>Ga0157360_1000319_pt1 | contig 19191 bp, 18 predicted proteins | sample AttlaeALBM1_FD_111483 | JGI IMG/M metagenome (GOLD analysis project Ga0157360, IMG submission 111483) | Fungus gardens microbial communities from leaf cutter ant in Ribeirão Preto, State of São Paulo, Brazil - Atta laevigata ALBM1 | ecosystem: Host-associated > Fungi > Mycelium > Unclassified ... | reverse complement strand
TTATTTGATTTATCTCCCCAGTGCCTACTTGTTTAGTGCACAATTGTGAAGCAGCTTGGAGATTTTGCCTCTCTGACCTCGCTTTCACCTTTGTTTTGTGATCAAACCTTTTGATCCCCATCACCGGATATTCTCATGGACTACAATCCACAATTTCCGCAATATACAGACAGATTTAAAGAAAACATTTTGATGACGTATGGTGCCTCATGGTTACAATTCCACCCTTGCAATAAAAAACTGATAATTGCAGAGATGATTCACACTGGGTCATTACTACATGATATCTTAGATGCTCCAGCACTATGACAGGGCGTTTCTTCTCATTGGTATGAACAGGTTGATTCTATTTGACCCCGGGTATGTTTACATGACTCAGAATATATTCTGAGTAGCTAACCCATCCTGATCTCTTTCTCCAATGATAGACTGAGCTTCTCAGCTTCAGACACTGATAAATTCCTCGCTATGTATGCAAGCTCGCGAAGTAAAAATTGATTGCCAGTGAGTTTTGAGCAGAGAACTAGAGCTCGAACATTGTGGCTGTCTTCAGTGATATCGTCAAAGAGTTTGCCATGGGCATTCCAGTATCTTGATTGTCAATGTCATTTGAGTTCAGAGCATGAAGGCCTCCCTTGTAGAGCATGAATTTGGGCCCCTAGGGCTTCCAGAGGGAATCCCCATGTGGATTAGTCCAATTTTCAAAAATTTGTCAAATTGCTCGTAACGGACTAATTGTCAAAAATCAGTCAAGGCTCTACTAACATAGATAACCTTCAACATCTTCTGGAACATGCCCACACAAAATTCGTTCAATAATTTCACTCATCTCTTCAACTCCATGGATGAGGCCTACAAAAATCTTTGCTGAGTGCCCTTGGCCCCCAGCTCACAAGTATTGGCATCATAGGACTCCAAATGTGAGGAACTATCCCTTTCTTGAGTGGATGAATCTATGGCATCATGCTCCACACAAGAAAGAACTGATCATTGTTTAGGCACTGTGGACGAGGACACAAGGGCTTCATTTGAAGGATCTGTACTCAGCACAAAACTTGCAATGGGCCCAATCATTTGAGCATTTAGAACCTCAGTGGCCAGGATTTTCATTCAATTAGACAGGTTCATCCTTTGCGTTGGCAAGCAATGAAAACTCGGTACAGGCACAAAGTACTGTATTTTTATAGTCAATTCTCTCCTATGAGATATCTCTTCCAAATCGTATGAGTTCCCCAGGCTTGACTATAGTTGAGAGTTGGCACTGAAGGCATTTTTGACATATGTAGATTGTTATATTTAACTAGGAATTGAGATAGCCCAATAGGTTAGTGGTGCGAGGTTGACTTGTTGAAGGGAAGTGAATACAAGAGCTCAAGGCTCTCTGTATAGTAACCATAGGAAAATCTAGACCAAATTAAAGATGACATGATAAATAGTACTGATAACTACAGTGGTTGACAAATTGTGGCCATGCACAAGGCAGAGGGTGCAGTTTCTAAACAAGCTAAACATGTCTCTGCTCAGATTGCTGGAAATTTGGGCCCTTTGTCTGTCAGTGACTTTGCTGAATTGCTTCCTGGGTCCATTGCAGCCGATAGCACAGATCTTTTGGTCCTGGATGCCCTCTAGCAGGGAATAGAGATGCTCAAAGTCTCTGATAAGAAAGAAAAATGTATTGTATTTAAGCCTAACCCAGATGCTGGTATAATATCATAACATTCCAGTAAATGTAGGGTTGGTTCGTATTCTATTGCTCAAGCAATCAGTTGCCAGACTTTGTTCTCATTCCATAGCCGTCGAATGGTCGAACGTATGTGTCTCTTTTTCTTTCCTATTCAATCTCCTAAAATGTGATATAGTTGACATATACAATGGAGATAACAAACCAATGATCTACCATGGCAGAACATTCCCATGGAAAGTTTTTCTCTGAGATATCTGCCAAGCAATAAATAAATACGCATTTGTTACATCTCCTTATCTAGTCATAATATCTGCAGAACTACATTTGAATATGAAACAGCAAGATACAATGGCTGATGTTATGATGGAGGAGTTTGGTGAAAAGTATGTGATGGTACTGATTGAGCAGGAACAGTTGCATTGGACAAGTTGCCAAGTCCAGAACAGTTGAGATTCAAAATTTTATTGAAGGTGAACCTTTCTCTTCTGTATTCTTGAATTTTGAGTGATTTGAATCAGGCAAAAAATAAAGATGTAATAGCTGAACTCACAGAACGGAAGGCCCGACTCAAATGTTAACTGGAGCATCTCACCCAGTAACAACAATCAATACCTCATTATGAAGATACAGTTTCCTCTTTTCGAGCCCTTATCTGCTCTTCTTCAGAAAATAGCTTATCAGTTGATGAAGGCGAGGGAACAATAGCAGTAAAGGGCTATGCGATGAACTGAAAGATTTAAAGTCGAAGTGGAAAAAATATTGAGGCCACAGAAAGAAGACAAATATCTCATGTCCCTGAAATGCCTGGTCATATACCAATCCCAACTTTGAATACCAGTCTCCCAACAACCACATCGATGCCCTTGGAATCCCAGCCAGAAATTCATTTCATAGAAGCTGAAACAAATATAAATGCACTTTCTTCTTCCTCTTCACCTGACAAGATTAAAAGCAGAGGTTAATTGAAAATATCACCTCAACTCGTATTCCTTCTTGTTTACACCATTGGAATCAAGTGTCTTGGGGTAGGTGCTCATTTGGGTGTGGTATATTCTCCAGAACATATATTTTTGTTATCTGAGACCTCAATAAACCGGCTTATCAAAACATGCACATCATCCCGTACAAGTATGGACTCTGGAACCGATATTGGAGGTGAATTAAGCATAGGTGCTGGTGAAATAGGATGGGGAAAGTTGAAAAAGTTGATCAAACATACCCAAAAGAATCTCATCTGGATATACCTGAAAGGATCCAGAGTAAATTCATCGAATTATGAACCTTATCGATATCAGACAGCCAGTGCACAAGTTGTAGCTATCAAGTGGCAAACCTTTGGTTTGTAGTAAAGGTTGCCATTTTATTCAAGGTTGGGAATTTTTTTTAGATCTGGGGTATACGATTAACCAGGAAATATTTAAAAGGAATGGAAACTCGGGCTACATGCTGAAGCCACTGGCTTTACCAGGGGAAGGGAAGATTTACTCAAAACATTTTTTCAATATTATGGTAAAAATTCCCTTGATCTCTATTTAGCATCAGAAAAATCTATCAATCACTTTATGCTGCTTCACAGATAACTTTGGCCAAACTGCTCCCTTGGTTATGAAACAGTGCAGATCAAGAAATCATGGATGATCCACCCATTGATCCATTCATTGAAGTAACACTGCACATCCCCATGTGGACAATCACATTCCCCCTAGTATCATCATCACTGTCAAACTCAATGTCCTCCAGTCACTGAATATCCAAGTGTATGAAAGTGATCAAGAATGATTTAGAACCCGTATGGCAAGAATCACTTTCAATCTCTTTGGATTGTGTTAGTAGAGTTAGTGATGGTGGGATGTGAGATCTAGTATTCAAAATCAGTGTGAAATGCCATAGTAATGAGGAAGGTGAACCTCTCATGATTTTCAGTGCCTCCTTGAGTAATACAGTGCTTGGTCAGTCTCTACAAGCTATTATGAACATTTGAATATCAATACTGATATATAATTAATCTAGGATATTGTTATCTGCCGCTGCATGATATGCAATGGACACAGTATATGTTTTTGATGTTGTTTGTGAAATTGGTGTTTGTGATCATGCCTAGTAAAAAAAATACTTTCTGTCGCAGCGTAACCTGCAAAAAGTATGCGTTTTTGTTTCACACCTGGAGTATATACACCCTTTATTCACTCATTTGTTTATAAAACTTCTAGGAGTCAGATTACAAAGGTCTTTGAGATGCCTATCATTACATGACACTTGCTTTCCCTTTTGATTTGATGCCACTCCACATACTGACCTGTTGCATGGTAGTCTAATTTAATGCTCTCTAGATAGCGAATAGGACTTGTGTTTGGATATGCATGCTGATTGCAAGGTTCTGAGAGAAAGAAGCAACTTGACTTGAAGATTTAATAGACAAGGGTAAGGAATGAAGTTATATAGAAGATAGCAGCCATTTAAGAGTTTGATGCGCTGTACAGTAGATATTAGTCAACGGAGAACCAGACTGGAGAAAAACATTAGAAACAGAACGCATCTTGTGAAGCTGAGTCTAGGGTGGATTTAGGGTTCACCTACAAGGTTGCACAATAGTAACCAAGATTTGTGATCATAGAAGATGACGAAGTGACATACTTTGCTTCATAAAAGGACAGAAACAAGCTTGTTGCATCACCTAGAATACTTCAGACCAGAATTGCATGGATAAGAAAGTAATGTTCTAATAGAGAACGTAGTCATTTGAGGACTAGAAGCTCCTCCTAGTGGCTGAAAGGAACATCTTAAGAAAGCAGGATCATAGTATCAGCAGTGCGAGACTTGATTTTTTGCCGAGCTACTGTAAAGCCTAATTAGAATAGGAGATCAGACTGTTTAGGTCGTGTATGCAATAGACAGAAATTCAATGACACATACCTTGGATGGATAGAATGAAATCAAACTCTCTTTCTTCTTTGTCCCAAACCCTTGCTGTTTCTTTAGCTTACCTCTTGAGAGGTTAGTACTCTTGTGTCTCATGAATTCAACTACTTTCAATTCATCTTGTCGGCAAGTCTGGATGTTGTTTGTGTGCCTCTATGTATGTTGAGAGAGTTATCAAAATTGATCAGACTAGTCTTACCTTGCTAAAGATATCTGTTGTAGAGCTTGTTCTCATGCGTCATGGACTTCACTTGTTTATAGAACTAATAGAATTGAATACTGTCCCTTGTTATCAGAGACTTGTCACAGAAAGGCTGGTTCATCGAGCCCTAATTTATGTATCTTGCTGATGGAATTTCTTGAGAGAGCAGAGGGAGAACAAACATAGGAAACTCAGAGACAGAGGGGGAAAAAAAAAAAAAGGAGGGGGAGTTGGATGTATCACGTCACAAAAACCCACAAGATACCCAATCAAGTACTTGAATGATGGGATTACATGAGATTACTAAAGTCAGTACTCCAGGCTGGAACCAATATCATATTGAGTACTCCAAAAAGGACCAGAAATTGAACGTGACCATTAAGCTCAAATGATGTGTGACATTGTGTGACAAGCATGACAAATTGTGACAAAATGGCCTATTTTCACTATATATAGTATTTTTGGAGGACTGACCCAGACAAAAATGCTAATATATACTGGCTACACAATATATCAGGATGTGGAGAAGATAAGGAGACTACACAATACATTGAGTTGAGGAGAATGAAAAGAAATGACTAGGTAATGTAGTATAGTGTAATGTATTAAATTAAGGTGATAGAAAATGACTAGGCAAATTGAGGAGGATGAAAAAAATAACTAGGCAGTGTATCAAATGGAGGAAATTAAAAACAAGTGACTAAGAAGAGTATTAAGCTAAGGAGATGAAAAATGACTAGGCAAATTATCGAGCTGGGGAGGATTATAAAAAAAGATTACCAGGCAGAATTGAGGAAATTGAAAGGAAATGATTAAGCAGAGTATCGAATTGAGGAGAATGAAAAAAAAATGGCTAGGCAGTGCATCACATTGGATAGGATCGAGGAGAATGAAAAACATGAAGAAAAAAAATCAGTAAGCAGAATGGCACCCTACAATTTACCCTACAATATCTGAATAAATGAAAAATAAATTCAAAGTACATTCACACCCAATAAACAAGAACAAGAACATCTCAACACTAACTAATGCACCTCCACACTCTCAAAGAACAATACAACCAAGAGCCCACTGCTCGAAATCCCAAAGGAGAGCAAGGTATGGTTAGGGTTCAAGTATGTTCCAAAAGAGCATGTCAGGATTGATGGTGTGGAGTTGTTTGTCTGTTTGTCAAAGGTATGAAAACAGGTTGAAGAAGAAGAATAGAGATAGATTAAGAAAAAATGGGGTACCTTCTGTAAAAGAGAATGATCCTATACTGAAGGAAAAATACTGCCTTGAGCCACTGAAAGATAAGACAAAGGATAATAAAGCAAAATCATGAACATCAGTGCCAATGTTTTGTGCTAATCATACTTCATGCCAATTATATTTCGTGCCAATCAGATCTCGGGCAAGGATGAAATTGCCAAGAATAAGTGCAACAGAGCCTACAAAAGCTCTGGTATGCAAGTGAGGAATGATGCAATCCAGGGGGGGATGATGAGAAATAGGCCATCGAAGGAGATGACAATCCTTTATGTGAGTCCATAGATCTTGTTTGATCATGAGACGATCACTACTTCATACAGTTTTGTTGCGGAAGTTTCTTCGTTGGACAACTGCTTTTATTTTTCACTGGATGACTGTATCTATCCAGCTTCACCAGAGGTGGAGCTCCAATAGTGAAAACCACTGGAGTAGATGCAAGAGACGCAGAAGGTGAACTGAGTGTTGATGGGTTGAACTAATTGGGTGTCGACTGATTGAAGTGATTGTGGTTGGGCTGATTGAACAAAGTAGTATTGAACTAATTGAACTAATTGGGATTAGTGTTAGGGCTCACTCCACACAATGGCGAAGGCACTAATAAGCTAATGGGTAGGATCTAGAAGCTAGGGTGATATTCAACTGAGGTATATCTACGACAGCTGACTAGTACTTCTACTACTAGGTAATCAGGCACCGTTATCATGGTATCTGAACTGCATTCTCACTAAGTCCAATAATAGTTTTACAGGATCACACAACATGTCAATCATGAGAGAGGAAGGAAGACAGTGGGAAGGCGATCAGAGAGACGATGGCTCTTAGGTGGGAACCTACTCATGTCACTAAGCCCGACCCTAGGGTAGTCCCCTTACAATTAGACTGATTAAATTTGGTGGGATGAGGCTGATTGGGATTGAATTGATTAGGATTGACTTGATTGAACGAAGTAATATTGACTTGATTGAACAAATTGGGATTTGATTGATTGAACTAATTAGTGTTTGCCTCGAACAGTACCCCCGACAAAAATGAGTTGGGACCAGCAAAGGGAACAAAATTAGGTTGGTTCGAACTTGAACCTGAGGTAAAGAAGCCTGGTGCTGTGAAAGAGTTGCTAAATTCAGGCCCACCAGAATGCTGTTTGAAAGGACCTGGTGTGGATGGGTGAAAGCTTCCTGCTCCCTGAGATGTTTGAACAAATGACTGACCAAAGGGCTGTGATCCAATGCCACTGGAAGTAGATCTATTATTTGGAGGGCTTACATCCATCTGGCAATCCTGATTGCTATCATTCTTGGGTAGAGTAAGTTCAGAGGCCCCAGCATGGGACAATGAGGGGTCATTCACTGTCAGGCGGTAAGTACAATACTGAGAAATCAGACACAAGTGACTTACCACCATAAGACATAGAACTGGCTAGAGCATATGCTTGTTGACTGAGCAACAAATTTCTTTGAGCGTTCTTAGTCTTCTTCTCACTGTCCCATGATGGATTTGCAGAATCTTCGACAGAAAGACTAGGAATGAAAGGGTTGACATGACCCTTCACATTGAAATTGGTACCAGGAGTACCATAGCTAAACAACATACCAGGAGAGGATATTGATGAAGTAGCATGTGAAGGCACAAGATTTGACACAAAAGTGGTGCTTCCCTGGGTAGGCTGCAGCTGGGAACAGATGTCAGTTAAAAAAATTACTGGTTGAAGAACAACCTACATTTTTGGTAAAGCTGAAATTTTCTGGAAGATTGAAGTCAGGTACATTCTTAGCAGCCTTCTCAAGCATTGTCATTTCCTTATCTCGGTCAGACATGAAGCCATCACCCTCTGCTGGAGACCTAGCTCTAGAGCAAATTGTATAAGGTCAAGGAATACAGTTTCGTGACGACTTTACATGACTAACACGTAAGAAAGATGCACCAGACATTGAGGATATTGAAGGTGAAAGTAAAACATTTTCCACTGATTCCATAGATACATCCACAGACATTGGGGAATAATGTTGACCAGATTCCACAGATACATTCTTGGGTAATGGAAGCAAAGGTTGAGCATTTGTTGTTTCCATGATCGTGTTGTTGGACACTGACATTGGAATCTGGATATTCACTACTTCTGAAATTGGGTCATTAGGCACTAAAATTGAAGGCTGAACCCTTGCTGCTTCTACATCTAGAAGATCATCTTGGTTTAGAAGAGAGCCATCTTGTGAGTACAGGAAGAGTGGGAAAAGGTCAGGTGAATCAGGTTTATTAAGTAATTCTTTCAGATGTTGTTGCTTCAAGGCCTCTAACTTGTTATGATCAGCCTCAGCATGGGCCTTAGCTTGTGCCTCCAGTATTTTTTTCTGCCGAAGAAATTCCTTCCTTTTGTCATTCTCCCTATTGACTTTCTCCTGCCGAACCCTCTGCATATATTCACGCCACTCTTTCTAAGGAAATGTATTAGAAAAAAGGACATAAAATTAGAGAAGAATAACAAACCTTTTGTTTTGATGCCAAGAGCTCATCAATAGATGGATTTTCTCCAATTGTCTCCCACACAATCCCATGTCTATCAGGAAGAGACTTGACAAAAGCGGGATGATTTTGCAAAAATTCCATAAATATCATATCAATCCAGTTGGGATTTTTTGGAGGAGCCATGCACTTCAAATATAGCTGGTAAATCTCAGGTTCCGCAAATGGAGAAGGTCTTGTCAATGTTGCTGATGTGACTGACGTTGCTGTAGTTACAAAAGATTTAATAGACTGGACTGATTTAATAGACGAACCTGTATTTTCAGAACTACCAGACAAAGAGTGATTCTCAGAAATAGTTTCACTGCGATCCTAAGCCAGAGTCAATGGACATTGAGAAAACATGATAATAAAAAGTTCGAATGATACCTACAAGACGTAGCACAGGACCTAAACTGACAGAATACCTGTCAGTGGGCTTGTGTGTCAGACTAGCTAACTCCAAAGCCGGAATTAAGCCAACTGCTCCTTTATCTTTGACAAGGAGAACCTGATAGAGTTCCCATTAGATTCTCTACACTACTTATACAACTACTCCATGGTCTGTGTACTTTTTTCCCATGCCTATTATGTGACATCATGTGACATCATGTGATGTGATGCTGTGACTTCCAGTCATGTGACTGTGGCTGTGTGACACTTGTGATGTGATGCTTTCCCACACTTCCTTCTGTGTAATAAGTCCAAGATAAATGAAATGAAAATAAAAAGAAAAGAAATATAAATAATAACTTAGCTGTTTTGCCAAGTCATGACATTGTGAGTGGCAAGGGACTCAGGGCCAGGCCAAGGAACAGAACGCGGGAGCGATTATAAAGCTTCATAGATAGACCTAAGGCCATTTGGATACTTGCGTCATTTGAATTCAGGAGACTTTCTCCTCAAGTACTGTATCTCTTCTTCTTCTTCTTCTTCTTCTTCTTCTTCCTCACCTTTTTCTGCTTATTCTTTGATTTCTGGTGAGACCACAGCTATTTGCTTGCACTTCCCAAGACTGTCCCTCTTGTCGGCACTGGTAGGTGCAGGAGGCTATGCACTGGTAGATGAGGAAGACTGGGCATGGGTAACTACAGAAGACTGGGCGCAGGCAAGTGCAGAAGGCTAGGAATGGATAGACATGGACAGCTGGGCACTAGCAGAAGGCTGGGCACTGGCGGACATGAAAGGTGAATCACTGATAGATGCGAAAGGCTGGGCAGTGAGAGGCCAGGAACTGGTAGATACGAGAGGCCAGGCATTGGTGGATGCAGAAGGCTGGGTGCTGGTGGATGCAGGAGGCCAGGCACTGTTAGAGACAAGAGGAAGAGTCAGTGTAGAAGATGAGTAGGAGGGAGATGGAGAGTCTTGTCTGGATGACGGAGATACCTGGAGATGCTGAGTATGGGCAGATGCAAAAGGCTAAGTAAATGTGGAAGGTTGAGGCCTGGTAGATGCGGAAAATTCAGTACAAGCAGCATGGGTACAGATAGACATAGGAGGATGGGCACTGGTAGATATGGAGGGCTGAGAGACAAAAAGCAGAGACAGGGTCGTAGGTAAGCTGTCCTTATTTGAGTGCATCAACCATGAGAAGGGAGCAGTGAGATAGCTCTTGACCCTTCTGAAAAGTAATATTGGGTGTGTATCTTGCTAAAGGCATGTGTCTTTATGTTGGGAAGCTGCAGGTGATGGCATCATGATCGTGGGTAAAGAAGAAGAAGAGTAAACGACCCAACCTAATCAACTTGATGAAATCAGTGATGATTAGTCAACATATTAGTCTATTTCCATGTAACTATCGTTAGTCTATTAACGTATTCAGCTGATATCTTCACTGCCCGAAACTAAGGTATGGCATGATAATAATACAGCTAATATGAACAGAGTCTTTTCTGAATTTGCCTGCATATCATAAGTCAAGAAATGTTGTTATTGCTAGAGCTCCTTCATGGAAGTTGATGACCTAGTTTAAATAAGACCTTATCTGACAACCTCATGGTTGTTTCCAGTACGGGATAATAGTTGATGCACCATGTATCTACACACGAGTCAGATATTGGGTTGGCAGCTACTGTCAGATCTTTGGCATACCTGCCAAAACTCACCGGCCTTCAATGTATGTGTGATATCTGTCCTTGCCCTCATTATCTGATGCTCCTTACTCTAGAACTCTGCCTCTGCATCCATTTCTATTCATCGGATTCCAGTTCCATTCTTTATGGTGGATGGTTCATTCGGATACCTCACATGTTTTGGTCTGTTCTTGTATTGAATTTCCATTCCTCTTCTTTTTGATACTTGACGTCTTCGATTTTCTCTTTGATTAATACTGGGTCAATTTAGGCATCCTGCTCTTTTCATTGCTCATCCATCTCTTTTATTGCTCAGCTTAGCATTCCCTACTTGCAATGATTAAAAATGGCATTATAGTGGACAATCTCAGGGTAACAAATTTGCAATCGCACTATTGTATTTGTCTGACTCTGACGTATTTCTCTTGACTTTAGGAGGATAGTAATTTCCCCACAGAGCTAACCCCTGGTTGAAGGTTTTGGTCACTACACCAGAGAACTCCACTTGATCATTCCTATCCTCATTGTCAAAGAACAACAAGTGCATTCTTGTGTATCGTGTTAGATATGTAGTTGAGTATATCTGTTTTTACATGTGTGGATCCTATACAATAATATCGTATTGTTATCCTGACTCCCAAGATGTCTTCAATGCAATTGCCTTAATTGATTGATGAGGTCTATCTCACAGGGAAAGCTCCCTGTCACAAGTTTCAGATTTGTTGAACATTTTCCCCATTGATTTTAAGATTACTCAAAAATAATGCATTAAAAGATTGTTGCCTAGGGGCTGGAGAGGAATAGGACAAGTTTTCCTTTAAGTCAACCCATCCATGTCCCACTCCAGTCTGTTCAGATGAGAGATACAGCAGTAGATATAGATCGTCAAGCCATGATTGATAGAACATGTAAAATAATCCACAAGGCTGAAAAGAATCTCAAGGGATAGTTTTAAACCAGGGACAGCTATGACATGTCCATCACATTCTTCAGTTCTTCCAGCACATTTCTCGAAAACATCATCTTTCAAAGGTTGTGACTAAAGTTATGATTTGCAGTACATCTGTTGTAAATAGCTCCTAGTGTTTTGACACACATTCAACTGGCATGTCATGGTCTTTGGTCACATACAGATCTCCCCAAATACTATGACCATAACCATTCTACTACATGAATCAACATCTCGTACAGACAAACCCCACCAACTGCCTGTGATGAGTAGTATAATAGGTAATTATCATTAGCAGAACATTGCATTGCTTTCACATGCTAGACATTCCTTGACTTGCCATGACTAATTTTTACACATTGCTCTACTACAGATGCTATCTCTATAACCCATGCCACCCTTCTGTATTGCATGCTATAATATTTTGTATCTTGATGTCAATAACCAAGTGCGACATTTTATCAATCATCACAGGATGGCCATATGTAGATCATAGTACATGTTGACCACATGGAGGTATAATTCAACCATGAGGGCCTAGATACATTTGTCTTCCTCACAATGTCTTATTCCAAATCTTCCATGATTTCTGATCGATCCCCGAACAGATCTCAGCAACCCCGATCCAAGTGATGAATTTTTTATATGAAGGCCAGAAATGTACAACTATTAACCAGGGTGATACAAATCTCAAAGAATGATCATATAATATTATAAGCCCTCCTCTGCCTTCCTACCACGTGTCTTTGCCTTTTGACTGTCCTTGGCAAACAACCAAGATGACACCAATTCCCAATCATGGCCATCTTTGATCAGCCCTTCTGCTTTACCAAGCCACTTGATATTTGTGTTTTGGTCTGCAGGGTAATGAACTTGATCTTTCTTTCCTGCCCAATCAAAATCAACTACCCTGAGGTCTGAAGATTCACGAGGTGAATCTTTCTGAATCATAATGTTGTTAGTACAAAAATCTCCATGAACATATTTCTTATCTTTGAGCCGGTCAACAATATTTTGAAGAGCCTTCTCTAGGGGACCATGACCCAGAGCTATAGCATTTGACATGAGGAATTGATATAACGTTTTCCAGGCAGATGGGTCAAGGTACTCCATGATATATACAGTTGGTGCACTGTCCACCTTGACAGTACTATACAACTTGGGAGCCAGTCTATAAGCTGCCAAATGCTCCTGAATGGCTTGCAAATATGGGCCAGAGACGAGCTTGACAAATACTCTGATATTAAGGTAGGAAGATGAGTTGACAGTTGCAAGAAAAACTTGCTGATCCACACAGCCCAGCTTGGACTCAAAAGTGAGTTTGCCCATTTCATCTTGTAGTTGAATCAGAGTACATGTCCTATATATGCAAGGGGTAGAATAGCTGAACTCAATCTCGAGTGGTTTGGACACAAGCCTGTCATTGACAAATAGTAATGGAAGTATGATCTCATGAAGCACTTATAATCTCAAAGATGAAATACCCCTAGCTAATGCCCACAATAGAGTTGCTACCTCTATATGACAAGTGTTAGTGTAATCATGAAGCATGAACACTGTGTTGGAAAGTGGCTCAACAATGGGTTTGTGGCCATCGTAAAATCCACCATATATGAATAACATGGGTCCTAGGCAAAGATAAAAAAATCAATGCAATGATCAGTATGCAACAATACATACCTAGAACACAGATCAAAAAGCATGGTACTCTATGGCTGAGAAAGTTGATGGCTGCTATCTCAGTGCTCTCGACAAGCACTCTCACAAGGAGATCATAATTGCAAGAAATTTGCATGTACACATTGGATCCTTCATGTCCAGCTTCCTACTTACCCTCACGGATGGCTATCATTACATTGTCTTCTAGGATAATTTGATCGGCCTTACCAAAGCAACAACTTTTTTCAGGTTGTAAAACATGCTCCTTATCCCACTTCTCAAAAAGGCTGACCATGCAGAAGTCAAAAACTTTTGAATGCTTGCGCTCGTTTTTGAAAGAGTCTCCCATGTCATGACAAAGGCATGAGACAGCAATGTATGCAGCCAAAACTTCAGCTGGCATTAGTTCAACTGTTATCGTGAGATCTGAAATGAGCAGAGTTCTCACATTGGAATTTGCAGAAGACATCATGTAGTGTGCATAATGGTAGACCCCTAGCTGATTCTGGATAAAGGCAAAGGATAGATTTTTGGACAGGACTCCAACTGTTGTGTTTTCCAAACTCAGACAGTAATGGTAGATTGTATAGCTGGCTAACTAACTCTGCAAACAATGCATATTGTTGATTAAAGAAATCCATATCTGGAGAACTATAACTGGAGTATGATCCATCAGATTAGAACTGAAACATACCTTCCTGCCCTAGTGTATTTTGAAGTCGAGAATTGAGCACATTTTATACTTCGTCCACCCAGGTGTCATAATCAGCTAAGCTATCTAGTGTAGCTATCCAGTTGATATAAATATGCTGGTTTTTTTTGCAGATCTCCTCTGAAAAATCCTGGATCTAAAGCAAAAATGGCTCGTGAAGATAATGAACGGTGCTTTCAAAATTCTCTGCTTGGGCCAATATATCCGAGATCTCCCTGCTCTTTGACTGCGTGCTTGATTGACTGCTAGAATATATACCCTCTGACTTGTCCTCTGGCTCCAAACTGGACATTACAGACATGACTGATTAGGAACAAGTCAACACTGCTTAGTCAGCATTGCCTTCCAATCTAGACATGGTCACCTTCAAACATACTGCAATCCTCCCTATCTGCTAGTTGACTTCACCTACATCCTAATACTTTCTCCTGTAGACACTTCCTAGACATTGGGCTTTTTATATCACTCTGCATCTTGGTACTTGTTATTGTGGAAAAGAAATGTTAAATCCGAAAAAAAAGTAAAGACTCAGATCGGAATCCACTAGGGCCACGAGTTCGTGTTAATTAAACTAGAAATAATGTGTTTGTATTATAGTTCACCTCCAGGTAATTCAACCAAGGGACAGTTTCCACAATGCTCAGATTCTTTTTGTGTATCTTTAAAAAATTTGTGGTAATATAATGTGAACATCACTGTTATCAAAGCTATTAGTATGTTCTTTGAGATAAAGGTCAAGTATTTCGTGCCAGAAAGCTCTCTAACCCTCCTGCTAGCTGGGCCAAATGGGTAGCCATGTGTTGGGATTGTTCATACATAGCTCTGTCACTGAAAAGGAGACTTCATCAGTGTCTGGGGAGGCCAGAGATAACCCTCAACCATGTTGGTGTTGTACAGGTGAGAAATCAATGAAATTTCCTTCCTTATCTTGAAAAGAGGATAACAGTGATGACGATCAATATAGAGGACAGTCGCAATGAAAAATCATTGTTGGTATCTGATTATCATAATTAAATGTATCATTTTGTTATCTAACCTGGCGGACTTATGGGTCAATGACCGTGATGTCTGCAACAAGTCGTCACTGTCAATAAAAACTGTCACTTTTAAATATGAATCAAATGGTGGACCTGTATGTCTGCATTAACATGGCAATAATTGGTAGAGGTTGTGGTGAGTGAGAAGAGAGGGTAATTGAAGAAAAGGTCATCCTTTTGTTAGAAACCTGTACTGTGGGCCTTTGCACTTTGTAAGGTGAATGGTGAAGCCCATGAGGTTATTGCAGAGAATCAAGTCAAGAAGATAAAGTGAATGGAATGTATTTGATTAGTCGGCAGTATTAGATCAACGATTTAACTAACACTTGTCAGAAGAGCATATAATACCCAACATTAATGTATCAGCCAATCTCATAAGCACGTAACTATAGGCAATGATAATGGACAGGAGAATTAGACGGAGCATTCCAAGCGAGAATTGATGATTTTTTTTCCAGTGAGGTTGATATGTACATACTAGAAATTGGAGCTTGAACAAATATTGTTAATGTCAAAGACACTTCTTTGCATTTTGATCCTCATGTCGAGTGTGTTGTCGACAAATTCGAAGCCATAAAATCACCATGAATCACAAACTATCCTACCATGGTGAATTCTTCCCATGTTTGTTCTTTCTCCTCCAGATGATTCCTCCACTGAATCTTGCACTACAACAAGTCCATTATCTGAGAAATGAGAATGCCGCAGGACATGAAGTGATAGGCTAGGGAAAGTACGAGGAAGCAAGTCAACTGTGACTGCTTATACAAAGGCACAAGTGTTGCATTATTTGTTGATTCACTCTTACCAATCCTCATTGTCAGAGTATTAATTTGACCATTACCCAGCTTTCTGCTTCAAGTGATCTATTGGACTGGAAGTGGTAACTTAGTCCATTGTCTGACCCAAGCATGTAGAGTACGACACCGGTGCTGTTCTTTCTTACCTCAACATTTGCCCATCCACTCTCAACTAACTGGTTCCCTTCAATTGTCTGAGATCACATCGTCCTTTTCTAATTTTCTGATATCTAGGACTGTTACTATACGAGGGCTGTGTCGACCTAACAGCTTGTACTGCAAATACAGTAGCCGATGCACTGAGATATAAGTCAAGAATTAGCTAACTGGATAGCACTCGAGGATCAAGGAGAATTAATTCTACATGCACTTATGGTCTGCATGTCTCAAAGGGTGATAAAGAAGCATTTTGCTTAGCAGGGCCGAAGTCAAAGACACAATGTCAGAAGAAGTTGGATCAGGAATACTTCTGGCTAATGTTGTTGATCTTTCGTCAGCTGTTTTACTATGTTACCAGCATCCAGGACAAGCTGAAATGAAAGTCATGGTCTATAATGATGGGAGGAAGGACCAATATTGACACTCACAATCTTGTCAGCATCCATGATAGTCTGAAGACAATGTGCAACAGTGATGATAGTCACATCCTTCCCAAGCTTATGCTGAGTGGGTTGTTGAATGATAATATCAGTCTTTTAGTCTATCCAGGCAAAATTTTGAGCGTACATCTTGATCATCATCTGGTGTGGCTCACCAATAGCAGATGTAGCTAAAATGCATAATTCGTATCAGCGGTTACCAAATACTGACCATAATGCTAACCACTTCTTCATCCAGAACCAACAACTTGCTCTCTTGTACCATTACTCTTGCCAGGGCTAATATCTGATGCTGACTGACAGATAGATTAGATCCTCCGCTTAAAAGCTGACTGTCTAAGGTCAGTTGTTTCTTGTCATCTTCTGACTGCAACGAGGACAGACCAGATGCCTGAAGAGCAGCGTTCAGTGTTGCATCATCAATTTTCTCAAACGGGTCCAAATTCCTCCTCAGAGTACATTGGCTTATAATACTGTAGAGGCAACGACCGATGTTATGGATATGTCATGGTTAAATCAAAGCAACATCATTGTTTTTGGCTCTGACAATTATGATAGCAGGGACAACCAATGCCATTCGTCAACTATTTCAAATCCACTCAGAGAAATGTACAAATCTGTAAGCGGAGATGCAACTTTCAGTATGAGTCATGATCAGAGCTATCAAGACACTGCTATTGGTAGTCATCACCTCAGAGTCAACGGTTCAATATCATTAATCCTGTTATATCTACCTGGTTTAATTGAACTCAGCATCCCACCGTTGCTCTCACCAATAATGCTGCATTATAATAACCAGGAAAGAATCGTGACCAATGTCACTGCAGAGACTGGTAACATGACTGGAGATAGCGAGGGCTTTACATCTGTTTTGAATGGTTTGGGACATGTTGATGGTGTAGAGTTGTCTCTGAATGGGCTGAAGAAGCAAGGAGGTAGGATTAGAGATACAGAAGTGGGGATTGAGCCAACAATTGTGCTCAGGAGGGCAGGCTTTTCTGGTTCTGGTGTGTCTTCTGCTAATGGGATGATGAGTCATGGATCAAAGAGAGGACAAATACAGCCAGTGCCAGTTCAGTATACAAATATACCTATCCCTCTACCATCTCTTTAACAACGTTGGCCTGCTCCTCATGGGTATCAGTAGGGGGAGGAGAAAAGCAATTTAGTGTCGTTATTTGGAGAAAAAAACCAGACAGAAATTATACAAACACAGATGCTCATGGGGCAAAAGAAGAACAAGAAGAGGAAAAGGCTGGGGCAACCTCAGTCGGAGGAGTCAAAAGAGAGACAGAAATCTGCTAGTTTGAGGAGGGGGATGTTAGAGTTGTGAGAGATCAGTGAAATAGTATTTCCAGTGCTCTAAATAATGAATTTTCTGAGGAAAAGGATAGAAAGAGAAGAAGGATTAGATCATTATCAATCGCAAATTTGGCCTCAAGCAAGGAGAAGGAGAAGGAGATCAAGACTGATTAGGATGACAGTGATGAGAAATCTGAATCAGACTCGGACACAGATATTTATTGTCCATCTCGGTTGTCTTCGCCCATGTTCAACAATTACAGATCCTCATCACACACAACAAACAGTAGTCGATGAAATGGCAATGTTCAGACAATGACTATGGTTACTACGAGCATGTCATTGTTCTATGGAGAGGGCAATGAAGATGAGCAGGGACAATGCAAGAAAAACAAAGGAAAGGCCAAGGGTAGTGCTGCATTAGCTCTTGCTAAAATCATGATGATGAGTAGTAAACCTACCATAAGTCTGTGGGGGACATATGTTTCTTTTCCAGTAGATGAAGATCAAGAACAAGACATCTTTCTTGAGAATGATACAGAGATTCGTGCAGGAAGAAGAAGAAGAAATGGCTATATACCACTTTCAGTTCCTCTCCCGCATCTGATCAAAAAGAGTTGTGGTCGGAAGGTACCTTATCTTGCAAAGGAAGTAACATCACAGAGCGACAAGAATTCTAGCAGCTCATCAAAAAGGGTCAGAGAGGGAGAGCAATGGAAAAGGATGTTTGTCTGCAAGGTTCCAGGTTGTGGCAAGTGTTTCATGCGCAGAGAACATTTGAAGCAACATGTTTGGAGTATTCATACACATGATAAACATATGTTTTTCTTTCTTTTTCTCACTATCGTCGTACTTGATAGTAAGGAAGCGCACCCCTGCCCCTATGAGGGATGTGATAAGTCATTCAGCAGATGTGACAACTTGGGACAGCACATGTGGATCCATCTGCCAAATAATAGTTGATTTGTTTGTCATAGTTGACTGTGCAATATCACATGCAATCCATTTATTCTTTACCTTCACATGTCTTTCAAATCTCCTCCTAATATCCGCCATCATGTCAATCCCGGAGAGTCTTTCCCCCACCTCTGCCAATGATGATGAGAGCACCCAGATACACATTGTGGTCCGTGCGCTTGACATCAAGAATATTGGTCCCAAGTTCTGGTGAGACTAAGTTCAGATCAACAATTGGCACTTCTGATATTTGACATTTTTCTGCAGCTCAAGTAACCCGAAATCACAGCAGAAGTGGAAGACAAGATGAGTCGCAACAGAAACCTACCCGTGATTTTGTGTCATGAATGTCCTTGTTTCCACTTGTCAGCACAGCACTACAAGCTTATGAGCAAGGGAAAGCTTCTTCAATAGTAGTCAAGGTGTGTCTTCTCTGTCATGTGATACAATTTGCTGACAATTACATGCAAAAGTATGGGGCACAAATGGTAGAATCTGGCATGAAAACAATATCAAAGCCTGTCATAGACTGACTTCCTGTGAACCAGA
>Ga0157360_1000314_pt1 | contig 19341 bp, 16 predicted proteins | sample AttlaeALBM1_FD_111483 | JGI IMG/M metagenome (GOLD analysis project Ga0157360, IMG submission 111483) | Fungus gardens microbial communities from leaf cutter ant in Ribeirão Preto, State of São Paulo, Brazil - Atta laevigata ALBM1 | ecosystem: Host-associated > Fungi > Mycelium > Unclassified ... | reverse complement strand
CCTGGCAATGGCCACACGGACAGTGGGTGCACTCTGCAGGGAAAAAGCGCTGTCTGAACTCTCCAATGGGAGTATAGTTAAGAATGGCACGAGTCGCCCTGGCACACAAGGTAACCGACTCGCTAATGAATGGAAGCCAGCCCCCACCTTTAGCATAGGAGGGCTGGAGAAGGTTCTTGATACCACCTTTGAGAGGGAGGAAGTAACAACCCTGGGATGAAGGACGAGCAAAGGATGTTCTCCATGCATCAAGACAGGCAGCAGTACTCTTAAATTGAAGAGCGTCAAGCGAAGTAGCTAGATGGCATCCAGCAGTAATCTTGGTACTGGTAGCGTCTTCATGTGCCAAGAAGTGAAGGGACCACTGCGCCTTGCTAGGACAGTCCCAGAAGTGGATAGAGCGATCAGGGTAATTGGTGAAGAAGCCCCTAAGGGCTTGGACAATGGCAAGGGAATGGGCCTGGCCTGAGTGAACAGAAGCGTCAACTGCTCTTCTAGCTGCAGTAAGAGAGTCAGTGATGATGATAATGTGCTTGACGTCAAAGGAAGTGGCCTTAACAACACCAAGTCAAATAGCAAACAACTCTGCATCCAGAGCTGTGGCTCGTCCTGTAGGCGCCTTGGATGACGACACATAATTGTGATGGTCTGTGTACTAGGACAGATCATCATATGCTACTACTTATTGTTCTATATATGATAGTGCCTTTGTACTTAAAATAGTGATAACTTAACCATATGGAGGCTGTCCTTTGTTCTAAGAAAAGGACAGATGACTATCTATGGATAATTAATAAAGTCCATGTACAAATATTGAGGCCTTTATATCTCCACTAATATTAATTGCCTTGAGATTGTTCTAGGCTCATTCTGAGTGTTATGAAGAAGACTTTTGCTGAGCCTAGAACCAAAGCATTGATCATGGTAGTTTCCGAGATATTAGTGATTTAATAAATAGTAACATGGTAGTTACCAGTTGATCTACTTAATATCTTGGCCATTATTGATTGCCTTGAGACATAACTAGCATCAATTGAAAGGTTTTTTTGAGGGCTTTCCATAGCTCTTAAGATCATGAGAATTGTCAAAGAATTGATGGAGATATGGCCAAATGAAGTTTATGACAAACACGAATCTTCTAATTCCTGGATTTCGATCTAGAGTCTCCACTCTGCCTCCCGTTAGCTCATACCTAGTCTTAGGACCTCTAATCAGCACATTATCAATATATGACAACGTATACTTTGGTATCTCATCCCTCAATATATAAGTCATATTATCATGAAAGATAAACACCGAATTTGTCTATCCCATAGGTAGAGTAACCAATCTTAATGCTCTGAAGGGTATCTGAAAGGTGGTTAGGTCTCTAGACTATTCTGCTAGTACCCTCTTATCATATCCTACATATAAATCTAATATTCCACTACAGGCTCTTTCTGCAAAGTACATAGCTAACTCTTCCATCACTAGTGGCAGTCCTAAATGTGCTATCATTACTCTGTTCAATGGCTCTAGGCTGTGAACTATTCTTAAGCTCTTGCCATCCTTTTTTATTATGTAGAACCATCTAGACTGATAGGACAAGTTATACGGTTCATAAACTCCTGCATCTATCTTTTTTTTAATCATCTTACATACTTCTTCATAAATAGCTGGGAAAATTCTAAAAGGCTTTTCCATCCACAGGATATATGCAACCATTGATATTTCTACTGGTAGAAAGTACTCCTCTTTAAACTTCCCTCTCTTTGTATCATCCCATGCAAAAGCTTTGTTCTGTTCTCTTACTAGCCAATGCATTAATTTTCTTTCTTCTGGCCACAAGAATCCTACTTCATGCACTATATCCAACTTCTCCTTTCTCTCTAGAGTGTAACGTCCTCTAGGTTCAAACTCTGGTGGATGCTCTGGTAACTTGGGTATTCCTTGTAAAGGATCACCCACTATCTCTCTTGTAATTCTGAATCACTCTGGTAAAGTTTCCAATACCAGCTTTATCTTCAAGGCTACCGGCTTATATTTCTTTGCAAAGCAACTCACAACTTCTTTCTCTATTTTCTCTAGATTGTTTGTTTCCTCTTCCACTGCCATCCAGTGCTGTTGAAGAGTATCAGGTCTTCTTATTTCCTATATTATTTGTCCTAGAAGTATTGTTTCCTCTTCTTCCAAGGTTGGCTTACTTCTCTCTAGATACAATAATCTCAACTTGTCCATACTTAACGTATTTCCTTCTAATAGTAGAACCTTACTGATGAAAGGACTCCTATCTTGATCTAGTTTGATTATACAGAGAACTTCTTCTCCAGGGAATGTTTCAGATTCCTCAAGGCTCACCAAAAATTTGTCAAGTTCTCTACTTTTCTTGGCAATTCCCTTCTTTTATACGTCGGTATTGCTATCTTGTTCCCAGTATTTGGACAGGTAATACACACTGTCTGATTTCCTTTCTTATCATTAACAATTTGACTTTCCGTTATAGTGTCAAATAGTTGTCCCAATAATACTGTATAAGACACTGATAGGGATCAAAAGATTTGGTCATAAAACAAAGGTAAAAGCAAGGTCAGAGAGGCAAAATCTCCAAGCTGCTTTACAATTGTGCACTAAAAAAGTAGGCACTGGGGAGATAAATCAAATAATAGAGAGCTTACTAAAGGTAAAAGTCCAAAGAATAACCAAAACATATTAAATAGAAACCTAAGAAGAAAAACTATTTTTAGTATCCACTCAAGTGAGCCCTTACCATAATAAGATTCCTAAGGCATGTGTTCATCTTACACCATGACACTACTGCCCTTACCTAGTCTAGTAGCCTAGCTCGCTGTCAATACAGCAGTATTACCTAGAACTCCCATGCTATCATGTGAGCTCTTCTTTAGCTGACCGTACAACTGGAAGTCAACTCTAATGACATATAGTGAGTGATTAGCTCCTAGCGTAAGCAAATGCCTAGGTCTGTTGAGGCTTGAGTCTCTCTTCAAGGAAAGTTTTATAGAGTTTTTATAAAGCAAACATAAAAGAAATCCTCAAATCACTCAAATAGTCTTTCAGCTCTAGAGCAACAGAGAGAGAGATAATGGGGGGAAGAGTATTTTTGTTCCTTCTATGCCCTAGAGTATTTTATTAGGATTACAAAGCAATGATACAACAAAAGAAAAGAAACAAAGAAAACTTCCAAATTCCCAAAAATAGTAAGAGGAAAATGATAAGACAGCATCTCTCCCAATCACTTGGCTACCATTCTCTACTCTTCTAATCCTACTCCTGGGGTTCTTCTCTAAACAATATATGGCTCTCAAGCCTTTTGATGAGCTGTAGAGAGAGGTGGTGATCTCAAGTTGTCTTGCTCTCAAGTATGTTATTTTCATTAAACATCTCTTCTTTCATCTCTCTATCTGACCTCTTTTCCTGACCTTTCTAGTTCTTCTACTATTCCTCTATACTTCATCACATCTTTGAGTCTTAGTCTTTTTCTATTAGATTTGCAATGCAGTCCTCAAGAGAACTCGTCTTGCTAGTTCTTGCTATAATTAGCCATCAGCAATGATGGCCCTGCTCTAATAGTAACCTAGACGTTATAAATAAGTGACTACTGCTGAGATATGATATCATTCTGTTAGAGAACATCTTCTAAGGTCCTTTTTACTCTTGAGAGCACTCTAGAGGGGAGTTCTGTTATAGATCTGTTATGAAATTCTCTAGACAATGTTTATGAGGTCTCTGTAGTGGTGGTCACAGCCACTACTCTGCTACTCAAGTGGTATGCTCGAGTTCACGACTGGGCATCTAATAGTTTCTCTGGAGGGCCGAACTTGTCTTTTGAGCTAGTTATTCTCGTTATTATGGTGAAAAATGTCACTTTTATTGCCTAAACAGCTGTCTGGTGTAACAGTGCCACATCCATCACATGTACCTGCAAGAGTACCATTACTCCTCCTAGAGTAAAAGGTATATTTCTTGCCAGTCCATATATTTTAGATAGTGATCCATTTGCACTCTGCATCTGGATGCTAAGGCTAGGATCCTAGCTAACTTTATTGGCGACAGCTACTTTCTTGGTCATTGAGACTATGTGCTAGTCATTGTCCAACAACACTTTTTCTTCTCCAATGCCATTTATTACAGTTGGTACTACTCTCTCTTCTTTTTCTCCTTTTTCTCCAATCGCAAATATTTGACAATTATGCTCTTTGGAACTCAATTTCTCTAGGAACTGTAAGACCAGATCAGCCACAGCCTATACTTTAATAACCTCACCATCCTCTATCTTGATGACTTCCTGTGGCTTCTCTGGACTCTCTAGACTATTAACTGATACCACTCTCTTTTATGGTTGGTTATCTTCTTTTTCCTGATCTTTGTTCTCTCTAAATTCATTCTTATTTGAGCATTTGCTTGTCAAAATCTCTTTTAAGGCTGCTCGCAACTTTGGTACTGAAAGGGGCAAAAGGGCAATTAGCTATGACTAGCAAGTCGAAAGGGGGCAGTAACAGTTCCCAATTGCATGCTAAAGGGTTCATGGGAAGAAGAAGGAAGTGGGGGTATCAGAAAGAAATTAAAATATGAAGCATAGCTTATCTGTAATGTAAAAATAGTCAAAATGATGGTGAGTTCAATCTAGATCTGCCTTGCATAGTGTTCCTAAGGTGTCCACCTTTACACATCATAACAAGCTCACTAGTAGAATAGTCAGTAAACTACTCATGGGCCTTACCACACTCAATTAAGCTCTCATCCACATCCCTACACCAAACCTTATGAGTGTGATATGACCTGAGTCGATGATTAGCTAGGCTTTTCAGGTCTGCTATTCCATAGAAGGTTGCCCAAGCGACCGCTGCATCTTGGCTTCAGAAAGAATAGGGTATATAGTAGGAAACATTCACTAACTCAACCTCTCACCAAGATCACCCCTTACATACTCAAGAGAATTGCATTTACAACCTCAAGAGCTTCTGAGATGAAGGCAAGGGCCAAGAGGGCTCTCTCTATCAATCTCCACTCTGAGAAATATATTAGAATATTATAAATGTTCGAGACTCAATTAAAAAGAAATAGAAAAGGAAACTCTTTATTCTATTACTCTTCCTTGTGTCTTCTCTCTATGACACTACCATGCGGCCATAACAGCCATTCCCTTCTTGTCCTCTATACCTTCCAGACATGACCATGTGATTCTACTCTACCTCCATACTTTACTCCTGCCTATCGTTCCCTGAACCCCAAACTGGCTTCTTTCTACTCCAAATACAGTCTAGAAACATATGACAGTATGTCCAAGCGTTAGCAATACAATTGTTGTTTGGCAGTGCATTCATTTCTTCACTGAGTCCAGCAGTGATGGGATTACTAGTCACTGATAGACTTTTGATCTGCTGTCTTGATGTCATATTAGTCTAAGTCCACTCTAGATCAAAATTATCTTGCATTCCAAAGATATCTCTGAGCTTCTAATTTCTAGAGTTTTAACATTGATAGTCTGTATCTGAGAAACCTGATGCTAGCTTATCAGTTTTGCCTCCCAAGGTATATGCTATTCTAGCATGTGACAGCTTGGCTACTACCTAATAGAAGTACCCAGTCTTGGATCTAGATTATGTCTAGGGCTTGTAGAAGGTCTCTAGAGTAGGTTCTAATAGTAAAATCCAGGGTTATAATTTTTATCCTATGCTACTTTTCCATAGAAAATTCTCTAACGGCGTAACAGCGCCATAGCCTATAATTCTTTAGGAGTCACTTTCATTTCTCTCTCCAATATTCTATCTCAGCTTTAACTCCTTCCTCAATAGGTGCCTTATTCTTTACTGGCATATTCCTCTGAGGAAATTGTTTAAAATACTTAGCTAGGAGTGGTGGAACATCAACTACCGGCACTTATGTGGGCATCTTTTAATAAGGGAACTCATAGTTTTGACTTGTAGTCAATGCTCTAGATCCACTACAAGTCCCATTTTCTGCTCTTTTTGGTAAGGATTCCTCCTCACCTCAATTCCATCTATTTACCTCTGAAACCTTACCACTTTGAAAGCAAACCTATCTCTCAAATGGCAGCTTCTTCATTGGTGCCTCTAAAAACCCGACTTCTTTCTAGGAGCTGACTCCTGTCTTGTTTGAACATACTCTGTGGCCATCTTTCTCAAAAAAGCCTCTATATCTTCTTCTTCTTGTTCTGGAGTCAGTTTTCTTTCTAGATTCATCTTCTATAACATAACCTCTAGACTTTTAACTTTTTTTCTTAACTGGAACATCTCTTCTGACTGTCTGCTCACTCTAGATAGAGTTTTTGTCTGTCTCATTACAAGTTGGGATGACACCATGACTCCTTCTGTGTCTGGCTCCTGATCCCATATACTGCAAGTCTCTAATTCTGAATCTTCCCATATCATCACTGCTATTGACAATGGAAGATGCTTTCTCACACAGTCCTTGATGGACATGTTATGTTCCATAGATATTAGCTCTCTATTTGTAAACCTCACTGTAAACTTATCTACTAATATTAATCTTTTCTTCTCATCTTCTGTCTTTTTAGGACAAAACAAGAACAAATGGTTTGTCTCAAAGCAGTAGAAACACTTCCTTGGAGGTCTAGATGGTCCCATCTGTGGTGGTTCCTATCTATACCTCATCGAAAAGCCTCCTATTTCTTTTGTTGGTAGCACCAATGTCTGTCCTTGTGAGTGTATCAGGGTCTTTATGCTATCTAGAGCCTCCTGTACACTCTTCTCATGGTGCTCTTGTGATCTCTCTTGTTTCTCATATAATGTCTTTAATACATTAATATCTTGTTATAAGACCTCTATGTCTGGATGCACCTCAACTTTCCTCACTGACTCTTCTTTACTATAATATACCAGTCCTCTAGTGTCCAGGTCCACTTTTCCATTCCTAGATAATATTACTAGTATATGTTTTAATGCCTATGCTATTGTCTTTCCACTCACTAGCTCTACAGCTTTCTACACTACATGATCTAGATTGTAAGGATCCTCAATGTGACTCCTTTCTTGCGCATCTACCTTAAGAGTTCCTTGTATACTTAATTTAGAGTTAAGCACATCTTGAAAGGCATTATCTAAAGTCTTAACAAAGAGCTCTATAAGCTCCCTGTTTCCTGTCACTGCTGGTGGTCTGAGATACTTCTGAGCGATATACAAAAACCTCCTCTTGAAGCTCATGAGTTGCTTCTCCTCTAATAAATTGATTCCAGCATTCTATCTACATAATTTTCTTAAATGATCCATACTACCTTGTTCTTCAGTAGTTAGTTCCAGATACTCTGTTTTAAGTCTCTCTAGGAACCAATTCCAAGACCTAGCTTCATATTCTTTGAAGCTGGTCCACTGGTCATGTATATCAGTATCTACATATCCTGTAATCCAATCTAATTTCTTTTGGTCTTCTGTAATTTCTACAGTTTGGAACAATTGTTCCATTATTCTAAGAAAATTTCTGAGTATTCTTGACTGTCCATCCTACTTAGGGGCACTTGGGCTAAGGAGCAAAGGCATATTCAATTTAGCAGTCATATTTTGTATTGGTTGTTGAGTAGTAGCTGAGTTATTAAACAGCGGTATCGATGTTTGAGATAGTGGTAATAAAGTAAGTTTATCAGAAAGTGCTTGTGTCATCTTTGATATGAGTTCTTCTAGCGATTCTTCGGGGATTACGCATACACTTGAAAGACTAGACCTTTCTAGGATAATAGATCCAATCTGTTTTACTAAAGTATCTAAGAAGAGGTTTGGCTTGACATCTGAGGGAGATCCAAGGGTTGGAGTAGGCCATTTTAATAGTTCTGATATCTCGGAACTGACACGTCATTTTTTCACTACAATTCTCGCTTTCTTCTATAGTATATGTTCTGGATTATCTACCAGATGTACCAATCTAGCACACTGCGCTGTAGAAGTTTGATGACTTCTAGTTCTAGTTTCTGGTTAGTTTTCCACTCTAGAAAGGTTTAAAGAATTAGGCATCTTTTAGAAATTAAAGTTTAGGATGCTCAAAGTGTTAAAGTGAAAGAAGAGTAGAAAGAATAGAAAACCCTCAAATCTGAAACTCCCCTTCCAATAGACTCCAGATAAAAGGGTGCAAAAGGGAATTGCATACTGGGACAAATAAAACAATGATATACCAGCTCCCAATTGCATGCTAAAGGTCCAAGGGGAGATTATCAAAGTTGAAGGTTTATAAATAATTAGAGAAATAAGAATTATACGCAGCTCCAGTAAAATATATATTGGTGGTTGTGAAAGGATTGTAAGATCTCTCTAGATTGTCATCACATAGCCTCCCTAAGGTATTAACCTTTATACACCGTGATAAAAGCTCCTCTGGAAAATACAGTTAGTTGATTACTCATGGACCCTCTATACTCAGTTGCTCCTTTGTCTACACCCCCAATACTAAACCTTATGGGTGTGATGCAATCTAAGTGTGCACCTAGCCAAGTTTTCCTAGCCTACTGTCCTCTCTAAAGCCTGTTCGAGTTGCATTTGTGTTTTTTCTCTAGATCGAGTTCTGGGTATATTCTGTGTTTTTCTCAAGATACCCCACTAGTCCCAGTCTTCTTACTCACAATAGATCTACATTCACAATTCCAGAGGTAGTATAGATGGGGATAAGAGTCAAGAGGTTCTTCTCTGATCCAACTGCACTCTAGATACTATATCAAAATATTACAAAGCCCTAAAACTCAAGAAATAAAATATAAAAGGAAAACTATTACTACTTTTAGGACTCCATTGTCTTCTTTTCTGTCTTAAGGCCTCCCAAAATTCTACTGATAATGCGGCCCTCTCCTTTTTTTGTGATAATGCATTTCCTCACTAAGTTCTTCCTATCAAAGATGACGTGTCTTCATTATCACTTCCTTCTAGAATATTCTTCTATCTTCCCCTATTATGCTCTTGATACTGCTTTGTAATTTGGACTTCATTGATTACCTGTTAAGTAGTTAGCAAGTCTTAATAAATGTCTAGTATCTCCAAGTCACTTCCTAGAGGTCATTTATCTAAATATAATTGATCTGATGCCATCAATGCTTATTTACAAGCACAAAGTCTATTAGTCTAAGTTCTTCATCTAAGTAGTACTGGTTCTAGAGTACAAGTTTACTATCTTTCTAAGTTAGTCCATCCAAAAGTGGATCTAGAGTATAGTCCCTCAGTAACTCTCCTAGTAACCTAATGCCAGTTCATCTTAATTGCTTCTCAAGGTCTTCATACAAGCTCTAGGTTAATTATCACCTGCTTAATGTACTCATCATATAATGTTACGTTCTGAGGATATAGAAAGGGTTCTAGAGCAAATTCCAATTAAGAATCTATTGTTATAAAGCTTATCAAATGTTATCTTCCATGGAAAATTTGCTTACAGCATAACAGCATATTCCAACTGCTCCTCTCATGTGTGCTTACCATAGCTCCTCTGTCTAGGAAATCTTATAGGAACTATAAAAGACTTACTATTAATTAAATAACTTAGTTTCATTCTCAACTAGGATTTTCAAGCAATACTAGTTCCCCTCCTCTTTTTTACAGAATTTATCTCCATTGTCCAATAAACCATTTACTTTCCTACTAGGCAGAGTACAGGAAGGCACAATCAAAATTGAGGCCAAGCCCACAAGAGAATCCTATGTTGAACTACTGGATCCTAATAGTGGAACAAAACTAAACTATCTCTGTACTTCCTTTGAGACCACAACCAAACCATATCCAATTCTTCACACCCTGACTCATGCTTAGAACAATGCCTTTGACGTGATGGCACCTGGCCCCATCTCCTAGAGAACTCACCCTGATACCTGTTGAATGACCCCTTACTGCTACTCAAGAATGTAACATATATCTAGCCTTCCAAGACCCAGAATTGCCAAAAGAGAGGGAAATTAACAAAGTTGCACCCAAAATTCCCCTAGTATTACCTAACTTAATGTCTAACTCTATGCATAATTCCTCTTCTAATACTGCTGACCTTGACCTGCGTACCTTATTATTAGTACTCACCAACCAGGCTAATAACCCACCAAAAAAAGGAACAAGGGAATCAAAGAACCTAACTCCTTCAGTGGGAGCAACCCCGATAAGCTTAGAGCATTCATCTTCCAATGTCAGATATACTTTTGTGCCTGTGAAGAAGAGTTTAGAGAAGATTCAGAAAAAATTTTCTTTGTAATATCTTACCTCTGGGAAATAGCATTGGACTATTTCAAATCTTTTATCAATGAGACCAACCCTTCCCAGTCCTTTGACTTCTTAGAAGAATGGCCAGCATTTGTGCAGAAACTATCTAACTTATTTGGCTCCTACTCTCCTGAGAATGACAATGAAGATACTATCATTGCTATTCCATTCCCAGTTGAAGACAAGGCAGTGAACTATTTCATTTAGTTTGCAAAGTACCAGAACTATATCAGATGGGACGACCGCTCTCTCTGTAAGGTTGTTAAGAACACCCTTCCTAGCCGCATCCATAATAAACTCCGTTTTTGTTATGAGGATATTTCTACCTTTGAGGGTTTGAAGAGAGCAGTCCTAAGAGTAGATAACAATTATTGGAAGTAGATACTAGAAGAGCCTAATAAATTCCATACTACCTATTTTCCCCAAAATCCTATGCCCTGAGCATCTAGGATAGAGCAGAAATACCCAGTACCTCTAGCTCTACTCTCTAGTTTTACCAACCAAACGACTTAGGAAAGAACTAAATTATCCTTACCCTGGACCCTCGCTCACCACATTGAACCCTCAACCTCAACTTCTACTAATAGATTAGGTCCTGATGGCCATCTCACTCCCTTGGAACGACAATGCCATATGGATTATGGCCTATGTATGGATTATGACCAAGCAGGGCACCTAGTGAGAGCCTGCACAAAACAAAGTTTAAAGCTATCTAACATACTTGGGGGCCAAGCAACATATGTAGAATCTAAACCAGAAGCAACTGGAGAACCAAAAAATATATCTACAATCAACCCTTTTCCTGGGGAGTTGACTGCATAGATCTTACTCAAGTACCATTATTGAAACTAGGAGCAGAAGGTTTTATCAGGGGAAATTTACTATACATCTCCCTTTGCTCCCCAGATATTCCTGACACCTTTGAGGCCCTGATAGATTCTGGTTCTACAGACTACTTTGTAGACTCTAACTTTTCCACAACCCATGGACTCTTGGCTCAAGATATCAGTCCCTGTCCTCTCACCTTAATAGATAGTAGTATTAACTACCTTGTGAGAAGTATTGTTTCTCTACCAATTCAGTTATCTTGCTGCTACTCATGTCTGATTGAGTGTTATATGACAAACTTGGAGAGCACCTACCCAGTAGTACTTAGCCACAACTGGCTAACCCAACACAATCCAGTAATAAACTAGAAGGAAGGCTTAATATTACTCCCATTCTTAGAACACCAACTACCAGAACCTGTGACACAACTCAACAACCCAAACAAAGCTTGTTTTAAGGATTTTCAACTAGCGGCTCCCTGTATCTCCTTTGTTAATGTAGCAGATTACCAACAAATATATAATAAGGAAGGTACAACAGCCTACTAGCTGGCACTAGACCCGATTGGACCCAAGGCTTGAACCACCTCAACAATTAACAATCCCTTAGAACTAAAAGACCTACCAGAAGAGTACCATGAGTTTGCCAACGTCTTCAGCAAACTTAAGTCCAAGTTACTTCCTGCTCACTGACCTTATGACCTTTCTATCCAAATTTAAGGGGAGTAGACCTCTCTACTAGGCCTAATCTACTCCCTCTTGGCCCTTGAACTACAGATACTCCATGAGTTTTTGGACGAGAACCTGAGAACAAGTATCATCTGTCCCTCAAACTCATCTTGTAGTATACCAGTACTCTTTGTGAAGAAAAAAGATGGCTCACTATGACTATGTGTAGACTATCATGGTCTCAACAAGTTAACTCAGAAGGATAGATACCTAATCTCCCTTCTGTTAGATTTCCTAGATGCCCCTAACAAAGCACAAATTTATTCAAAAATTGATTTGAAGAGTGCTTACCATCTAGTATGCATCACTAGTGATGATGAGTAGAAAACTACCTTTGCACCTGTTACAGGTCCTTTGAATGGTTGGTCATACCTTTTGGCTTGTCAAATGCTCCCTTAGCCTTCTAATGCTTTATGAATGAGATCTTTGCCAACCTACTAGATGTCTACATAGTAGTATACATGAACGACATTCTAATCTACTCAAACAACCTAAAGGAGCACAAGTCATATGTCAAAGAGATATTAAGAAGGCTGAGAGAAAACAAACTATATGCTTTACTATCAAAGTACTCCTTCCACTAAGACAAGATTAAGTTCCTGGGATTTATCATTAGTAAGGATAGGTTACAAATAGATGACAACAAGGTCCAAATGGTGCGGAACTGGCCAATACCACGACACATAAAGAATATACAATCCTTCTTAGGGTTTGTAAATTTCTATAGACACTTCATCCAGAATTATTCAGCACTAACATTATCACTTACTTGCCTCACCCAGAAATCAACACCTTGGAACTGGACCATGGAATGCAAGATGGCCTTTGAAACTATCAAGGAAGTATTCACTAGAGCACTACTACTGAGACACTAGGAACCAGACTTGCCCTTGGTCCTGGAAACCGATGCATCAGACTTAGCACTAGCAGCTATTCTGTCAATCTGCACTGATAGTGACATCTACCCCATTGCTTTCTACTCCCAAACCCTACAAGTAGCCAAATTAAACTATGATGTCTATGACAAAAAACTGTTAGCTATCGTTGAAGCTTTCAAAAAATGGCAGTATTACCTTGAGAGAATAGTAAACCCAGTAGAAGTAATCATGGATCACAAGAACTTGACCTACCTCTGCAGTTCTAAGGCACTAATATGATGCTAGGCTAGATGGTCTGAGTTTCTCTCACAGTTCAACCTGACAATCAAATTCAGGCCTGGGAGATTGGGAAGGAAGCCTGATGCCTTGACACAATGCTGGGATGTGTATGACAAAGCTGAGGTCTCACAAAGAACTATCTAATAACTACTATTTAGCCAGAGTCAATTAGCAAGTTGCTTAACTAAGATACTACTCTCCTCACTTAGACTATAAGCAGCAGTGGTGACAGACCTAACCAAACTACTATCCAATATTCAAGAAGCCCTGGAAGTAGACCCAAAGTACTTAGAACTGACAGGATCAAACATCAACTATCAGAACCTACAGTGGGAAATCAGGAAAGATGGTCTACTATATTTTGAAAAACGAGTCTATGTACCTGATGCCAATGACCTGAGACTACAAGTGTTATAGCTCAAATATGACCACATTCTAGTAGGTCACCCTGAACAGTCCAAAACCTACCAATTAATCTGCCAGGATTTCTACTAGCCTAATCTCCAAGAGTTCGTTGCAGACTATATAAACTCTTGTAACACCTGCACCTAGAACAAATTGAGATGGCACAAACCTTACAGAATGCTCAAACAACTCCCAATCTCTCTCTAACCTTGGGAGTCCATATCTATGGACTTCATCAAACAACTACCTCTATCCAATGGTTATACTGACATCCTGGTAATAGTAGACTGACTTACCAAACAGGCTATTTTCATACCTACGACAAGGTCAATTGATGCCACAGGACTAGCACAACTATTCATCGAGAATATGTTCTCCAAGCATAGCACCCCTTTCCATGTTATATCTGACCACAGGGTAAAGTTTGTATCTAAGTTCTTTAAGTCCTTGGCCAATGGACTAAATATGAAGTTACACCTCACCTTAGGGTACTACCCAGAGGCTAATGGCTAGACAGAATGTACCAACCAGATGCTGGAGCAATTTTTAAGAATCTACTACAACTATCAGCAATCAGATTGGTCTTAACTACTACCTCTGGTAGAATTCATCTACAACAACACCCTATCATCCACCACTGGGACCTCTCCTTTCTTCACTAACAAAGGGTACCATCCAAGAGTTCAGTTCCAAGTCTAGAGAGAACCACCCCAAGGAACAACTAATAGTTACTAAATTGCCACAAATAGGAAGCATTCCCTAGATTCTAAAATCCAAGTAGGAAACCAAGTTTTCATCCTAGTAAAATTTATTAGGACTACCCAACTATTAAAAAAATTAGCAGAATGCTACCTTGGCCCATTTGAAGTACTGGGCAAACCCGGGACATATTCCTATCTAGTCAAGCTTCCAAACTACCTAAGAGTTATCCATCCCGTTTTTTACATATCCTAACTGGAGCCAGCACACTCCAGTCAAATCCTAAACAGAGATAACGCACTACTACCACCCATTGAGATTGATGGATACCTGGAATTTGAAATTGCACAAATTCTAGATGCAAAACTTGATCAGCGAAGAAGAGACCCCCTAATGTACCTTGTATAATGGACAGGTTATGAAGGATCTGCTGAAGAGCAGTCCTGGGTACTCACTGCTGACCTGTTAAACATCTCTGAACTCGTTAACAACTTTCACCACTAGTACCCTAGGAAACCAAGTCCCAGGAGCACTGCTAGACTCATAAACTCACCACATTGCTTGGAAGCTAGTATTGTTGTTAACCACTGAAAGAGTCAAGTTTATGGCCATGAGGATATGGCCATAAGGGGGGGGTACTGTCACACCCCATGACACCTCAGATGTGGGGTGACATACATATAATGTTGAGCATGGCATATGTATATTGGACTATCCTTGGGTTCCCGCACATATGCTTATATCATTAGAAAACTCAATATGCATCCCAACTGCTCCTCTTACATGCACTTACCATAGCTTCTTTGTCTAGGAAATTCCATAGGAACTATAAAAGACTTGCTATTAATTAAATAACTTAGTTTTGTTCTCAACTAGGATTTTCAAGCAATACTAGCCTCCCTCCATTTGCTTTCCTATTGGGCAAAGTACAGGGAGGCACAATCAAAATTGAGACCAAGTCCATAAGAGAATCCTGTGTTGAACTACTGGATCTTAATAGGTAGGTACTTTATATATGAAGATCAATATACTAGTATCTACCTGGTAAAGGAGAAATTTGGAGCCTATGCATCACTAAAGGAATAATAGTAATAAGCAGAGCTAAGAACAATGAGTAGAATGATGACAAGACAAATAACTTAGATGATGTTATACTTTGTCAACAATCAGGGTTATCTTTTCTTTATTTATGCTGCTGGTGGTTGTGGGAAGACATTTTTGTGTAATACTATTGCTGTTGAGGTTAGAAGGAGAGGTCAGATAGCACTATGTGTAGCATTATCTGGAATTGCTGCTCTTTTGTTAGAGAAAGGAAGAACATCTCACTCATACTTCAAGATTTCTCTTTTAATCCATGAAGACTCTGTGACTGAACTCAAACGCAATAGTTACATGTTCCCAGGCCTCCAACAAACCAAGGTTATCATTTGGGATAAAGTTCTTATGCAGCACAAGTATGATATTGATGCTGTTGATCAATGTTTTAGAGACTTGTTTGAAGTAAGTAATTACTTGCACTTGATAGCTCTTGAATTGACATATTATATAGAATGACCATCTATTTGGTGGAATTACAGTGGTATTTGGAGAGGATTTTTGTCAGACTTTGCCTGTGGTGCCTAAGGGAACATGTCAACAAGTAGTAGCAGCATCTCTTTGCAGAGGAAACTTATGGGGACATATCAAGTTCTTGTATCTCAGATAGAATATGCACTTGGGTTACTCTGAAGCTGACAATTAACATGCTCAGTGGTTGCTGGAGATTAGTGCTGGGTCAACTATGGATGATAATGAGATGATTCAAGTTCCTCAGTCCATGGTTTGTGCTAATCTTAATGCTCTTATCAATAGGATCTATCTAGGAATTGGTAACTCAAGGGCTCAAGATGACCAGTACTTTTTGGATCACATTATTCTCTGTTCTAGAAATGATCAAGTCTATGATATCAATGAGGCTATTCTTCAACAGTTCAACCCAACTGCAGAGGTCTATATGCTGAGAAGTGTGGACTCTGTGTCTAAAGAAGATAGAATGCACCATGCCTATCCTACAGAGTTTCTTCAACAACTTAATGTTGGTAGATTGCCTCCTGCTTTACTCTGTCTCAAGGTTGGCTCTCCAGTTATCTTATTGAGGAACTTGGATCCAGGAGAAGGACTTTGTAATGGGACAAGAATAGTAGTGTTGAATGTGAGAAGAAAGGTGCTCTAGTGCAGGATTATCAGCAAGGACAGGAGATTTAGAGGCAAGGTAGTGTTGATTACAAGGATCAGGTTATTACCTAATGCAGAGACATTGCCTGTGCCACTCAAGAGACTTCAATTCCCAGTTAGGCTGGCCTTTGCTATGACTATTAACAAGTCTCAAGGACAGTCAGTGGAGCATGTGGGGATTAATTTGCAGATATCAGTATTCTCCTATGGACAACTTTATGTGGCCTTTTCAAGATGTACTTTACCTCTAAACATCTTAGTACTTCTTCCAGAGCAGAGCCAAGAGAGTAGAAGGACACTATATAAAGAAGTATTTAATAGCATTAGATTATAGATTGTATATGTATGTGACAATGGACTTCAGATTGATTTTTCTTATGATTTGAGAGATAAAGAAATGAGTTAGAAAGAAAATCCTCACAGACTGTTGGAGGAAGGGAGCATAGCAACCTTTCAGACAACACTATCTGCTATTCCACAGATTGTTGTAGGAAGGAAGCATAGCAGACTGATTTCAACACAAACTTCACAAGCCAGGCCAAAGGCCTGGATGAAAACCTTGTCTACTATGTATGCAAGACTGAATGTGGGATGATGCCAGCTGACACATAGTTTAACTTCTTCACACAGCCTCTTTTTTTTACTCAAATTCACTCAAATAAATTCTATAAAATTCAAATAAATTCAATAAAATCTAAACAAAAATGATAATTGACTTTCTCTTTTCTCTCCTGTATATTCAATCATTACAACCCCTTTCTTTTCATAAATGGATATGTGGGAGGGATATAACATATACAAACAATGCCAGTATATGTATGGAAGACTAAATGTGGGATGATAACAGCTAACATATAATTTGACTAAGTATCTTTACATGGTTTCTCTTTTCACTCAAAAACTCTATAAAATCCAAATAAATTCAAGTAAATTCAAATAAACTAGGAATAAAATTAGAACAGGTAGTGAGCAAAGTGAGCTGACTGTGACATGAGCTGACTGTGACTTCACTATTAGAGTAAGAGAGCAAAGTGACCTGATACACAATATTACAAACTACTAGTATAGAAAGGAAGCAAAGTGACTTGATAAACAACACTGCTCACTGTTGCTGTATCATATGATGGAAAATAATAATTTAATAAAAATAATTTCTTTTATATTTTATTTATTACTAAATTTTGCTCCTGAACTCCTATTGTCTACTCCTATAGGATTATAATGTAGACTAGTTACTTGTACTCCTCCTATTCTAGACTTAGTATAAGTACTCTAGTAGTTATATCCTAGTTCCTTAGTTTGTAGATTAACATCTCTTACATGTTCTATCCTCGCTCCTATCAACCTGTATACTATTCCTCTCCCAAACTCCTGGCAGTAATTTAGTTCTCCTGAAATAAGTAATCACAAGTGACAGTAGATTAAGACACAGTACATGAGCTGAGGCCAAGGTTGTTCCCCAATTTTGTTGTCAATCCCCTTTTTCTTTAGAGTAACTCTGTTCTACCCTGGGTTACTTTGTTTTTGCTCTACACGTACATGATATGCTGGAAGGAAGCAAAGCAACCTGATAGATAACACTACTCATTGTCACATAGACTATTGTAGGAAGGGAGTATAGTAGACTGACTTCAACATAAACTTAATAATACAAAATTAGTAGAGGGTTCAAGTTAGACCAGAGGCCCAGATGAAAACCTTGTTGTATATCTTTAGGATCATCTCAAGAGAAAGCTCAATGACTATAAAGAACTACCTAGGGGAATACATGAGCTTTGGGCTAGGGTTGACCTAGGAAATGTGTAGTAGTAATAAAGGCCAAGAGGAGACATACCAAGTACTAGTAGATATGTTTTATTAATACTCAAATAGCTAGCAAAAAAACTGTTCAAATGCTATACCATTTTGTTTGGCTTACTGTTTGGCCATTTTTCTACCAAATCACATGATAATTAACATGAAAGCACTAAGTATGCAAATGGTTTTTGCTTATTGTAAGTCCAAATGAAGTTTGTAATAGCTTTATAAGATGATAGAGAAAGAATAAAAAAAGTAATAGAAACTAGTTCATTTTATATTAATGTAGCCACATGACTTTGTTTATTGTCCCAATACTATATTACATAATATTATCTACTACTATCATAAAGATCTTTTTGAAATAAAACAGGTTAAAAACTATTCTAGTAAGTAACTACTTTTTTCAATCTATTGTGAACTAGTTTCTTATTCAAAAGCTATAATTAGGATATTATTTTAAAGCTAAGATAAAGTAGTATTAGTAATATATTATATCCTTGTTTGGTGTTGATAAAACATTACAGGAGGACAAAATATTGGAATAGTTTTTGAGCTACTATAGTATATTAGGAGTTGAACTAGCAGGCTTCTCTTATATGTCTGGTAATTATTTTGTGATCTCTCAACATTTGTGAAGGGTTCACATTCATTTGAGTAGTTTCTCAGTCCTATGGCTAGACATCAACTATCTGGAAGTAATGATACAAATGAGATATTTGAGGTGATTGATAGTAGTGATCATGGCCACTACTCCATCTCTTGAGTATATTGGTACTGAAAGGTTATAAGGACAATAGAAAGCTATCATTCTCCTTCTAGATAGTTTAGAAATTAAATACATCCAAGATCTCATTATTTTGCTGCAAATTCTTGTCTAGCTTAACACCATGTGATCTGTACCAGTGGTCTACATTGTGATCCTACAGGAGTAAATAAATAGGAGTGTGGAAATTAGGAGAATAATAAATGAATAAATGAAAGTAAAATGAAAATAATCAAATAAATAGTACCAGAGTCAGGTACATGACAACTTTCCTGAAAAGATTGCAATACCACATCTATTTTGCTGGTATCATCTTCTCCACAAGTTTCAAGTTGTGATGTATTAAGCAGCACAGGATCTGAACATGGTTGAACAAATCAGAAATATGCTAGCATTGAGCATCTGGGACATACTTGAGGAGGTTCAGGCAGAACATTTGAACAAGCTACAGACGATTACGATGATTTATATCCGCCTCGCATGGTGGTGTCATTGTAGTAGTGATATTATCAATTGAATTGAAGCAACGAGTTTGACTAAACTCATCCTCTGTG
>Ga0157360_1000312_pt1 | contig 19358 bp, 23 predicted proteins | sample AttlaeALBM1_FD_111483 | JGI IMG/M metagenome (GOLD analysis project Ga0157360, IMG submission 111483) | Fungus gardens microbial communities from leaf cutter ant in Ribeirão Preto, State of São Paulo, Brazil - Atta laevigata ALBM1 | ecosystem: Host-associated > Fungi > Mycelium > Unclassified ... | reverse complement strand
CCCGTAGCCCATCAACCGCCAGAGAAAGCGTCTCTTCAACAGACGCTCCGCCTGTCATCATATCCTGTTCCATCACAGGACAAAGAATCAGATATCACATCAAAATACAACTGTAGTGCTAGCAGGCCGGTCTCCTGGATGTCCGGTTTGGCCCACTGGCCGCCAAATGTGAAAAACAGCTGAAGCACAAGCAGGGTGACGCCGGCAGCAAGCGTAACCGTGATGGCTAGACGGCGTGTGATTGTATCTTCCAGCAGGGACGGACGTCTCATGAACGTTTTACAGTCTCGGAGAAAATATAGCCGCCATTCCTGACTGTCCGGATCAGGGTCGGGTTCTTCGGGTCATCTTCCAGCTTGTGGCGCAGGCGACTGACCTGAACGTCAATGCTGCGATCATAGGCTGCATGCATGGAGCCTCGTGCCAGATCCATGAGCTGGTCTCTGGTCAGAACCCGCTGGGGATGTTCGACGAATGAGAGAAGAAGGTCGAACTCACCCCCAGACAACATGACCAGGGAATTGTCGGCAGAACGTAGTTCCCTGCGTGCCACGTCCAGTTGCCAGCCACCAAAATGGAGGCATGGGGCGTGTTGGTGTCTCTACGGCGCTCAGGCGCTCGGAGGTCCGTCTCAGAACGGCTTTCACACGTGCCAGCAGTTCCCGCTGATCAAACGGCTTGGTCAGGTAATCGTCTGCGCCGATTTCCAGCCCGACGACACGGTCCGTGTGATCTGCCATTGCAGACAGCATGATGACGGGAGTTTGGGATAAAGTTCGCAGGCGCGTGCACAAGCTGAACCCATCTTCCTTGCGAAGCATGATGTCGAGAATGATGAGATCGACAGTTTCGCGTTCGAGTAGCGAAAACATCGCGTCTCCGTCTTCGGCAATCGAGACTTAATAATGATGTTTCTCAAGAAACCCTGTCAGAAGCGTCAGGATATCCCGGTCATCATCGACAATAAGAAGGTGCGGCATGCTGGTCATTCTCCGCCTTTAGCATGGCCCGTTATCTGCAGAATGTCCGGGTCTGCAAACTTGTTTCTGGTCGGACACAATCCACAGTCTTGCATTGAATTTGGGCAGTCCGGCAGAGAAAATTTACTGCATCAGCTTCCGGAAGAAATGTCTGCCGTTTTTATTTGAAGTGGCGGAAACCGGTAAGAAGAGCCGGCCCGGCGGTCTTTTGAGAAGAGTTCTAGGGAGTCTTCCTACCCACATTGAAAGGCAGTGGGTCTCTTTTGAAGAGAGTTTTTTTAAATGCTTGCCGCACTCTAGAGCTGGTTTCGTGGTCCTCACTCTACCCGGGAACCTGGTCAGATCTGTCACAAAACTCTCATAAATTATTTTTATGAAAGTTTTGTGACTATTCCAAAATTTCTAATTTTAATAATTTTTTTAAGGTCTATCGTTTGAAAAAATAAGAATAAGGAAGAAAACGATGAAGATCCGGAAAGAAATTATTCTCCTGTCTTTTGTGATGGCGGCGATGTCTTTCTCTTTGGGGGCTTGTTCCGCAAATAGATCTCCCGAAACATTTGCATCCAATACCCATTATTCGCAGACAGTCGAAACAATTTCCCCCGAGGGGAATACGATTCCAGACAGAGCTATGTTCTGATCTCGTCTGTATTCTGAAAAAGCTTAATGAAAACTGCCACCTCTACGGAGGTGGCTTTTTTCATGCCTACTTTGGGCGTGATCAGATTCTTTTTTCGAAATAGCGGTTACTCAAAGAAAAATGTCTTGCTTCCGGTTTGGTGATTTACATATGTAAAACAGTGAACCAATGAGAAGGGGCGTAACATGCTTTCGGGACAGCGCCTGGAGGACCGGCATGGATGGTGTGTGGAATGACAGCCAGCCAATCTATCAGCAACTTCGGGATAAGGTGGTCGGCATGATGCTCGATGGTGCTGTGGGCGAGGGGGACCCTGTCCCGTCCGTGCGGCAGGTTGCGGCGGATTGTCAGATCAATCCCCTGACCGTCATGAAAGCCTATCAGCAGCTTTCCGATGAAGGGTTGCTGGAGAAGCGTCGTGGGCTGGGGATGTTTGTTGCCACCGGCGCGCTGGAACGTCTGGCGCAAAGCGAACGCCAGAAATTTCTGACGGAACAATGGCCCGAGACACTCCGGACAATCCGCCGCCTTGGCCTGTCCGTAAATGATCTTCTGCAAACCGGAGACGGCGAATGACCTGCATTGAAGCGCATGGCCTGCGTAAAGTTCATCGTGGCGGAAAAGGTGTTCAGGGCATTGATCTGAGCATTCCATCAGGCCGGATTGTCGGGCTGATTGGCCCGAACGGTGCTGGTAAGACCACTACCCTGAACGCCATTCTGGGGCTTGTACCCTACGAAGGCTCTTTGAAAGTTCTGGGGCGTGATCCCTGGCGGGAACGTGAAGCCATGATGCAGGATGTCTGCTTCATTGCAGACGTCGCGCTGCTGCCGCGCTGGATGAAAGTCTGGCAGGTGCTGAAATACGTTGAGGGTGTTCATCCCCGGTTTGATCGAACGCGTGCTGAACAGTTCCTGTCCCGGACGGACATTCAGCAGAAAACCCGCGTGCGGAACCTCTCCAAAGGCATGGTGGCACAACTCCATCTGGCACTCGTCATGGCCATTGATGCCAAGTTACTGGTGCTTGATGAACCAACGCTTGGTCTCGATCTGCTGTATCGGCGTGAATTCTACATTACGCTTCTTAACGACTACTTCGATCATGATCGCACTATTCTTGTGACAACGCATCAGGTCGAGGAAATCGAGGATATTCTGACGGATGTGATCCTGATCGGGGATGGTCGCATCACGCTTCAGGGCAGCATGGAAAATCTGGCTCAGCGTTTCGTGGAGCTGAAGCCGCGAGCAGACGCAGTTGAGGCTGCCCGAGCCCTCAGACCGCTAAATGAGAGGCTCATTCTAGGGCAATCCATCATGCTTTTTGACGGTGTTCCACAAAGTGAGCTGGCTGCATTGGGCGAAATTCGTCAGCCAAGGCTGGCCGATCTATTTCTGGTACTGATGGGGCAGAACCGTTTGAACAAGGGAGCCGTGGCATGAGTGAGAGTATTATGACGTCCACAGAAAGGCAGTCTTCCGCAAAAACGGTCTGGCCATTGAGGCAGTATATATGGTCTGTGAAGCAGGAGATCTGGGGAAACAAATTTCTCCTCTTTGGTCCGCTGGCCATTGTCCTTTTACCGGTCATCCTGATCTGTTCGTCTCTTATCAGAAGTCGAGTGTTTGGTGGTGCAGGGCCAGCCCCGGACGTATTTTTCCGTGTAACTGCTGAATTGCTGGCTTCCATCGCCAATCTAGCTGGTCTGACCGTCGGATGTGTCTATGCGCTGGGGACATTCTACAATGAGCGCAAGGATCTTTCGATCCTGTTCTGGAAATCATTGCCTGTCTCAGACCGTCTCAGCGTTGTGGCGAAGGCGAGTATCGTTCTGCTGGTCACGCCATTTTTCACTTTGGTTCTCACCTATATGGCAGTGTGGGCGCTCGCAGTGGCAACTATGCAGGCATATGGCATTTCTCTTGAAACATTGACGGGCCATATCGGGCTTGGTCGTTTATTTGAAGATTACGCTGCTTATGCCCTGCTGAATGCCCTATGGTGGCTACCTATTTATGCCATTCTGTTCGTGATTTCTGCCGTTGTCCGAAGCGTACCGATTGTATGGATTCTAGGTGCGTGGGCGGCGCTCAGCATTACGGAGATAGTTGGTTTCCATACAAATTACATCACGAACACAGTCTGTGATCGTTTTCTCAACTTTCCCGGCACAGGTCTTCATGACGCCAAAATGCAGATTACGGCACGTCGTCTAGATGGGTTCAATGTAGAGCATTCATCCGTGGATAAGCTGGCGGCTGGTCAGGCGCATCTCGCAGCTTTGTTTACGTCCCCGGCTCTCTGGTGGGGTGTAGTCATTGGGCTGCTCTGTCTTGCCCTGACGGTCTGGTTACGCCGCCGGGCAGAACCAATCTAATTTTCGCGGTATGAAAAAAACCCTACCTGCATAACCGGGTAGGGGGAGCGTCCGTTTACTTGTTTTCTGTTCCGAAAATGCTTTCCAGGGTCTGGGCCATTACCGTGCTGTCGAGCGTGCGGCCCAGCCAGATTTCCACGCCGATTACCCCTTGGTTCACGAGCATTCCCAAGCCATCCAGCGTCGTGCAGCCGATGGCTTGGGACTCCTGTAGAAAGCGGGTCTGCGGCGGGTTGGGAATGACATCCGCAACAACGGTGTCTTTCGTCAGGGTGCTCATATCAATGGGAGGGGCCGCCTTTGGATCCCCCAGACCAATGGATGTGGCGTTGATGAGAATATCCGTCCTGGTTGGAATGGAGGCTTTTCCTGACCAGGCCTGAGCTTCCCCACCAGCATCGGTATTGTCCCGGATCAGCCGGGCAATTGCCTCTGCCTTCGAGGCATCACGGTTGACGATCGTGATGTGCGCCGCTCCTGCCAGTGCCAGTTCCACCGCGATCGCACGGGCCGCGCCTCCAGCGCCAAGGATCACGACCTTTTTGTCAGCGGGAGATGTCACGGTTTTCAGAGACGTCAGGAAGCCCTTGCCATCGGTATTATGGCCGATCAGCTTTCCTTCCCGAATGGCCACACAGTTGACGGCACCGATAAGGCGGGCGGATTCCGCAATGTCATCCAGATGATCGAGAATAGCGACCTTGTGGGGTAGGGAGCAGTTGAAGCCCACCCATTCCATTGCTTTGGCACCTTTGACGGCATCAGCGAGGGCAGCCGCCTTGACGTCGCAGTTGATATATCGGGCGTCGAGGCCAGCGTGATGGTATCCCGCTTCAATCATGGCCACGGTTGGATTGTCCGCACAGGGTGTTGAAAACGACCCTGTAAGGATGCTGCGAAAGCTTTTTTCACTCATGGTCGATTTTCCTTTTCGGAAAATGTCTCCGACATAGAAAGACAACCGCAGCAGATTGTAACCGGCAGATTGGCCGAAAAAGGCCTGTTTTCGGATTTGTGATGGAAGCGTGAGATCAGGCAGCCAATGTAATGATGGCGCGCAGCCCCCCTTCAGCACGGTTTTGAAGGCACACATCGCCGCCCTGCGCCCGAAGGATAGTCCGGGCGATGGACAGGCCCAGGCCCGTACCACCGGTTTCCCGATTGCGGCTTGTCTCGATCCTGACGAATGGTTCGAACACTCGATCCAGTGAGTCTTCAGGCAGGCCGGGGCCGTTATCCTCCACAATGATGCGCGCGTATCTGTCTTTTTCCTTCTTAGGGGACGGCGGAATTAGCGTGACATGTGCGCCGTTGCCATATTTCAGGGCGTTGAGGATCAGGTTGTTCAGCGCACGTTTCAGCGCCACAGATCTCGCCATGATCCTGACGGGAGTCATGGGAGATTCATAGATAAGGTTGTCAGCGTGATCGGGGTGTCCCTCGGCGGCTTCATCCATGATCGTCTGCAGGAGTGCCCGCAGATCTAGAGACACCACCTGTTCATCCGAGGCGCTGTCACGCCCGAAGGCCAGAGTGGCCGCCACCATCGCTTCCATTTCATCAAGATCGGCAAGCATCTTGTTGCGGAGCTCATCATCGTCGATGAATTCGGCCCGCAGTTTCAGACGCGTGATGGGGGTCCGCAGATCATGTCCGATGGCGGTCAGCATTAGTGTGCGATCAGACACAAAGCGCCGTATCCGCATGGACATGGTGTTGAAGGCTATAGCAGCACGGCGGATTTCGGAAGGTCCGTTTTCCGGCAGAACGGTCGAGCTGTTGACGTCACGTCCCAGTGCTTCGGCGGCATTCGCAAGAGTTGTAACGGGGGCGATCAAGCGCCGTGTAGCCCAGACGATCAGGGTTCCGCCGCAAAGAGACATCACTAGAAAGGCGATAATGAAGGTAGGCGCTTCAAACGGGTTGGGTAGCGGCATCACATAACGTACCACGACCCAGCACTGCCCATCCGGCAGAAGCAGGGAGGTGGAATGCGTTCGAAGTTCCTGGCCTGTCCAGATATCGCGTGGATAAAGGGAGGTGGGAAGGAAAGCCCATCGGCCGCCGGGGAAGCTGTCCTGGAATCTAGGACGTTCTTCTCCTCCCGGCAGGCGCCATCCTTCAGGTCCTTCCGGATGGGGGAAAGGGTGGTCTGGAGCAGGAAAAGGCTCCATGTCTCCAGGCGGGTGGCCGTCTGGCCCTCCCTGCATCGGGTTAGGCGGCCCAAAAAGCCCACCATTCGGGGCTACTTCATTGGGGCCAGGTCGGAACCGCTCCTGAAAGGCCGGTCCACCCATTGCGAAAAAAGGGGGCGGGGTTTTGTGGCTGTGAACTTCCTGATCCGGCATGGACAGAAGCAGGACTGTCGTGTTTGACGGGATATGCAGGTCGTCAATGACGTTCTGGCGGTCTTCCGGCTTTGTTTCCGCGATCGTGCGGTAGATAGAGAAGACCTGCATCTGGTAATCATGCATCTGGCTGCGCTCGGCCATGTCGAGCCGGTCGAGCGCATGAATGCCCAACCCTGCCAGTTCCACGACACCAAGTCCGACAATTAATAGAAGACTGGTTCGGGCAACAAGGGAACTGGGCAGGAACTTCATGATCAGACGCGTTCGACTTCTGCTGCAAGAACATAGCCGCCACCACGGACGGTCTTGATAACCTGTGCGTTGCGCCCATCGTCTTCAAGTTTGCGACGCAGACGGCTGATCGCGACGTCAATCGCCCGGTCAAACGGACCGGCCTGACGGCCCCGGAGCAGTTCCAGAAGCATGTCTCTGGTGAGAACGCGGTTGGCACGGTCCAGAAGGGCCATTAGCAGGTCGTATTCACCGCCGGTGAGGGAAATTTCGGCACCGTCGGGGTTGAGCAGACGGCGGCGCACGGGATCGAGGCACCAGCCGGCAAACATGATCTTCCGGGTATCCGTAGCCTGACGCTTTTCAGACGCATCAACCGTGCGGCGCAGGACGGCACGGATACGGGCCAGAAGTTCACGCGGATTGAACGGCTTGGCGACGTAATCGTCTGCACCAAATTCCAGCCCGATGATACGATCCGTTTCATCGCTCATGGCCGTAAGCATGATAATAGGAACATTATCCTGAGACCGTAGCCAGCGCGCGACTTCAAGACCGCTCTCGCCTGGAAGCATCAGATCCAGCACAACGAGCTGGTAATGTCCGTTTGACCACGCCTTGCGCGCTTCACGGCCATCCCGGGCTTCTGTGACGCGGAAATGATTGCGTTCAAGGAACTTGGTGAGTAGTTCCCGGATTTCACGGTCGTCATCAACGACCAGAAGATGGGGCAGGTTTTCCGTACCCATAATGGTGTTACCTTCCTTGCGCTTGTGACGCGACTCTGTTCTGCCGCGTCACTGTCGTGCTCAGGCCAGCCAGGATGGAACCGGTAGGTTCTTCGCACGAAGGAACTCAGGGTTGAACAGCTTTGACTGGTACCTCGCGCCACCGTCGCACAGAATTGTAACAATCGTATGTCCGGGGCCAAGCTTCCTTGCGGTTCGGATGGCAGCAGCAACATTGATGCCCGAAGATCCCCCTACAGACAGGCCTTCTTCCGCCGTTAAAGCAAAGATTTGTTCCAGTGCCTCGGGGTCTGCAATCCGTTCGGCATCATCCGGTGCGCAGCCTTCAAGATTGGCCGTTACGCGGCCCTGACCGATGCCTTCTGTGATGGAGCCACCGCTGATGGTCAGATCGTTGGATTTCACCCAGCCATAGAGCGCGGAGCCTTCGGGGTCAGCCAGCACAATTTTCGGTGCGACCTTACCAGCCGCAGCCGCCTGTTCGCGCAGACCAATCCCGATACCAGCCAGTGTGCCGCCTGTTCCGCAGGCGCAGGTAAAGGCGTCAATCTTTCCGCCTGTCTGGTTCCAGATTTCGACGGCCGTTGTTGTACGGTGGCCCTCGCGGTTAGCGGTATTGTCAAACTGGTTGGCCCAGAAGCCACCGGTTTCCTCAGCCAGTCGACGCGAGACATGGACGTAATTGCCCGGATCACGGAACGGCTTGGCCGGAACGAGGCGCAGATCAGCACCAATCATACGCAGAAAATCGAGTTTTTCACGGCTCTGCGTTTCCGGCACGACGATGATGGCCTTGCAACCCATGGCCTGCGCCACCAGCGTCAGCCCGATGCCTGTATTGCCAGCCGTTCCTTCGACGACTGTCCCGCCAGGCTTGAGGGCACCAGTGCGGAAAGCGTCCTGAATGATGGCGAGAGCCGCGCGATCCTTGACGGAACCGCCCGGGTTCATGAACTCGGCCTTGCCATAGATTTCGCAGCCGGTTTCTTCCGAGGCACGTTTCAGGCGGATCAGCGGCGTGCCACCGATGGCGGCCGTCATGCCAGCAGACGGAGCCTGCCAGCCTTTTGAAACGGACTGGTGTGCGTCGGTGATGTCAGTCATACGTTTTCTCCTGTGCTGACGGAATTAGACCGCGTTTTATAAGGATGAGGAAGGCCATGAAGGTACTGACAGCAAAGCAGGCATGGGACGTGCTTGCAAATGAGGCCGGTAGTGTCCTCGTGGATGTACGAACGCCGGTGGAATGGGCGGAGATTGGTCTGCCCGACTCTGCCGCTCTGTCGCGGCCTGTTGTATGCCTCACCTGGCAGCCCGGTCTGGAGCAGATTTTCCTGGAAGGTTTGCTGGATGCGGTTCCGGATCAGAACAGCCGCGTGCTGTTCCTGTGTCGTTCAGGGATGCGCTCTCACAATGCAGCGCTTATGGCAGAACATGCCGGTTATGCAGATGTGACGAATATCGTGGATGGTTTTGAGGACAAGCATGGCCCCGGCACGGGCTGGCGCGCCGGGGGGCTGCCGTTCACTCACAGGCCGCTGTCAGGTTCCTGATCCGCATCGTAGTGGACTTCAAGAACCGCACACCACGGGTAGCGGCTGTCATAGCTGTGACCTGACCCATCCGCGATCCGGCCATTTGCATCGGTCGGAACGTGGGTAAGGGATACTGCATCATCCACATTGCCGCCTACGATGCTCAGCTCATGTCCAAAGGGCTGGGCATTCTGATTGACTGCGGCAACGATGCCGCAATGTGCCGGGAAGCCGTAGGATGTTGGTAGCATCGAAAACGTCACGGACTTGCTTCGTCCACGCCCAACGCAGATCAGATCGCCCATCTTCGGCGTATAGCTTCCGGGATCATGCGCGCTGACACCGCTGGACTGCCCGCTGGCTGCCGCGTTGATGTAGGTGGCGTGATTGGGAGAATACGGGAAGCGGTCATTCGCACCTGCAACACGCATCACGTAGGAAATGAAGGCGGCTGACCAGGCATAATGGCCATCATGAGCCGCGTCGAAGCGCGTGCCGTTGGCATCGGTCTTGCCAGTCCAGGCGACTTCCGTTTCGTATGGGTCCTGACCGATCCACCAATATTCGCCAATACGTTGCCAGAGACCGGGAATACGTTCTGGCTTGAGGGCAGGATCGGTTGGTTCTGGTCGATCTTCCGGATAATCATCCGAGACCGGCGAATCGAACATCCGCCATTCCCGCAGGGCAATGGCTGCAACATCCTGACGATTGAAGGGCTCGAAATTCCGGCTGGCAAAGTCCGGAACATGAGTGTTGTAACCAAGGGTTCCGGTTGTGCCGTTCGCATACTGCGCGTTAGGCGTCTGGGCCGGATACGGGCGGACACTGTTCTGGCTGGCGCAGCCAGTCAGTGCGAACAGTGCGGCCGTAGCGGCTGTTCGCCAGAAGATATGCGAGTCTGACACAATCATCCTCATGCGGGCTCGATGAAGCATCATCTTGAACGGCAAGTGCGATGGAGCGTCAAGGGCCGGGCATTTTAAGCGACGGAAGACGCGCAGTTATTTCAGAAAATGGAAGAAGCACACCGCGCCTACAAACAGGATCGGAGGCGCGAAAAATAGAAGAAGAACAGTCGTCTCAGGTATTTTCTGGCCTGATCTGGTTTGGCCAAAAAGGACAGAAGAAGAAAATGAGAGCAACAACGGAAATGAATGGAGCGAGGCAGGCATAGGTTAAGACACACCATGTCAGGAAAGTAGTCCCTGCACTATAATTTGCGTCCTCCAGGCCTCTCTCGGCTCCAGCAGCAATGCCAGCAACTATTCTGAGAAATCATGCACTCACACCAGCGTGCGCGATGAGTATCAGCTGGGAAACATGACCCCAGCGACTCAAGGGTCCAAATAAGCACACTGCTTTGGCGGGCTATAAAAGCAGGAGGGTAAAGTAACCATTCAAATGATTTGAATGGTTACAATGTCCTGGTATCAGCTTTGTGGAAAGAGACCCTTCAACCCTTCTTCAGAAGCGTCACACCGGCCACGCTCGGTGATCAGTCCCGTCACCAGACGTGCTGGCGTCACGTCAAAAGCCGGATTGGCTGCGGGGCTGTTTTCTGGTGCGATGCGAACACGTCCCGGATCACCGCTCTCCGTGAGGCCCGTCATGAACAGAACCTCGTTCTGGCTGCGTTCTTCGATCGGGATTTCCTTCACGCCGTCGCGCACGCGCCAGTCGATTGTCGAGGATGGGAGTGCCACCCAAAACGGGACGTTGTTGTCCTTGGCGGCCAGCGCCTTGAGATAGGTGCCGATCTTGTTGGCGACGTCGCCCTGCGCCGTCACGCGGTCCGTACCGACGATGACCATGTCCACGTCGCCAGCCTGCATGTAATGCCCGCCAGCATTATCAGCGATGACCGTATGTGCCACGCCATGGCTGCCCAGTTCCCAGGCCGTCAGCAGGCTACCCTGATTGCGGGGGCGGGTTTCGTCCACCCAGACATGCACCGGGATTCCTTCGTCATGCGCCATATAGCTCGGGGCGAGGGCAGTTCCCCAGTCCACGGTCGCGATCCAGCCTGCGTTGCAGTGCGTCAACAGGTTCACGCGGCCCTGACGACCCTTGCGTTCCCAGATTTCGCGGATCAGCTCGAGACCATGACGTCCAATGGCTTCATTGACCTGAACGTCTTCGTCGCAGATCGCATCGGCTTCCACATACCCAGCCTCAACGCGGCGTTCTGGCGGGAGAGGGCGAAGGTGCGTCACCATACGCTCGATGGCCCAGCGGAGATTGATGGCTGTCGGGCGTGTCTCAATCAGGTCAGCCGCAGCTTTTTCCAGAGCGGTATCCGAGGCGTCATCCTGAAGGGCGAAAACGAGACCATAAGCGGCAACAGCGCCAATCAGCGGAGCTCCCCGAACCTGCATGCTGCGGATCGCATGAGCGACTGCGCCCATATCTCGAAGTTCGAGAATTTCCACTTCCCAGGGAAAACGCGTCTGATCGAAAATGCGGATGCTTCTGGCGTCGTCGGAAGGACGCCAGAGACTGCGATAAGGGGTGCCGTTGATCTTCATAGGATGCTCCTGGGAGGGCTCCGGCAGGCAGGGCACGGAACAGAAATAAGGTATTTACCGCATGTGCGCGATACATGCGCTGAACTCAAGGGCAGAAACCCCCGGTACGTATCTTGCGTTTGGTGGTTGTCCTGTTGATATTCTTCGGATACCAGTGGTTCGCATTGTATTACATATTATGTCTGGATTCTCTTTCTAAGACGCTAGGGAAAGATAATGGCCTCTCTCATGAACGCCGGAAAAACAGTTTCCAGCCCTACCGCTGCTCGTCCGCCTGTTTCCCGGAGATCTGACCGGAGCGGGATGTCTGCACTGGAAAAATATCGCCTTCTGCGTGAGACGCGTAAAGTCGTGCGTCGTCAGCGGATTGAGGAAGAACAGAATCGCCAGAGCTCGTCCTGAGCCAAAGATTTTCGTTTATCCTGCTGACCCTGTTAATCCTTTTCCCGGTTTCGGCCTGATGGCCGATGGTGTGCGGGAAAAGGGCGTGAAGCAGTGTCATTGCGTGTACTGACGGTTTTGCCGCCGCGTGAAGCATACGCCGACGGGCACGCCGGCGCGATCGCCCTGCTCGTCAGCCGACTGGCTCAATCTGAAGACCGTATCACCGGGAAGGCGATAACCGGGCGTCCCCTGTCCGGTGGACATTTCGTTCCCCTTGAAATTTCCAGCTGGCCACTTCCTCAACGTCTGAAATACGGCATTGCCTGTCTGGCTGCTGCGCGGGACTTCAAACCCGATCTTATAGAAGTCCATAACCGTCCGGATCTTGCACTGTTTCTGTCCCGCTTCGCGCCGGTGCGTCTGATCCTGCATAACGACCCGTGTTCCATGCGCGGCGCGAAAACACCCGTACAGCGGCAGCGTCTGGTGAACAGACTGCTGGTCTGTGGAGTCTCAATTTGGGTGGCACAGCGGTTTTCGGAAGGGTGCGGGTCCGTATCTGTCGCTATCCAACCAAATTGTATGGATCTGGAGGAAGTTCCCGAAGAGCGCCTCCGGCAGCAGAACGTTCTCTTTGCCGGTCGCGTAGTCGCCGATAAAGGCGTGGATGCTTTCGTTAGGGCCTGGGGAGCGATCAGTTCCCGTTACCCCGGATGGACTGCAACCATCATGGGGGCAGACAGGTTTGGTCCAGACTCTCCTGAAACGCCTTTTCTTGCCTACCTGCGCCCCAGAGCACAGCAGGCGGGCGTATTAATGGCAGGCTATCAACCACATACCCGCATTCTGGATGCCATGGCTGAGGTGGCCATCGTTGTTGTTCCCAGTCGATGGCCGGAACCTTTTGGCATGACGGCTCTGGAAGCCATGGCATGTGGAGCGGCCGTGATTGTCTCTCCCGTTGGAGCGTTGCCAGACGTGGTAGGAGACGCTGCCCTTCTGGCCGCTCCCGATGAACGGGGGGCTTTGGAGGAGGCTTTATGCCGCCTGATGGATCAGGCCGCTTTACGATCCGAGCTGGGGCAGAAAGGCCGCGAAAGAGCAGCTCTGTTCGGTCTGGAGCAGGCAAGGGCGCAGCTTCTGGAGCTGCGCCAACAGGCTGTCAGGTTTAGTCGCGGTTCGGCGGCCCCATAAAGGTCGGGTCGATGGCCTCCGGCACATGATGCGCCAGAATTTCATCTACGGCCTTCTTTTCTTCATCCGTCAGAGACCAGCCGAAAACGTCTCGTACGCCTGAGACCTGCTCCGGCTTGCGAGCGCCCCAGAGGGCAATGACCGGTCCCTGATCCAGTACCCAGCGGACAGCAAAGGCGAGAACGGACTTGTTCCGCTTGGCAGCCAGCTTCTTGAAGTCCTCGACCGCGGCCAGATAGCTCTCGAACTTCGGCTTCTGGAATTTCGGATCGCCCGACCGCAGATCATCTTTCGGGAACGTCGTGTCCTTGCTCATTTTGCCGGACAGCAGACCGCGACATAGCGAACCATAGGCCAGAACAACCGCATTGTTCTTCTTCGCGTACGGCAGGATGTCCTTTTCACAGGTACGCTCGAACAGGTTCAGCGGCGGCTGAATCGTGGCGAGGGGCGCGACTTCGCGGAAAATGTCCATCTGTTCGGGCGAGAAGTTGCTGACGCCCAGAGCGCGGATCTTGCCTTCCTGATGCAGCTTCTGAAGCTCGCGTGCGCTTTCATCAACCGGGGTCTTGGCATCCGGCCAGTGAATCTGCTCAAGGTCGATCGTTTCAACGCGCAGGCGGCGCAGAGAATCTTCCACTTCCTGTCGGATACGGGCGGGGCGGGAGTCACGGAAGACCTTCCGGTCTTCCGGCTTGTCGTCCGTCCAGTTCAGGCCAAGCTTTGTGGCGACGAACGCTTTGTGTGGCTTCTCAGCCAGCGCGCGACCCACAACTTCTTCGGAATGTCCAAAGCCGTAAACCGGAGCGGTATCAATCAGGTTGATGCCATCATCAAGGGCAGCATGAATGGTGCGGACGCCGTTTTCATCGTCAGGGCCGCCCCACATCCAGCCACCGATGGCCCAGGTGCCAGGGGCAACTCGAGAAACGGGCGTATCAATGCCTGGAATGAGAATGGTGTCGGTGGACATGTCTGTCTCCGTAGGAAATGGACTGTTTCGAGACAGCGCATACAGGCTGGGGAGGTTGCATGGAAAGTCGAAACCCGCCATCCAGAGTGTCTATGCGCCAGTCTTCCTTGACCCTTACCCGCATCGGCCAGTGGCTTGCCATTATTCTGCCGCTGACCCTCACACATCTTCGCGGTTTGGCGGAAGCGGATATGGATTGTCTGGCAGTTCTCCTGCTGGTTCATTCCGCCAAAAACAGGCAATGGTCTTGGGCGAAAGAGCCATGGGTTGTCGCCACCTTCTGCTGGTGGATCTGGCAGGTTCTCTGCACGCTCTGGGTTTCGCCGGGGCATGGCGCTCTGGGGCAATCCCGTGCGGCCATCCGCTTTCCCGTGGCCGCGGCTGCTCTGGGATGCTGGGTTCTGCGCGATGCTGTCTGGCGCCAACGAACGCTCTGGGTCACCTGTGGGTGCGGGCTTTATATTGCTCTCCAGATGCTGTTGCAGGCGACGATTGGCTACAATCTGTTCGGCATCCCGCGCTTCCATGATGGTACCCTGACCGGCCCTTACACACATCCGCGTGCTGCCGCTCCACTCTCCCGCCTGATCCTGCCCATGCTGATGCTGGGCTGCACACTGATCGAAGGTTGGAAGACGCGCCTGTCGCGCACGCTGGGCCTGTGCGCGGCAACGGTTCTGGCTGTCACGATCATGGTTCTGGCAGGACAGCGGATGCCTTTCGCGCTGTCCCTGTTCGGGATCGGGATCTGTGCGCTGCTCTATCGCCCCATGCGTCCAGCCGCACTTGTAGCCGCTGCGCTCATGCCGCTTCTGGTTTTTGCCGCCAGCGTGGTCTCACCTGGGAGCTTTTCGCATCTCGTTGTGTTGGCCCGGCAGCAACTGACGCATTTCAGTCAGTCCCCCTACGGCGAAATTTACACCCACGCTGTTGTCATGGCGCAAGCTCATCCGCTGCTTGGACAGGGTTATGATGCCTATCGTCATCATTGTGCGGACCCATCCACCTTCCACGGCGTGCCGTGGCTTTCCATGGAGCATCCGCCGGGGGGCTGGACGGATCTCTGCGTGCAGCATCCGCACAATCATTACCTTCAGGCTCTTGTGAATGCGGGTGTTCCGGGCCTGATCCTGTTCATTCTCATGGTAGCCTGCTGGCTCAAGGCCCTTTGGCCCGGACGGCAGGGATCTGCGGTTGCCATCGGTCTGTTTGCTGCGGTGGTCGTTCAGGAATGGCCCATCGCTTCAGCGTCTGATTTCCTGAACCTGCCTTTGGGTGGGTGGGGCTTTCTGTTGCTGGGGCTTGGATTGGCGTTCCGCAACGGCTTTCAAGACCGCTCGCAGAGGCCTATATCGTAACTCAGATTACGGAGGCCCTTCATGTCCAGCACCAGTGACCCGGCACGCACCGGAACCGTTCCCGTTACCGTTCTGACAGGCTTTCTCGGAGCCGGAAAAACCACCCTGCTCAACCATATCCTGACCGCTGAACACGGCCGTAAATACGCCGTGGTCGTCAATGAATTTGGCGAGCTAGGCGTGGATAATGACCTCGTGGTGGATGCCGACGAGGAAGTGTTCGAAATGAACAACGGCTGCATCTGCTGCACCGTGCGCGGCGATCTGATCCGCATTCTTGGTGGTCTGCTGCGTCGTCGCGGGCGCTTTGACGGGATCATCGTTGAGACGACCGGTCTTGCCGATCCGGCCCCCGTCGCACAGACATTCTTTGTGGATGAAAACATCCGCGAGAAGGCCCGTCTGGATGCAGTCGTAACGGTTGTAGATGCCTTCAACGTCATGCAGACGCTGGACGAAAGCCCTGAGGCTGTCAGCCAGATCGCGTTTGCGGATGTGATTGTTTTAAACAAGATCGATCTTGCAGATGAAGAGCGCCGCAAGGAGATCGTTGCCCGCATCCGTCAGATCAACGCTGTTGCCGAGATCCATGAAGCCCAGCATGGCGGCGTGAACCTGACAGATATTCTGGATCGTGGCGGTTTTGATCTTCAGCGTGCGCTTTCCACAATGCCGGACTTTCTGGAAAACGATCACCATTCCCATGAAGAGGGCATCGTCAGCATTTCCCTCTCCGTGAAAGAGCCAATTGACCAGCGCCGTTTCCAGGCGTGGATAGGTGCGCTTCTTCAGGAGCAGGGCGGCGATATTCTGCGCTCCAAGGGTATTCTGAACTTCAAGGGTGAAGAACAGCGCTTTGCCTTTCAGGCCGTGCACATGATGGCGGATGGGGATTTCATCGGTCCGTTCCGTGAAGGCGAAAGCCAGGACTCCCGTCTGGTCTTCATTGGCCGTAACCTGAACCGCCCGCAGCTTCGTCGCGGCTTTGAAAGCTGCATCGCGGAATGACACGGGAAATCATTGAAGATCGCGGCGCCGAGCGCCGTTTCGAAAGCCCGATCGTTGGTGTCGCGTCGTCGCGTGACGGCAAAACATTCGCGGCAGCGACTGCGGATGGCGAGATCATTCTCATCCCGCGCGATCAGATGACCACGCTGGGATCATGGACCGTTCTACAGGTTCATGACGGTGCACTCTGCCTGTCGCAGGACTGCCTGCCGGATGCGTTTCTGACGGGTGGTGAAGACGGCAAGCTGGTCCGGACATACGCTGATGGTCGAACTGAGGTTCTGCGGGAAGGGCGCCGCTGGGTTGATTGCATTGCTACATCCCCTACGCATCTTGCTTTCTCGACAGGGCGTGAACTGGAAGTCCGCGCGGCTGAAGGCAAGACGACGCTCAAGACGCTGGATCATCCATCATCCGTGACGGGCATTGTGTTTGACGCCAAAGGCAAGAGGATCGCAGCCTCGCACTACAACGGTGCGTCGGTCTGGTTCGTGCAGGCGAAGATCGACACGGTGCGTCCGTTTGAATGGAAGGGCAGCCATATCGGAATTGCCATTCATCCGGGCGGTGAGGCGCTTGTGACGTCCATGCAGGAAAACGATCTGCATGGTTGGCGTCTGGCAGATGGGCACAACATGCGCATGAGCGGTTATCCGAAGCAGGTGCGGTCCATGGCATTTACGCGCAATGGTCGCTGGTTGGCGACGGCGGGTGCGGATGCCATCGTGCTATGGCCGTTCTTTGGCGGTGGCCCGATGGGCAAGGCGCCATCCGAACTGGCGCGTCTGCCGGGCCTGTTCGTCAGTGCGGTCTGCCCAAACCCCAAGGAAGACATCATTGCCGGTGGCTATGAAGATGGTACCGTTCTGCTCGCCGAAATCGGCGGCGGAGACCAGCGTGTCCTTCCTCTCTGCTCGGGGCAGAAAAGTGCGCGTGGCAAGGTGACGGGCATCAGCTTCACGCCGCAGGGCGGCGCGATCATTTTCGGTACGGAAGATGGAACAGTTGGCGTTGTGGACCTGTCTGCAAAAAGCTGACCATCTCGTTTTTCGGGCGAAGTTGTAAGAAGAGGCGTCCCGGTTGGGGGACGCCTCTTTTTTTGTTCAGGCCGTAAAGAAGTGGCTCAGGCCCATCCCGCGCAGGCCGCGACGGTAGGCAATAGAGCTGCGATCCGCCATTACATGGGCTTCAAGATTTGGATCGAGCGGCAGATTTTCCGGCTTCTGCGCTTCCACAATCTGACGATCTTCTTCAAAGACGCGCCGATTGAACTCGTAAACATCTTCCACTGATCCAGTCGTATCAAAGTGCCGGCAGATCGGCGCGAACATCCGCGTCACACGGGCAGAAACCGGGGAGGCGGCATTCATGATGACGAGCCTGCCATCATTCGGGAAGTGGATTTCCAGCGTTGCCGTGAATGGCAGAAAAACCCGGAAGTGCCTCAGCCATTCGAAGTCCGCAAACTCTTCAACGCCAAGAAGCCCGTGCGGAAAGTTGGAAACGTTGCTGCGATATTCAGCTTCGAAACCCGTTTCGGTCAGCTTGGGCGAATAGGACGGAACAATCGGGTTCTCAGGGTCGGCAAATGTTTCGGTATGGACGAAGGCGAAATGCGCAACGTCAATGAAGCCTTCGACCTGCCGCCCTGCAAAGCCCTTGATGTCGATCCAGGGGCAGGTGATTTGCTGGAACGCCGGATCATCCCAGTGCGGCATGGGGGGCAGGTTGGTTTCCCCGGTCGGGCGGAGACACGTCCAGATCAGACCGAAGCGTTCGACAACCGGATAGGTTCGCAGGTGCAGTTTCGGCGGAATTTTGCTGTCCGGATGGGCCGGAACACGCACGCATCGACCATCCTGCCCAAACCGGAAACCGTGATAAGCGCAGGCAATCGTTTTGCCGTTGCCATTCCCCATGCTGAGGGGAACGCCACGATGCGGGCAGAGATCATCCGCGATCACGATATCCCCATCCGCCCGATACACCACCAGCGGCGCATCCAGCAGCGTCACGCCCATCGGGCTGTCTCCCAGATCGCGGGACAGTGCCACCGGATACCAGGATTTGGCAAGGATCTGCCAGTCTGCGGGCTCAAATGTGCAGCTCCGCGGAAGATCGACAGATGTCGGAGAAAGGCTGGCGCAGGTTGCGGTCATGACGGGATCTCCGCAGGCTGAAAAGTAGGGGCTGACAGATCATTTCATGGATGGAGCGTTCTCGGATATATCATAAAGACGGTTGAGTCGTTCTGATATTTAGAGAGGGTATGTAGCGGGAGGTGTTCCGCCTCCCCGGTAGATGGCGAAGTGTTGTTCCTTGTCCGAAATTATCTCATAGTCAGGTTAGAAATGTCATGAGGTAACTTCATGTCTCGGCTGTCTCTTCCGGATCATCTGCGAACAACTGGTATGTTCCTTCAGTATCGGGCATGGGCCGACAGACTGACATATGAGACACTTCTTCAGCTTCCACGTGAGGAGATCGTGAAGCCTCGTCAGACAACGTTCGGTAATATCCTGCAGACCCTGAACCATGTGTTGGTCGTGGATGACATGTTCCGCCACCATCTTCAGGGGACGGAGCATGGTTATCGCTCACGGCAGGCCGGCCAGATACTGGTTCTTGACGAGTGGTGGCATGCGACACAGGCACTGCATCAGTGGTATATGAAAACATGTGCTGGCTGGAGCGTGGATGATCTGAAGGAGCAGATTTCCTTTGCGTTTATTGACGGGCAGACCGGGATAATGACCCGGGAGGAAATCATTCTCCATGTCATCAATCATTCGACCTATCACCGGGGCTTCATTGGCGACATGCTGAAGCAGATTCCGTATAGCTGGCCAGCCAATGATCTGACGGTATTTCTGCGGAATCATTATGACAGGGCGCCTGATCAGCGATCAGTGTGACCCAGGTCCTGCTCCGGGGCGATGACGTCCCGCACGCGCTGCTTGAGTTCTTTGGGTCCCGGAAAACCGCCATCACGCTTGCGTTCCCAGATCAGCACATCATCGACATGGATTTCAAAGCGGCCGCCT
>Ga0157360_1000311_pt1 | contig 19443 bp, 22 predicted proteins | sample AttlaeALBM1_FD_111483 | JGI IMG/M metagenome (GOLD analysis project Ga0157360, IMG submission 111483) | Fungus gardens microbial communities from leaf cutter ant in Ribeirão Preto, State of São Paulo, Brazil - Atta laevigata ALBM1 | ecosystem: Host-associated > Fungi > Mycelium > Unclassified ... | reverse complement strand
TCGGCCTTTGGGTTTGGATCTACTTTTTAAAGATTATTGCATGATTTGATACTTGAGGTGAATGGAATTACATATTTTTCTAGATATCATGACATCTTAGGATTCACAGGATAAATGGAAAGCTGTGGATAACGATCAGTGACGATAATATTGCCATCATCATAAGCTTTAAGCATTTGCCTGAAGCGTTTCAATCTGCGTTTGACAAAAAAAGTATTAACCAACGCCGGCATTAGCCCTGGCAGCTTGTTTTTTGCGATGCGTCCCTTGGCTTTGATACCTCTTTTCTCGATATCCTTGCCGAGAAATTGACCTATGATCGGCCAATGCTTGATGGAGCGAAGCATGTTCCCGGATTGTTTTCCCAAGTGAACCTGAACCGTTGGACCATACTGTTGCATCCATTCAGTCACATGCTGACCAACGGTGGATTTACCTGAGCCGTCACACCCAATGATTGCGATGATGGGACGATGGTTAAGATTCATCATTCTCCCCACTTTAAACAATAAGATGAAATCTGTTTTTATTCGCTCAACATCAATATGACCGTCATTACGGTATGGCTCATTTGCCATCTCTGATCCTTGCGGGAATCAGAAGCATCATGCAGGGAAAGGTACAGGTTTCACATGTTCTTCACTATGTCATCAATGATCGCATTCGGGCTATGCGCATCATTACTCTTTTAGTTACATAGCTTGCTAACTATAAGGTTATATTACACATTTATTACTTAATATGCATTTTTTTGTCAAGAATGAGGTAGAAAGGAGATGGCACGCACTTATTGAGTAAATGCAGTGAAAAAAGAGGGAAGGGGTGAGAAACGAAATTTATTCGATGCATAAAAAAGGATCAACTTGCGAGATCCTCTTTCAAGAAACACTTCGAGCATGACGACGCCAGACATTCAATAGAAATTTTGCCAATCATGAGAGTCATCGCTGCTAGTGAAAGCGGTTATTCGAATAACATACCTATTTGCTTAAGAAAGAAGGGGAAGCGGTTGCAAACAATGATGGAATGGATAAGTGATGCTTTTTGGAATTTATACAATTCCGGCTGCAATCATTATTGGCATTATTTGCATTTTCAAAAAAAGAGGGTGGATGGCGGGTGTGTGTTGCTTTTCTTGTCATAGCCATTATCGAAGCGGAAATTTTTGTGAGGACAATGAATTCATGAATCCATCATCGCGACAATTCTGCGTGATAGTCAGCTATCAGAAAAATAAAAGCAGTTATTGAGGGCAATACCGAGAGTGCACGGTAGTAAGCAATGCATTAATGAATGTTAAAAATATGTAGAGGCTTACAACGGTAGAGAAGAAAGAGAAGTATGCCCAGTGTTCACTGGGGCGGGGCAGGGACGCTGTGCTGTCGTCATACGTACATTCTATGCACACTGAAACTAAAAGCTACGCACACTAAAAAAACGATAGACAAAATAAAGCACCTACTGGGCCGCTAAACCACATGTAGGTGCTTTATTTTACTGAATAATGGCGGAGGGACAGGGATTCGAACCCTGGAAGGGCTATTAACCCTTGCCGGTTTTCAAGACCGGTGCATTCAACCGCTCTGCCATCCCTCCGACTGGTTGCGCATATTACCAGTTTTTTTTGCGAGGTCAACACTTCTGTTAAAAATCAGCCAGTTGAAGCCTCTTTTGTAACCACGCGAAAACTCAATTGGCGTATTTGCGCGAAACACGATTGAGCGTAGAGGTTAATTGCACTGTCAGTATAAGATCAGCCAGCTCTTGCCCGGTGAAATTCTCGATGGCCTCTTTACGTATTTTGTCATCACCATTTTGGTGTTTGATGAAATTTTCACACCAGGCCAATGCAGCACGTTCGCGAGCACTAAAGGTTTTGTTGGTTGACCATTCAGCAAGATGCTGAATTTTTTCTTCCAACCCTAAAGCCGTAGCTTCTGCCAGTGTATTGTGCGAACACCCTTCGCAACCGTTCAGCTGACATGTTCTCAGCTCGGCCAGGCAACGAATGGAAGGATCAAGGCTACAATGTCGGATCTTTCGGCTGGTTTGGTAAATGTTTTTAACGTCAATCAGTTGTTGAGTCATGGTGAGCTCCGCTCAAGCACACTGCCAAGTGAGTCCTGAACGTTATCAATAAAAGGGTTCAGGCGTCTGTCGATTCCCGATCAGAATCATTCTGCTCGTTAGTATGTCTATTGAATACCGATTTGGTCCTCTTTTCCACATCCGTGATTCATAAATTTTACCTGGGTTATAAAGTATGCAAATTGATAACTTATCGATGGACGCATGATTCTCCCAGACATGTCATATCGCGATTATTGAATAAACGCTGACGTTGGGTCATTCATCCTCTTTTTGTCCTATATACATACTTTAGTCTCTCAAACAGGGCTGTTAGACTCACCAATACTTAATTTAATATTAAATTCATAGATACTAAAGGAAGAACGTGCCAATGAGTAAAACGGGAGAGCCCATGGAAGGGCGTCGCATATTATTAAAATGGATGGCGGCCGGCACGGCTGCAGCGGCTGTATCAGATGTGGGGACGGTGTATGCTGATGGCGTCCGTCGGGCAAACGACAATCTTGCCAGTTGGGTCAACGCCAAGCAGGTCAGTCCGGAAATGCATCGTGTTCGTGAAATTCTCGGGCAACATTTCAAAGCACTTGGGGCTGCCAAAACACTGCCAGAGAAACGCGCCATTCTGGATCGGATGTTTTCCAGTCATGTCAAGATTCCTGCCGATATACATTTCACCGATGTCAATGAAGGTGGGGTAAAAGGGGAGTGGTCACAAGGTAAAAATGTGCGTGAAGGTGCTGTCCTATACTACTTGCATGGGGGCGGCTTCAGTATGGGCTCGGTGAAAGCATGGCGGGCTGTGAGTGCAGTCATTGGTAATACTGCCAATCTGAAAACGTTTTCACTATCGTACCGCCTGGCACCAGAGCACCCATTCCCTGCACAGTTGGATGATGCGGTTGCAGGCTATAAATGGCTGCTCAAGCAGGGGTATAAACCTGAAAACATTATTATTGCGGGGGATTCAGCAGGTGGGGGGCTGGCGTTGTCAACAGTTCTTCGTCTTAAATCCCTTCATATCGGTGTGCCCGCGGGTATTTATCTGCTCTCACCCTGGACAGACATGACCCTCAGTGGTGAGAGCATGTCACATCCGCTTGAATATGATCCATTCAATCAAAAGTCCGATAATGCGGTCAATCGTCAGCTTTATATTGGTAACCGTCATCCACGAGACCCCTATATATCGCCTCTCTTTGCCGACTTCACTGGCTTCCCGCCTATTCTGACTCAGGTGGGAGGCAATGAAGCCTATCTGGATGATTCTTTGAGAATGGCACGTAGAGCCATGCGACAAGGCGTACAGGTGGACGTTGAGACCTGGCCCAATGTGTTTCATGTATGGCAGGGGTGGGCGCCCTATTTACCCTCCGCCCGCGAGGCGCTTGCAGATGCAGCGGTATTTATCAATCAGGTGTTGGACAAACATCACTGATAAAGAGAATTCGTGGAAGATACAGCCTTTGCTGAATACCAGGCCTGTTTCAAGAGGAGCAGGCCGTTTTATACGAACATATCTCAGTATCCTGTATCTTCAGATTGATGCTTCCGTTGGGTCATTTTCCTTGGCAATGACTTGCGCAGTGGATGGTTCCCATGGTCTTGCTATCTTCTGAGACGATCGTCAATTTGGTGGGCCTTACCTGCATTGCTGCGAAATCGACATATCATGGTGCTTACATCCCATGTGCTACAACAGCCGACTGTCACTCCTGTATCGTCAGTCAGTGAAGCGCTATCAATGGCAGAGAAAAGGCAATGCGATGAGTTGATTGTGGCGGGGGGCGCACGGCTTTATCAAGAAACCATGCCGGTATGTGATGTCGTTTATCAGTCGGTTGTACATGTGAATGTTGAAGGGGATGTGATAGCACCCGACATTCGTGATGGCCTGTTCACTCGAGTCTGGTCACGTTCGCATGCAGATACGGTACCTTCTTTCACCTATAAAACCTTTATAGCAAATCGATATAAACGAAATGTACCTGTCCTTTCGGAGGACATGGGAATCATCGTGAATCCATGAAGCGTTCCTGATCAATTTTGCCAATGTTTTTCGGTCAGTGAAATGTATATGTGGCTTACTCGCCTACTCATTATAAACAGCCATCAACATCCGCTCGGATTGGTAAAGATAGCCTTCCAATAAATGCGCGGCTTCGTCAAGACGTTGAGCAATCACTAGTTGGTAAAGGGCTTCGTTTTTCTCCATAAAGGTGGCATGTAAATAACGCAAGTCCGGGATCAATCCGAACACCAGCCGCAACTCTGCTGTTAGCCCCTCGAAAAAGCGCTCCAGTCGTGGGCTATCAGTCAAGCGTATAATCGCATGATGGAAATCAATGTTGGCGGTGCCTACGGCGGTCCAATCACTCTTTGCTTCGGCATCACGAGCACATTTCAGCGCCAGTTTGATGGCGTCCAGAGCGGGGTGGTGGGGTGTGGCTTGCTTTATCGCCTCACACTCGAGCATACGGCGGATCTGAAAAATATCGTAGATAGCCGCAGCACCGGGGCGGGTGACAAATACACCTCTATGAGGAATATGGGTCAACAAACCAGCATGAGTCAACGCACGAAAACTCTCTCTTAATGTATTGCGCGAGACACCCAACTCTTCCGCTAACTGTACCTCGGAAAGCCGCTGATCAGGCAACAGTTGACCTTTTACAAGTCGTGTTCTTATTTCATTAATCACGTGATCACGCAAGTTAAGTGTCGGTGCTTCTTTCATGCAAGTCGCTCCTTTTTCGTGAACCCTATTCAACCATAGAAATATTCTGGCATGAGTCTGCTCTGATCATGCAATAAATAATCCGAAATTCCACGTTATTCGTCATCTTGTGGATTGCTTTCGGGTTGTAATCGGTTCAATCCGGACGTGTGCCTTAAGGGAAAGATATCCATTGTCTGGAAGCGTATGGCGAACCGGATATACGTAGACTGGCTCGCTCTGATTTTTTGAATGCACCATGTTGGAACAGCAAAGATGTTTTATGATCACAAAAGGGAAGTATTCGAGTGCGAAGAAATATTGTTCAACAATATTATGTATATTGTTCCAAAATAAATCGCTCTTTCTCCTATAGGAACGTCAGACTGGCATGGTACTTGCCTTGAATGAATTAACACATCATCCGCAAACTGGCGCATGATCATCCAAGGCACATTCGGGATTTCTTTATGAATGACAGTACTAGACCATCTGATGAGCTCGAACCGCGGGTTTCATTATCCAATGTGAAAAACAGACGGTCTTCTCTCGTTGCTGCCATTTTTCTAATGGCAACGTCGGCGATAGGCCCTGGTTTCATTACCCAGACGGCTACATTCACTTCGGATATGGGCGGTGCGTTTGCCTTTGGCATCCTTGCCTGTATTGTCATTGATTTCATTGTGCAGCTGAATGTCTGGCGTATTGTGACACTAACAGGTAAGCGTGCTTCTGATATTGCCAATGAGGCGTTTCCCGGCTCGGGGTATGTCTTGGCAATACTGGTACTGGTAGGTGGGCTGGTTTTCAATGTAGGCAACATTGCCGGCGCGGGCCTGGGCCTCAATGCGTTGCTGGGTATTTCCCCTCAATGGGGAGGTATTGTAAGCGGCATTATTGCATTGGGTATTTTTCTGTATAAACGGGCTGGCCTCATTGTTGACCGTATCATGATTGTTCTCGGCCTTTTAATGGTCGTGTTAACCCTGTTTGTTGCTTATGCCTCGCATCCACCTTTGGGGGAAGCCCTGCGCCAAACCGTTGCGCCCGACAAGATTGATTTTGCCTCCATTACCACGATTATTGGTGGCTCTGTAGGGGGGTATATCACCTATGCTGGCGCACATCGATTGCTCGATAAGGGTACGGTAGGCAAAGAACATATTGCCGAGGTGTCGCGCGCTGCCTTTAGCGGTATTTTGGTAACAGGTATTATGCGTTATGTCCTGTTTATTGCGATTCTGGGTGTCGTGGCGAGTGGTGTCACTCTGGATGTCTCTGGTGCAACGGCCAATCCAGCGGCTCAGGCATTTGAATCAGCCGCAGGTAAAACCGGGCTCGCCATATTCGGATTCATCATGTGGGCAGCAGGTATCTCGAGTGTCATCGGCGCCGCTTACACATCGATCAGTTTTCTCAATACCTTTGCGCCTGCTTTAACGGAACGTGGTAGGCATTGGGCGACTGTCTTCTTTATTCTCATCACGCTAATTACGTACGCCTCCATAGGTAAGGCCCCTTCAGCACTGCTGGTATTTGCGGGCGGCTTCAATGGGCTGATTCTTCCGTTGGGATTGACCTTGTTCCTCTATGTTGGGTGGCGGCGATCGGATTTAATGGGCGGTTACCATTATCCGCGCTGGCTCCTCGTATTGGGCGCCGTCGTGTGCCTCATAACGTGGTCAATGGCGATTGATTCCATAGGGACTGTTTTCTCATTTGTTGGTCTGTAAGGGTACGTCTTATCTACCGCTTGCCCCGTTGGTTTTCGATCACTTTTCGGAGTAATAGTAGTAACAGGCTGTAACTGTAAATCCGCTAAAGGACATCACTGGTTATGTCATACACTGACTCTTCACATCATTCAGCGGCCAATAGAGTACCTCGGGCTGCGCGGCTGCGTTATCGGCAAGGTTTCAAGGCCCCCAGTGCAGGTGTTGCGCCCGGTTTTGCGCAAGCCAACATGATTGCATTACCGAAATCGTGGGCGTATGACTTTCTTCTATATGCACAACGAAACCCCAAGGCATGCCCGCTTTTGGACGTAACGGATGCTGGTGTTGTGACAACACCTTTGGGAGAAGACGCTGACCTTCGTACGGATTTTCCCGCCTATCGCATTTGGCGCAATGGCCAGTGTGTCGATGAAGTCACTGACGCTAGCTCTTTTTGGAATGAACAAGAGGATTTAGTCAGCTTTTTGATTGGATGTAGCTTTACCTTTGAATCCGGCCTGATCGAGAGTGGTATAGACGTAAGACATATTTCTGATGGCAGCAACGTGCCCATGTATCTAACCAACCGAGCCTGCCGAAGCGCCGAGCGATTGCATGGTCAGCTCGTGGTTTCCATGCGACCCATTCCTGCTAATCAAGTAGCCGATGCTGTGCGAGTGACTGCTCGTTATCCCAATGTGCATGGCGCCCCTGTCCATATTGGCTATCCAGAAGGATTAGGTATCAGCGATCTGTCCCAACCCGATTTTGGTGAGGCAGTATGTATCAAGGCGGGAGAAATCCCCGTTTTTTGGGCATGCGGTGTAACGCCTCAGGCGGCGATCATGGCATCCGGTGTCCCTTTCGCTATCACGCATGCTCCCGGGCACATGTTTGTCACGGATATTCCCAATCACGAATACCATCTTTAGGAAGGTTTTTTATGGCGACTATACAGCTTAATTGTGATCTTGGTGAAAATTTCGGCCTATACACCCTGGGAGATCAAACAGCAGCGCTTCACTATGTTGACCAGGTTAATCTTGCCTGTGGTTTTCATGCCGGTGATTTTTCCGTGATGGCGCGTTCAGTAGCGGATGCTGTTGCACACAATCTCAGCATTGGTGCCCACCCTGGCTATCCGGATCTACAGGGGTTTGGGCGAAGAGCCATGGCATTCTCTCCACAGGAAGTGACGGACCTCATGTTGTATCAGATGGGGGCACTGAATGCCTTCTGTCTGACGCATGGCAAACAGATTGACTATGTTAAGCCTCATGGTGCTCTTTATCATGCAATCTACAAAGATAGCGAAATGCTTGAAGCGGCACTCAAGGCCTGTAAGCAATTTCGTGAGGGGTTACCGTTGATGACGCTCGCAGTCGCTGATCCAGCGACAGTGAAGGCTAAAGCTGAAGCGCTGGGCGTTCCGGTTTTGTTCGAAGCATTTGCTGATCGTGCTTATCTGCCGGATGCGACACTATCACCCCGCTCACACCCTGATGCCGTACATCACGACCAGACGCGCATTGTTCAACAAGGCGTAGCGATAGCAAGCGGTCAGTCAATTACCACTGTGGAAGGAGAGTCAATTACTCTTCATGCGGATACGTTATGTGTGCATGGTGATAATCCTACGTCCCTGGCGGTGCTGAAATCGCTGAGAACCGCTTTGGAGGATTTGTGACACAACAACCCTCTATTGAACCTGCAGGCGCGGATGCAGTGTTAATTCTGTTTGGAGAACTCCCTTCAGAAGCGACTTCACTTGCTATTATCAGTTGCCTGAAACGTATTGAAGCGCAGCTGGGTTCGATGCTGATTGATAGTATACCGGGGTGGAATTCCCTGCTTCTTCACTATGATAGGCAACGTATCAACTATGGTGATCTGGTAAGGGTGCTTAGGCCAGTACTGGCGGTATGGCAGGGGAACGCGGGCTCAGTGGATGAAACAACGACGTCACCTAATGTTTCTGTCGGGGACGAAAGCGATTCTTTATCCCGCCGCACTCACTTGATGCCTGTTCTCTATGATGGCGAAGATTTGCCTGCCATTGCACATAAGACGGGGCTGACTATAAACGAGATCATTACGGCACACCAGGCCGGTCATTATTACGTGGGTGCCGTTGGGTTTGTGCCTGGTTTTGCTTATATGGGGGGGCTGGATGAACGTTTAATCGGGCCTCGTCGTGACACGCCGCGCATCGCTGTGCCCAAGGGCAGTGTGGCTATTGCGGAGGCGCAAACCAGTATCTATCCCGAAGAACTTCCGGGGGGCTGGAATCTGATTGGCCGTTGCCCCTTACGCCTTTACGATCATCGCCGCCAGCCTCCGGGGCGTTTTCAAGTGGGCGACAGGGTCCGGTTTGTGGCGATTGATGAGTCGCTTTTTCATCAGATTGAGGGCCTCTGGTCATGGGAGGCAGATGCGATCGACCAAGAGGTAAATGCAGATGTCCCAGCAGGTTGAAAACAGGATGTGTTGCGACCGTACGTCATCGGATAGCCAGCATTCCGAGACAACACATATAGGGCTGGAAATCCTCAAGCCCGGTATGCTTTCTCAACTACAGGATACAGGGCGTGTCGGGTTCCTGCGTTATGGTGTTTCCCGCGCAGGTGTTATGGACAGTTATGCTTCTGCATGGGCGAACCGTCTCGTGGGTAATCCGGCCACTACGGCTTTGATTGAGGTCACTTTGGGGGGACTTCAATTTCGTTCCAGTATTGCGACCTGGGTGGCTGTCACCGGAGCAACGCTGGATGTTCGGGTCGATGGATACCTTCAGCCCGGGTGGTCGCGATTTTGGGTAGAAGCAGGTCAGACTATTTCGTTGGGTTTCGCCTCATCAGGCCAACGTGCTTATGTGGCCGTTGCCGGTGGTTTGATGGCAACGCAGGTATTGAATTCAGTCTCGACGCATCAACGCAACAGGCTGGGCGGTTTGAAAGGCAATGGTATGGCGCTGCAACGAAATGATTTTATACCGTTATCTTTTATCAACTCACTAAATTCAGAGGAATTTTCTTTCGACCCTCCCATGAAAGAAGAAGTCCAAGGGAACACTCAGGAAAGCCAAAAAAACAAGGTTAATGAAGAAGTAACCAAAACACATTACCGACATCAGGGGCGCTATGAACGTCCAGCACGCGCTCATTGGGAGTATATTCCTGATTATAGTCAGGACGTCACTATTCGTATTCAAGTGGGAGCGGACTGGCGACTACTTGATCACGATCAGCGTGAAAAATTTCTTACACAATGGTGGGAAATTTCCTCTCAATCGGATCGTATGGGAATACGCCTTTCCCATCAAACACCCATTGAAGCACCTCCCAAACGGCAATTGTCATTGGGCATTACGGCGGGGGCAATCCAACTACCGCCTAGCGGAGAGCCGATTATTCTGGCGGCTGATTGTCAAACGATGGGGGGATACCCGGTTATCGGATGGGTGCATCCACTGGATATGAACTTGCTGGCGCAGACAGTCCCACATCGGAAAGTGCGCTTCACTTTGGTAGGAATCGATGATATTCAGGCGGATGTCGCCAAATTGGATGATTTTTTCTCGGTCATTCCCTGATAATAGCCTTTCAATAGGTAGACTTGCCCTTGTCATCTGTATTACAGGCACTTTTGAGAAATAGTGCTATAGAATATACAGGTGAGTAGGGCACTATTTCAGGATTGATATTCTGCTGTGTCTATCGACATACCTGACTGTTCACTTCAACGACAACGTGATCCCAAGAGCAGATTTAATTATTCATCCCTATCACTGACCTATATCATTCAGCCTGTATCCAATACCCTGACTTCATGAGGTGCCTTATTTTTCGGTCGACTTCTTCAAAAAAAATGGCATTGCGGCTGTCATGTATGATCATTATTGGAACAGCAACACTGGTAGTGGCCTTATGCTGTGGGCGTTATGGTTTGACGATTCGGCAAATATTCTTCGCATTATCTACCCCTCCCTGGCTCGGTCATTCAAGGGAAATCTCAAATATTGTGGTCTGGGATGCGCGGTTGCCCCGTATAGTGGCAGCCGTATTGGTGGGTGCTGCACTGGGTTGTGCGGGAAATACGTATCAGGCCGTCTTTCGAAATCCTCTGGTTTCACCTGATTTGATGGGGGTACTCAGCGGTTCTGCCTTTGGGGCTGCGTTGCTGATCGTACTGGGTATGCCCTTGGCGCTGGTGCAGGCAGGAGCATTCATAGGCGGGTTGGTTGCTGTTGGCGCAGGCCTGATGGTGGCTTCTTTGTTACCGGAAGGTGGTTTGTTAACGCTGTTATTGGGTGGATTAATTGCGAATGCGATTTTCACTGCATTGCTTTCTCTGGTGAAATATTTGGCTGACCCACTGGATCAGCTACCCGCCGTCATTGATTGGTTACTGGGCTCACTGGCCTCGAGCCATTGGAGCCAATTGGCGCTCCTTGCGCCGCCAGTGGTGGTATTGCTAGCGCTACTCACCTGGAAAGCCCCTTTGTTGGATATGTTGACGTTGTCGGACGATGAAGCACAAAGTTTGGGTATCCCTGTAAAACGCACGCGTTGGTTTTTTATTCTACTGGCCACACTGTTGTCGTCCCTTACCATTTCCATGGCAGGTATTATCGGGTGGGTGGGATTGCTGGTACCCCACATTGCACGTTTACTTATCGGTGCTGAACATCGGCTTACGATGCCGCTTAGCGTCTTTCTGGGGGCTATCGGCATGATTCTGGCGGATACGGTGGCTCGCTCCATTAGTAGTGGCGAAGTCCCCTTGGGTATCATTACTGAACTGGTAGGTGCTCTGGCATTTGTCATTGTATTGCAGCGTGCACAGGGGAGCTGGAAATGAAGCTTTCCTTTAACGACCACCATGCGGTTTCTTCTCCGTTAGCCATTGATCACCTGAGTTTTTCACGCCATGGACGTTCTATATTCAATGATCTATCGCTTTCTTTTCAGGCAGGCGAATTCGTTGGATTATTGGGAGCGAATGGGGCAGGGAAGAGTACACTGCTAAGAACACTGGCTGGTTTTATCAGTCCTTCGAGCGGCGATGTATCGCTGTTCGACAATACGATCACATCACTTTCATCCGGGGAGATCGCGCGCTACGTTGCCTATGTGCCCCAACAAGTACAGTTCTCATTCCCCTACACTGTACAGCGTATTGTCGAAATGGGCACTTTTCCTTATCAATACGATGGGGCGACATCCTATGCCAAGCGTCAGGCCATTAAGAATGGTCTGGCATGTATGGGACTGGAAGCCATGTCAAATCGGAAGGTCACCACGCTTTCGGGGGGGGAACGTCAACGTGTCGTGATCGCCCGTGCTTTTGCTCAACAAACGCCTATCCTGTTATTGGATGAGCCGATGACGGGATTGGACTACGGTTTCCAGCTCAGGTTATTGGCACTATTGAAGCAGAGTTGCGCTGAGGGACGGCTGGTTATTATGACGTCACATCGTCCCGAGGAGCTGTTTAATCAGGCTAATCGCGTTCTCATCCTTGATGAAGGTCAAATAACAGATGATGGTTCTGCTGAGAGTACTCTTACCGCAGCACGGTTGTCTCGCCTGTATAATGTCTCACTGCATGAGTGGAATCATCAGGGTGGCAGGAATTTTCAGTTAGATGAATAGTACTTTAGTGTTCCATCATCCAAGGTCTTCGTGTTGTCAATGAGGGAGTATACGGGAAGCCTTTTTCTTTCTGAAACAGGAACAGTACGGCTGTTGAAAATATCGGGTGATGGCCTGAAGGAGCCAATGAATTGAAAACTACGACATATACACGAGGTAAACGTAGTAGGCGTCTAGTCAGTCTTTTATTGGCGGGGGGGATTGGTATTTGCAGTAGCGGCGCAGCGTTAGCGAATCCTCAGCGTATCGTCGAAGGGTGGTATGCGCATAATGCGACGCTGCTTATGCTAGGTGCAGGTCGCCAAATTGTGGCAACCGTAGCGCGGCCCAATACTTTACCGTGGATGTTCAAACTGTTTCCTGAATTACACCACGCACACATTCTACCATCGCCTCGTTTAAATGGGGAGCAACTACTGACACTACGCCCTGATCTCGTATTTACTCCCAAGGGCAACACTTCCGTGGACGAATGGCGAAGGCTTGGATTATTCGTTGATGAAGAAGGCTTTGACAGTTTTCAGGGAATGCTGGCTAGCATAAATCATACAGCGGCGTTACTGGGTACGCCGTTAGCCAAACAGCGCGCGGTGGCCTTCGAGGTTGCCCTGCTTCAACAATTGGCTTCACATACCACACTCTCTCCACCCATATCATCTGCGCCAATATCCTTTCATACAGGCCATACAGGTTATTCGCCGGCTGACTCCAGGGCGCCTGCTACTGCACGAAAGGAGGGATCTATCCGAGGGGATCAGGCAAGCCGACAGCCTGTGCGCGTACTTCATATCGAATCAATATCTCCCTTACAGGTTGATGGTGGACATACGATTATTGATCAATGGATAAGAAGTGCAGGGGGGATCAACGTGGCCCATGACTTGGTTGGAAACAAGCGGCCGGTCTCTATTGAGCAGGTTCTTGCCTGGCAGCCTCAGGTCATTATTGTCGGTGATACCGCCGGTTCCCTGGATACTCTCAATGAGAACCCGCTCTGGCAGCAGACCGATGCAGTTAGGCAAGGCCATGTTGTTCGCAATCCCGGAGGAATTTTTCCATGGGATCGTTACGGGCCAGAACTGCTTTTACAATTGGAATGGGCCAGTGAGCTTTTGTCACAAGGTAAAATCGATCAACCTTTGATGATCAACAAAATAATTCATTTCTATCAGCAGTTTTATGGTGTTGAGCTGAACAAGACCGATGCTAATCGTATGTTGAACGGACTTCCTCCGGTAAATCAGTGAAAATGTCGCGTGTAGACCTCTACTTCACCGCTTTATTCACATTAATGGATAGCGGGTGGGGATATGGGCCGGATGCATTGAAAAATGTGTTGCTGGTGATTCGGCAGATGGGGTTATTACAGTCATCACGTGGATGCAGTCATGAAGTGGATAGGGTTGTTACGACACCACTCGGAATGTACTGAAACTGGGCTATAGGGTAACAAACAGGCATGCTGTAGAGTCAAAACAGGGGAATATCGGTAACCTGATGGGTAAATGAGAGGGAAAAACGATATAAACAGGGCCAATTTGTTTATATAGTTCACATTATTGATTATATTAGCTATCCGAATTCGGATATATTTTCATCTGCTCAGTGATGTTCGTACCTGTTTTGTTCTATGCTTTAAAGGCATAAGTTACCCCTATAGAACATTCAGACGTTCATACTGGGGTTTATTGTCTGCACATCACCCACATGTTAGAGGTTTTTCTTTTGTCGGCTTTTAAATTGTCCTCACGTTCCAGGTTATTCGCCAAAGTGGCGGGCCTTACCGGTATTGCTTTGACTGTCTCAATGTTGTCCGGATGTTCGTTTATTTCTCATCTTACAGGTTCCGATTCGCAACCTAAAAAAGTAGAGCCTTATACAAAGAAATCCACTGAAATTTCCACTTCTCAGAATGCGCTGGAAGCGGCGCAGCGGTATCCAAAGAAAGTAGGGGAACAGGTGTGCCGTACTCTGGAGAACAAATTCTGGGGTGAGTTCATTATGGTGGGACGCGTTGGCGCTATCGGCAGCAACCACCTGATGCGTGTTGACCTGCTTCGTGTTCAGTTGAAAGGTCATCGTGATATTACGCAACGTGGCTTCGCACCCACACGTTGGGCGCTTCAGAGTCAGTGGTATTCCTGCCACGATCCGGTTTAAGCTCCGCGTTTATATTTGATCGATTGAGTTACAGAGCCTGTTTTCAGGTTGATACGACGAAACCCTGTCATTTTCATTGGCGGGGTTTATTTGTATTGTGCTATTGAAATCGGTACAAGGAAGAATAGCTATCATGAGCATCATTGAGAAAACGTCAAAAGTAGCTGCCCATCCACTGCGTTATGCTTTGTTAGTACTAGCGCCTCCTTACAGTCAGCAAGCATCCCATTCAGCGATCCGCTTTGCACAGGCATTGCTTGTTCAAGGGCATGTGTTGGAGACGGTCTTTTTCTATCATGACGGCGTGTATAATGCAGCGCGCGTGCAGCATCCCCCTCAGGATGAACCCTCGATTGTAAAAGAGTGGCAGTCACTTGGGGAGCAAAGCGGCGCATCACTTCAAGTGTGTATTGCGGCAAGTAGTAAACGCGGCATCACCACAGAAGAGGAAGCAAAACGGTATGGTGAGCCACTGGAAACCCTGGCGCTCGGGTTTGAGCTGGCTGGATTGGGGCAGCTTGTACAAGCGACAGCCGTTTGTGATCGCATCATGACATTTGCCTGAAAGTGTATTCCGGTCAGTGAAATGAAGAAGAGTTACCCCGTCATTTATCTGCGCAATTGAGGAAAATATGTCGACTGTATTACCACCACAGCTTATCGTATTCCGTCATGCGCCTTTGAGCAGTAGCCTAACGGCAGAAGGGCTCGATCTTGCGTTGTTGAGTGCCAGTTTTGGGGGAAGGGTGACGCTCTTTTTCTGCGATGAAGGGGTATTCAGTTTGCTGGACAACCAAGGCAAAGGGCCTTTGGGGGAAAAATCTGTCTTACCGACATTGAAGGCTTTGACACTCTACGATATCGATGAGGTGTATGTTGATGAAGCCTCGTTAATGCAGCGTGGGCTTACCATCGAAGCGTTGGGCATACCTGTCACCATCGGCAGCATTAAAGACTTGATTGATGATAATCCTTGTGTATTTACCTTTTGATTTTACCGGTCTTTAATTGCTCCATGTATGTCGATATAGGTGAGTATATTCAGTAAATGAGTCGTCAAGAAACCCGGTTGCATCTTTAAGATTTATGATTCCCCTTTTCAATAAATACAGGAATTTTCAATGTTGCACCTTATGAGCCGGTCCCGCTTTAGTGATCCAGCACTGTATAAGCGCGCTATCAATGCTCTTGGTGAGAATGACGCGCTTGTATTCCTCGGCGATGGAGTACTGGCGCTTGCGGGTTTGAAGGAAGAGGACTTACCGTCTCTTGCAGTATCCATTTATTTTATCGAAGAAGATATGGCTGCCCGGGGTTGGAGCGGTGAGCTTCCTAAAGGTGTTCAGGGTATTAATATGGCTCGCTTGGTTGAGCTATCGATTGAACACCCTGGAAGTATCAGTTGGTATTGAGCGACGCTTTATACTTAAAATGTAGCGCCATCGGACGGGGATATTCAGGTCCCATGCGGTTAGTTTAGCTCTATTTTACGTTTATATTATTTCAAGCAAGATCAAGTGAATGAGTGGGAGGTGTTATGTCGAGTGACTTTTCTTCAGCTTCACTGGAGGTGGGTACTGAAGATATTTCGCTTGATCCAGAAGGGTATCTTGCATCTCTTGAGGATTGGAGCCCGGAGGTTGGTTCTGCATTAGCAGCACGTGAAGGCCGTCAGCTGGATGAGCGTCACTGGGAAATATTGTCACTATTGCGGGATTTTTATCATCAATATGAATTATCTCCGGCCATGAGACCACTCACTAAAGCCATTAAACAACAACTGGGTGATCAAAAGGGGTCTTCCATGTATTTGATGATGCTCTTTCCCGAACAGGGGCAAAGTGAAAGTCCTGCGCGTATTGCTGCACGCTTGGCAGGGCTCCCCAAACCAACCAATTGTCATTAATAGCGTATTACCGTGAATTTTATCGGACATGCGCTGCTGACGTGCAAAGGAAGTGATGATTTCCTTTTCGGTAACTTGATTGCAGATGGTATCAAGGGCAGTGAGTTGGGGTATTTGAAATCGGATATCGAAGCCGGTATTAGATGGCATCGTCGTGTTGATGCCGTAATCGATCAGCATCCTCAGGTGCTTGCCTTGACGAAACTGATGCCGCATCGCCGTGTTGCCGGTATTGCTCTGGATATTGTGTGGGACCATTTTCTGTCGCGGTATGAGCTCTCAGAGGCACTGGCCGACCGGTGTTACACGCTGCTTTCAGAACGTCGTGTGCCTGAAAAACTGAATCGGATGCTCACTCATTTGGTCGAAGGGCGTTGGCTGGAACGTTATGCAGATTTCGGGTTTACACTATCGGCTATTAGCGGTGTAGGACATCGGCTTCGTGGTGAAAATCTTTTACGTGCTCTGACCCCCTGGTTGGAAACACATTACGATGAACTGCATGCAAGCTATCAGCGCCTTTGGCCGGATATCCAACAGAAGCTGACGTACCACCCGTAAAGTCACGAATCTGCTTCTGCCGTCAGGCTCATCATATTCAGGCCTTCATAATATCCATTACTCAGCCAATATCTCTACTATCACCGACCAATATCTGTGCTATCACCGACAAGCGTACCCTGGCTGGTGATATACCCCTTTTATAATATCTGCAAAAGCAGGCAATTCACTTTATCCCCCGGGGTAACCTCTTGATAAGGAGGGATGACCGCCAACGCATTGGCATACAGGCATGATCCGAGCAGGGAGGAATCCTGATCTCTGAATACTTCTACACGGGCATTGTCGTCGTCAGATTCAGCAACATGATACCGTGCCCGCATATAATTCCAGCGAGCGCCTGTTGTTGCATGAAAATTTGCTGTCCCCACTGCGGCGGGGAGCTTTCTCAAGGCGGGTGAAGCCAATAGTGCGCCAGCCAATGGTCGCAGAAATAGCCATGCCCCTACATAGCTCGACACAGGGTTCCCTGCCAGGCCAATAAAAGGGACATTTTCACCCTGGGTCCTGTGTATATTGCCAAGTGCCAAGGGTTTACCGGGTTGTATGTTGAGTTTCCATAGCTGTAATTCCCCTTTGTTTGTCAACGCTTGCCGAACATGATCTTCTTCCCCCACCGAGACACCGCCCATGCTCACGACCACATCTGCAATTTGCGCGGCCTCATCGAGAGCCTGTTCAGTCAGCGTGAGATCATCCTTGATCGAACGATTCAGCACCACATCAAAGCCAAAGCGCTTTAATAAGGCGGACAACATATAGCGATTGGAATCGAATATCTGACCAGGAGCCAACTCCGTACCCGGTGTGACCAACTCACTACCCGTTGAAAACAAGGCCACTTTAGGCTTCGTTCGTACCTGTAGCGTTGCGTATCCCTGCGTAGCAGCGACACCGATGGCCGCTGGATTCAATTGCATTCCTGCAGGGATGAGCACCTCACCTTTCTGGCAGGCACGCCCTTTTTTACGCACATATTCACCCTGCGTTAATGACAATGGCGCGATAACATGGCCGTCCCGTTCCGTCATCTCTTCCTGAATAACAATACAGTCGCTTCCCTCGGGTAACGGTGCGCCGGTGAATATACGCGCGCAGCTCTGCGGAGGGAGCACGGAGGGGGAATCTCCTGCCGCAATGCGCAATGTGACCGGTAACTGTTTACCTGCATCATCCGAGTTCAGGGCATAACCATCCATGGCACTGGCATTGAAAGGTGGAGTGTCTCTTTGCGCAACAACATCATCGGCAAGCGTGCGACCCTCTGCATTCTCCAAAGCAATTGATTCAGTCCCTGTTGGATGAATCGATTGTAGAAGGACATCAAGTGCCTGTTCCCGCGTACTCCAGCGGGGTGAGGCACTCTCTGCGGTGTTAGATTCGATTGCATGGGAATTGCCACTAGCCATGGGGGTGATGTCCTTGCGTGATCAGGCTTGCAAAGTTGCAAGGGCGATGGAGGCTATTTAGCTGTTCGTCAAGAATATGATCCCAGGCTGTCTTGCAGGCATTGGTTGAGCCGGGTAGGGAAAAGACGAGGGTATTGTTGGCATAACCGGCAAGAGCACGACTCTGGATAGTGGAGCTACCAACTTCCTGATAGGAGAGTTGACGAAATAGTTCTCCAAAACCCTCTATCAAGATGTCAAATAATACGCTGACAGCTTCAGGTGTCGAATCTCGGCCGGTGAATCCCGTACCACCGGTTGTAATGACGGCCTGAATTTTTGGATCTGCAATCCATTGAGCGACACGGGCGCGGATCAGATATTTGTCATCTTTTATAATATCCCGTGCGGCCAGATAATGACCTGCCTTTTCTATACGTTGTGACAAGAGGTCGCCGGATTTGTCTGTCTCTTGCTTACGTGTATCCGAGATTGTGAGTACAGCAATGTCGAGTGAAGTATTGGATGACATCGTGTGCCGCTCCTTGATGAATAGCGTGATACGTCAGGTAAAGTCAGCTCCATAAACAAAAACGGTTGCCTTCAGGTACATGTTTCTTTGGACTTACGAGGGCTGAGAGGCTGTCGTTTTCTCGGCTTCACGTTGCGCCAATGCTGCCAGTTGGGCTTCAGTCGCTGGCTGCTGGTATTTTTGCTTCCACTCATTGTAAGGCATGCCATACACGTGCTGACGTGCAGTTTCGTAATCCAGCGAAATGCCTCGTTCTTCCGCCGCTTCAACCATCCATTTGGATAAGCAATTACGGCAGAAATCAGCCAAAATCATCAGGTCAATATTCTGGACATCTTTATTGTTATCCAAATGTGTCAGTAAGTGGCGAAAGGCGGCCGCTTCAAGTTCTGTTTGCTGGGACGAGGTAATATCCTGCATAAAGTTGATCCTCAGAATACGTTGAAAGCATGGAAAAAGTAGGGTCAATGTTATCACAGTCAGGTGACTTCATAAGTAAACTGAAACGTTGGAAGCATGTTTGAAGGCCTGTTTCAGGGCAAAATCATTTCATTCTCAAGGCTTCACTCTGCAAGTAACGAATGAGTGGCAGGCCATCGAGCTGTCAATAACGGGCAGTTAATGAATAGAGTCTCCAAAAAAGGTTAAAAGAAAAACACCTATCATGAACGACACTATTTTCCAGGTGTCTGAAGACGACACTATTACCGCTGCGGCAGAAGC
>Ga0157360_1000309_pt1:15000-19556 | contig 19556 bp, 21 predicted proteins | sample AttlaeALBM1_FD_111483 | JGI IMG/M metagenome (GOLD analysis project Ga0157360, IMG submission 111483) | Fungus gardens microbial communities from leaf cutter ant in Ribeirão Preto, State of São Paulo, Brazil - Atta laevigata ALBM1 | ecosystem: Host-associated > Fungi > Mycelium >... | reverse complement strand
TTGCTTTTCGTAGTAAGCAACTCTCTTTAGCTCTTTCTTTTCTAGCGGATCTATCAGTGTCCACATAGGCCTATGACGAAAGGTGAATGTGAATGTCAGTAGCGAGTTTTCAATGTCTCCAATTTGCTTTCGTAGACTTTGGATCGATTGGAATTGGAGAGTCCAGTTGCGGAAGTGGTGATTCTGGGACCAGCTTTTGAAAAAGTTTCAGATCGCCAAAATCATAGTCGCTCCCGCATCTGTACAAACTCACCATAGTAATAGGAATAAAGAAGAGGGTCGTCTAAGATCTGAAGTTTTCCGCTTTAGAAATAGCTAAATCAAAGATCTACACAAGATTTTCCAACTTTGCTGAAGTGTCTGCATCAAAGAACTTCTGAAGATGTTCAACAAGAAGTATCTAGAGAAGAAGCTAGGCCACAACCACAGCTCCGAAGATCCGCCAGGCAACGGAAACAAAATCCTAAGTATGCCAATGCCGCATTGGGCGAAGAGAATCGAGTGATAGAGCCGTCAACATATGCAGAAGCGTCGTAGAGTGTCGAGTGGCAGAAGGCGATGGAAGAAGTATAGCCTTGAAAGAGAATCAAACTTGGGACTTAGTGGCTAAGCCCAAGGAGGTAAAAGCCATATCTTGCAAATGGGTTTATAAGGTGAAGACAGGCCAAGATGGTTCGATCGAAAGGGATAAGGCTCGCCTAGTGGCACGAGGGTTCTCACAGCAGTACGGTCTGGACTATGATGAAACTTTCAGTCCAGTGGCAAAGATTACAACCGTACGTGTCCTGCTAGCGCTTACAGCAAGCAAGTCCTCGAAGTTGTGGCAGATGGACGTGAAGAATGCTTTCTTACATGGAGAATTAGATCGATAAATTTACATGGAGCAGCCACAAGGGTTCGAGAGTAAAGCTCACCCTGATTACGTGTGTAATTTGATAAAAGCTCTGTACGGGTTAAAACAAGCACCAAGGGCGGTAAGATTGCTGAATTTGGATTTTGAATTCAAAGTGGATATTTAATGGCGCCTGCAGATTTCAGCCTATTTGTTAAGCTCGAGAAGGCAAGCTGGACATAGTGTTGGTATACGTGGATGATCTTATCATCACTGGAGATGACGAACAGGAAATTCGACGAACAAAGGAAAATCTATCAGTACGCTTCCAAATAAAGGAACTTGGGGAGCTCAAGCATTTTCTTGGAGGAGAGGTTTGAAGACTGAAAGGTACGCAAGTAACTCGACTGGTTGGAGAGGGGAGCGGTGAAATAAAAGGATTTAAAAAAGTGGATTCTCTCTATGAAATCGAATATTTGCCTGAAGAACAAAAGGTCCCAGTTACTGATATCCCTATATATCTATAACCTCTTATATATACCTTCTCTCGAAAAGTAAAGCAATTGGTTAGTCCCCAAAGATCTCCGAACATTAAGAAGTTCGTTCAAGCCTCCAAGTTTTACCAGTATCTTGTTCCAGCCACTGACCAAGAATACTTGGTTCTACTCTCTCTTCCAACCGCGGAAGGATTTCATTTTTTACATTTTTGAGCAGTCAGGATAGCTCTATCTTTCCATGGCAGAAAAGGTTTACCAGTGATCTCATCTCAAGCCATCAAATTCGTATTCGTCCGGGAGATGAGTGGAAGACGGCATTTAAAACAAAGGATGGATTTTACGAATGGTTGGTTATGCCTTTCGGATTATGCAACGCACCCAGTACCTTCACCATTTATGATTCCAGCCGAGAAGACAAAAAAGGAGAAATAACAATGATTATCAAGGAGAACCATCAAGTTAAAAGAAGGAAAAAAATGGGTAGTGTTGAGAGGATGAGAGGAGGTAGTTGGTCCCATATGGTGCCATTTTTAGCTCGACAGTTAGGGCTGTCCGTAAGAATCCAACGGACCCCTAATAGTTGGCTAAGGAAAAAAGAGCCAAGACCTAACCTGAGAAAAGAAATTCCGATAAGCGCCTATCTGGCTAGCAGTACCGTACCAAAAAAGGCTTTCTGGGTAGGGCAGTTGAAGCTCAGAGAGCACTTAATAAGGGAACTAACCCGCGCGAAAAAGTCCAGGGGCATAAAGCTTATCAAAGTCAGCATCGGGGAAAGCTGCCTATATCATATTATTGATGGGGAAGGGATCAAGCTGGCCAACGGGACTTTGTCAAAAGGTGGATTGAAAGATCTTATTTGGGAAGAAAAAAGGGGAGTGATACGACACGAATGTAGGATTACTTCTAATCTCGGATCTGTCAAGTTATCTCCGAATCACCCTTTCTATGGCATTCGTTCTCCGACAGCACCCCTCATCCCAACTAGTAAACTGGTGGCAATAATCACTCCTATCGCTTCTCCAATACTATTTTGGTTTTTCATTTTTATTTTGGTTAAACCCGATCCAGGCCCTTTTTTCACCCCTATTTCAAAACCTTCAGGACATATTTATATCAGATCCCTCAAATGTGGTAAGGGTCGAGATAGAAGAAAATCTTAATGAAGGGGTGAGTTGGGCGACTGGAGACGAAATGGCAAGAGTGGGGATGAGGGCTCCTTTCGTTTCAACTTTGTTTAGGGCTATCATCTTTCTATCCTGTTTAGAAAGATAGCTGCTATCAAAGAGAAGATAAATGCTATTGGCCGCTTTACTTCCCGAGAGGGACAAAGAAGAAGCAGCCATTTCACCGGTTGTCGAAAGAAGAGTACAGTAGGTCTTGGTGCTTGAGTCAGTCCGTGGTCAACAGTGGATTAGGTAGAATTGATAGCTGTTTTTGCTCCTGTTCAACTGCTAAGAAGAATAGCTTTTCTTTTCTCTAGATCGAATGCGACCTAGAAAGATTCAACTTCTCCCACAGGGCAATCAAGCCTTAGTAGTGAAGCTAGCCCATTAAATAGATCACCTATGCGTACGTTATCTAGAATAAGGAAATACCTGGCTCCAGGTAGCGAAGGTTCAAGTTCAGTTGCTCTTCCAGGAAAGGAAGCTCCATTTTGATTAGTCGTCCTATCGTAACTAAATAAGTGGTAGATCCCGAGTGCCACAGAAATGACTCTTGGAGGGCATCTAGGAATACATAGATTCTGTAATTAGTCAATATTGGTAAGCCTAAGAGAGGAAGGTCTCGAGTTATCGCTACACCCCTAAGCTAATAAGATCTTTTGTCGATACTTGATCACCAGTTAAATAGAAAGATGAAAGGGAAAGGGGGATCTATCTCTTTAAAGGGGGGAATCGATTCAAGAGGTCGTAAAGCAAAAGCAGCTTCATCTAATAGTTCAGTCCTTAGGCCGACATTAAATAGAGAGACGGGAGTGAACCAGCTCATTCCATTTCTAAGTAAGAAGAAAGGGCTGAAACGTAGGGCTTAGAGACTCTTCTCCCCAACTCTGGCAGAACGAACTGGGATCATGCACGGCTTGTTCCCAAGCATCGCAAGAGTGCCAGTACTCGGCATCACACTGGTCTTGGTTTCCCGAAAGAATTCTAACCCAAGAATGACTTTGAAGTCATCCATCACTACAATAGAAAAGTGGGCCCTTCCCCCAGGGCAATTAGATGTCAGGCCAGCATTGAGCGATGGGACCAAGGTTCTGAAAGAAATGCTATAGAGGAAGATTCAGCCTTTGAAACTGCTATTTGCAAAGTCTCGATCCCCCTTTTGATGAATTACATCCAGCCTGGGGTACTTGGTCCCATTCGCTCTATTCCCATCCGACATTCCGTATGCAACTCTATGTTCTCTGTCAATATTGATTCGCTGCTCCAGGATTCCGCTCCTAATGACCCAACCTTCTCCCTTTCAAAAGGGGGGGCGTCTACCCTTCTATATGACCAAAATGACCTTGTCACGAGCTGGACTCGAACCAGCACCTATGGGATCAAAAGAAAGACCCAGCGAACTTCCTTTTATTCAGATCGCGACTTTTAAAAAGGCCTCGTATAAGGGCTAAGAGAAGACGGGAAGGAAGATCACTAATACCAGTTAGCGCTATGGACAGATTCCCAGCCCTAAAAGGGAGGCTTGCCGATTACAATAGCATGTAAGCGGTATGGCCGGCTAACTTACGACCCAAGCTGAGTAGGAAAGAAAGCTCTTAATATAATAGCTCTCCTAAGTGCGAAAAAAGTGCAATCAAATCAAGATAAGATAGAAGGAATGGTTGATATATATTCGAGAATCCCATTCATTTTTTTTCTTCGCAAATGAAATTGCGTAGAGTGGTGTTCGAGCTCACTGATGGCGCTACACTTCCTTAGTTCCCCATTCCTCATTAAATAGGGGAAATTGCGTATCTAAAGATAGAGAAAGAAAGTGGTAGACCGTTTGTTGAATTGTGAATCGAATCGTCTCTTGCAAGACATGCGAAATATAGTATGTGTTCCGTGACTGGCCTTTCTCGTGTTGTTGTCGAGCTTCACTTCTTTATGCATCTTTCTCCCATTCTTTTCGTTGGTCAACAACCAACCCAAATTCAATAGACTTCTTCACTACTCCTACAGGAAGGAATCTCTTTCTTTCCGGGAATCCTTTTTTTTAGAAAGTCGAATGAACAAAGAACTTCT
>Ga0157360_1000309_pt1:0-10000 | contig 19556 bp, 21 predicted proteins | sample AttlaeALBM1_FD_111483 | JGI IMG/M metagenome (GOLD analysis project Ga0157360, IMG submission 111483) | Fungus gardens microbial communities from leaf cutter ant in Ribeirão Preto, State of São Paulo, Brazil - Atta laevigata ALBM1 | ecosystem: Host-associated > Fungi > Mycelium >... | reverse complement strand
CTGGGCTACTTTAATAGTGGTTCACATGACTCCCTGATCGCGATGCGCGGACTTCGCTTTTCTAAGGATTGGAATCGATCGAACTAGCTCGTGCAATTTGAAAGCGGAGAGCTCCTTATCCTTTCCAGTCCAGTCCTTCGAGTACGTGATTTGTGGGAATCTCAACCAACCCGGCCCGGTTCCTTGATTTGGTGTCCCTCTTGCCATTCCAATTAATTTCATCTCTCCACTAAAGGCATGGCACGCTAGAGATGATTGAACGACAGGACCGGTATGGACAGATGATCCGCGGCGGAGAGAGAGGTATGGCCGCACGAGCAAAGGCATTCAAGTAGACTCGGGTGGAGCTTCGATACGGCGATCAACTCACTTTTCCTTGCCCACCGGCCTTGGCCTTCTTTTTGCTTCCTTTACCACCTACAAACCTCTGTTCTCTTCTAAGCATGTAGTTAGTCATAGCGCTATACGGCTTCATACGCAGACTGCTTTTACACGAGCTGCTTTAAAGGACTTGCCTTAGACGAACTGCCTTTATACGGCTTCGGGCTTCTATTCCTAGTGGTGCAGTCATTCATCACGTCGTAGTGAAGTCAGTTTGCAAATGCTCTATAGTTCTCCACTTCCTGAAATGGTTCCGTCGATCTAATCAGAGGAAATAACCAAAGAAAAAGGCTCTACTGCTAACCGTGATTCTCGTCCGACTCTGGGCGGTGAGTGGGGTAGGCGGAACGTTGTGCGGTAGCAGCCTGCCAGGCAGTAATTTAATAATCAACTTTGCTTTGCCAAGAGGTCTCAATCTAAGACAAGGGCGGTGGGGAAGGTAGATAGCGAGCGAGTGGGTCAAGATGCGGGAGGACTGAAAAAATGCTATCTCGAAAGAGTAAGGACTGAGGATACATGTCATTCCGGTCGGTGACTCCTTCTTTCAATGTATTTGTTTCTGTCATTGGCCATTCTGTCTAGTCAATCTTTCTGTCTCTCGGGACTCGATCGAGTCATTCTTGCGTGTACTTGTCATTCGTAATGGCTTTAGTCACTCTTTCGACGCTTTCTTGACCAATAAGACCGGTCGACAATAGCTCTGACTCCGCTTTTCAACATCACCTGCCTACCCACCGCTTTGCCCCTTGACCGCCTTCCTCTCCGTTTTCGCCGGAGAAGATTCACCGATCGTGATTGTCTGCTTTTCTAAACGAACTCTGTTCTCTGCCGGTGATCTTTCCCTCTTTTTTTTCCTATTTCGAATTTTCTTTCTACCCTGACCTCAAAAAACTTAGCACTAGGAGCCCTCAGCTCTTAAGGAAAAGTCGCTTCGGTCTCATGGGAAGTGACTTATCAGTGCATCGAGAAGTGGTACCCCAAAAGCGTCTATAGCCAATGACTTACATACTTAACCATAACATCTGTCGCCAACACCATATGGGAAGGGGGAGAGGGACGGACTATCCCTTGTTCCACCTTGGCGCGAAACAACTTATTTCCTTGGGGCTTTGTCCGTTCGCGGGTTTCGGTTCAAGTTTCCTACCTTTCCTGTTGTGCCGGTAGATGGATGACTTAGGGATTGAGAGTTTCTATGACAATGGCTTGCTTGTGTATGAGTTACCTTCAATGACTGACTTAACTGAAGAACTTCAAAAAATGGATTTGATTGACTTGACCTACTTTCTTATATAAAACTCTTCTTCCCCTTTGGTCACAATAGTAATTGCCTATGGTCAGCTCTATGGTTAGCTCTGCTACTAAAGGTGGTTTCATTCGTCTTTCGTCCGCCTCGCCTCTGGTACTCGTTCGTAACCGTCCCTCGAAATGCGATACAATAGTTACATTATTGCCTTAGTCTCGTATGCAATTATATGTTCCTTTATACCCTCTTCCAGAGCCGATATGAATCACCTTTTCATCTAAATTGACATTGACCTTGCTTGTGGTGCCTGGTCATGACTTTCCTATTCTGGTTGTGCCAGTTGAAGGAGACGGTGTAGAGTTAGAGTTCGGTAAGGGGTGATTATGCCTTTGCTTGTGTGCCCGCGGGCTTTCCTATCTATTGAAAACAAGAGCATAGAAGTAGCTGACAGGCAGGGTAGCTGACTTGCGATTCCTACTCCCGTATGTTCTTATTTCTTTCTCTTATTTATTCCAATTATGAGAAGGGCTTGCGTAACCCCTGGCTCAAACCCACCCGTTAGAGCAGCGGGCTGGTTACTGCTTGAAGTCGAAGGCGGGAAAGGGGTAATGGATAGAGGATTGGACGGACTTGCTTTAACCGAAGGGGAGAGTTAAAAAGGATTAAGTCGAACAAGCAGTTAACCACTAGAACGAAGGGCTTAGACGAGACCTAGTAGACGGAACGAAGGTACGATACCAACGGGAGAGGAACGACAGGGTACGTAGGTAACGGGACAGGGGTGGGACAGAGACTACAACGAGTTCGGCTTGCTACTCCTATTCCATACATCCTTTCATCTAGTGACCAGAGGTGAGTTTCGTATAGAAGGGACGGAAGTTTGTTGAGTTGAAACTATGGGACGGAGGTAAGGACCGGTGTAGAGTGACGGTAACGGTTGAGGTGGCTTAACCATTCGAACTACCTATTTATGCTTGCCTACCTTTTTTTATATGCGAAAGGAGTCTAGCCCCAAGGGAGTAGAAGTTTTCAAGTGCTTTTTTGAAGCTCTTGGTGACATGATTCCGATAGCAAACGTTCCGCCCATGAGGGTTCCAAAACTTCTGTTCTACGAAGGGGGATCTAGCCGCAAAAACAGAGATCGAAAACGAAGATGAAAAGAAGCAGGAAAAGAAAGGACGTCATGTCGGTTGCCGGTCAGCCTGCGCTATCAAGATTGGCTAGCTCAGATTCCGGGTTCTTAGACAGCCTACGATGAGTAGGAAAAAAAATATTATAAGTTATGAGATCGCTTCTGTGCGATGATCCACAATAGCCTAATGGATGGGAACCTCACCAAAACAATCGAATTAATGGAAAATCATCCGCTACGCCAAAAAAAAGGCATTGAAGACTTTTTCATCTCCTAGCGTAAAATAATAATTATATTAGCATAAGTAGTAAACATTTTACACTAGGGTTTTTCCCATACATGCAAACATAACAAATAAAACCAAACAAAGATAGTTAGCATAGATAGGAGTCTATCTCCAGTAAGCATCGGAGTAGATCCCCACTAAAAAAAGACAAAGAACACCATACATTAAAACACACTACTTTGCGTCTACAGACACTTATTTCAATCTTCTAGAAAGAGTCGACGGACTCTTCTATTCTAGTCTCCCCGGTCACCGAAGGTGGCGGCCTGCACAAGGAGCTCTTTTTGTTCGTCGAGGAGGGCCCTATTCCTGTTTTCGCAGGAGCTTATCTCTCTCTGTAGAGAGAGCATATAATCTCGTATGAGATTTGGATCGATCGGCGGCATGTGTTCCCAGAAGAGACCAAGCCTTTGCTCGCATTGGAGCTTCCTGTTTTCCACCTGACGTATTTCTTGCTCAATTTCGTGAAGTCTGTTCGCGTTATCCATATCTACTCACTTTCTTGCCGACTTCTAAGTGCCCTTTGCCAAAGAGAGCTGAAAGAAGCTTCTATTTATAGGCCTTGGGCGCCCTTAACTCTTTCTTATTATTAGTAAGAAAGGTAGTCTTAGTGGAGTAAGATGGTTCAAACCTGGCTTTTCATGAATATGGAACCACATCCACTATATTTTAGTGCGCTGAATAATTCTCCCCGTACGGATTGGAGTACGAAAGGCCCACCCAAAAAAGCGAATAAAATAGTCCTTTCTTTTTCGCGGGTATCGCCACGCTGCTTAATCCCGATCACTCCCTCAGGAATAGGAGGCAATAATAGAGCGAATCCGTCAGAGAGTACTCCACCACGAGCTGCCAAAGCACGCTCAGTCAATCGTCAATCTCCAGCCCAAAGCTGACCAGTACAACCATGTGTCACCCCGCGGGCTTCGTCGTACCCTGCCTACTCGTCTTTAACCGGCCCATTTGTACCCAGCTACAATCTATTCCCTGAGGCCCAAGGGCCCCTCGGCCAATCGTCACTCGCCAGCTCCGTCCTTGCTTAGGCGATCGAAGTGAGGCCGAACCCCTATTTCTTTCTTGATTGATCTGACCAGACGCTTGCTTTTTCCCGCGTGCTTGTTCTCTTGATATTATTTCGACAACTATTGATTTTGAGCCAATCAGGTATCACGGCCTGTCAAACTGTGTCAGGCGGGGGACAGAAAGAATATTCAGCCGATTCCTTTCCAATGAGAACTAGACACGCCTCCCATATCCCCATGTGCTTTCTTTGGTTAGTCTATGATTTATGAGTTGGACTGGGCCTCCATGTGTTTGTCTTTGTGTGGTTTCTGAGCTAGGAGCGCTTAGAATGGAAGTTATACTCTATTACTAAAAAATAATAGCTAGCTACTAACAAGGGGGACTGTTTGTTGTCTGACTCTTTTCATGAATCTTATACTGGTAAATAGGGTAGGGGCATTATATTTGATTTGACTTTATATTCAATTTATTAAAAGAGGTAAACAATTTACAATTTTTATTAATTATACTTACATAAGTAAGAGTTTTTTGAATACCATACTATTTCTCTCCAGGCCTGTCAAGCCTGCTTTCTTCGATGAAAGCCCACAGAAGGGCCAAAGCACAACAAGCCTACCCATCATCAAAGCAGGCCCAAGTCCATGCAAGAAGGCCCGCTGGATCTATCCAAATTCAAAGCCCGCCAAAGGTGGCAGCTCCTCACATGAAATCATCAAAAGGATCCGAGCTCATCAAAGACTCTCCTACATGAAAGGATCTGAATCTATCCAAATAGCCCAGAAAATGACAGCCATCAAAAGGCCTAAGCCCATATAGCCTCGGCCCATCCAAATGATGTTCAGCGGTCTAAACCCAAATAGCTGTGGCCCATGATCCAAGGGACCCGCAAGCAGCATAATTCTGTTCCGAGGCTGCCTTTCATTCCAGCAACAGTAGTATATGGTTCGAAGCGCCTTGTTCCATCCGGCCCGAATCCCCTCCATAACTAGTATAGTGGAGGTGTTATTTTTGTTTTGAATAAAGAAGCGCGTGAACTTTTAGTGTAACGCAGGCGTTTTTCTCGGTTGATGGATGGGATAAATGCCTATATCGCTTTAGAATGTGTTGGTTATGTTGATGCAAAAAAAAAAAAGAATCTAAAAAAGTTTATTTCATTCCCATTCTTTCTAATTGTCTTTCTATTACTGTGTAAACGAACTTCAAGTCAACTCAACAGGAAGCGTCACAGCCTAGGTTTGGGCCACCTCCGATGTCGATCTGCAGTAATAGTTTTCGAAAGTAGGTTAACCGAGGTAGGTTTTTATTTTAACCTAGAGCGATTTGCCTGCTTCTTTCTTCTTAGCCCGCGCCGCACCTAATAAACTAAAGGTGAGATCGGGGGATTCCATACGGTCTTAAGCAAGCATCTCCTGAACAATCACCATGAAGGGCTAGGAAAGAAAGATACTTGAAAAAGCAGTCTCGTCGCTTCGGTGCCCTGAGGTGAGCTAAGCTAGGTGTGGGGCGGAAGGCCTTACTAAGAGGGTCCCGTGTCGTGCATTGTCATACGCCGAGCCGGAGCCTGGTTTAATAGTTTTGACGGTCAGCCCTCCAAATTCGAAGTTTCAAAACTACACTACATAAGTGCTAGCACGCAACGGCCTGACTTTACGTTTAACTGGTATTGACTATAACTGCTATTGATCTCCCATCCGATGTTAGAACTCATCAGGCAATGATAGGATTTGTTCCGAAGATGAATGAAAGGCTTCCCTTCTTAATTAACCTTGGCAATACAACGTTCAGCATAAATTGGAACGGTTTAGGGCCCTGTGGCTGTAAGCTTTAGTGCATCCTTCCCCGCCCTCAGCCCTTGGTTGGTGTTCGTTCCTTCTAACTCTGCTTGTTAGATTCCTTCCTATCCTAAACTTAGTAGGAGAAAGGATCTTTGGCAAAGAATTCCTTTTCCATCTAGAAACCACTTCGTGTAATTTCATTAGTCTTAAAATCTTTTGCATTTGTCTTTCGCCTATCCCTTTCTTAATGTTGAATCTTCCCCATAGGAAAAAACGATATCCTTCTCCTCATCCTCATGCCTTTTTTTGCTATACTGAAGATAGAAGCACGAGCGAACCCTTCCTAGGATGCATCCGTTCGTCGACCAGCGGGAGAATCCGCCCCCAAGTGGCAGCCAAGCTCACTTCGCGCCAAACAAAGCACCTATCTCGTTGCTATGTCACCCAGTAACTTAACGAAGTTGGAAAACCCACACTGCAAATGCAAGCTGGGGGGCTTTGCGAGCTATGGGCTTCACTCGACGGGAGCACGAGCGGGGAACTTCAAGTTATTAGAATGCCGTGACAGCAGGGGCAGGGGAAAGGAGAGGGAGCCCGTCGTCATGAGGATAAATAGAGTGGCTGAAAACAAACTCAAACGAGACTTAATTGCTAAACTAGGTGTCGAAGAAAAGAGTTTAGGTTGGTAGTGCTAAGATCTGAAAGCCCGACGCTTAGTCAGCTAAGCAAAGCCTTGCAAGCAACCTGGCCCGGCACGTAAGACACAAGAGAACGAGTGGAGCTTAAGGCATCCTTTCTCCTATGGGGAATCAATCAAACGAGATCAGAGATCAAAAGTAGACTGGGCGGCAAGTCATCGCCAGCAATCAGCTCTTTCCAAAGTAGTGCTATTCTGTCCTCCGCCGCCGTTGGACCAATCATTCACCAACGCATCCCTGTAAGGAGACGGGAATCCAGGAACTTCTGCCCAAGAACAGGAAGGGAAATAGATCTTGAGGACAAGTGGTGGTTACAGCTTGAAGAGGACCACTCAGTCCTGATGAAAAAGGAGAAGAAGCCACTAAACTTCCCGGGAAGATAAGCACGAAGAGCGCTCGTAAACTCGCCCTCACAGAAGAGATGGCATCAAGACAGTCGTCTCTTCCCTTAAACAGTCGGGGTGAATACCATCCACGCCTTACTATTCCATTCCTTTAGGGGTGCATTTTAAACCCCTGTAGGAAAACTTGACTTTGTTCTCTCGTCTTCCATGCGTAGCTGTGCCCGGCCGTTCCTATTTCATTTAAGCGCGCGCTGGAGAAGATCGTCATTCCAGCTAGTTTGGATGTGAATCATCCCCGCCATGAGCGAGAGGGTGCGTTTATTCGAGTTGGTCTAGTTAACCCTCCTATAAAGTCAAGATCAATCTATATATCGAGTCAACTGGCCGAGTCTCAGTCTATAATGTCGTATGTCGTATATTACGTATTCAGTTCAGTTAAGAAGCCCGAAAAAGATAGCCCTTATCAACCAATGCTGCCCGAGTGCTCAAAATCTTTGCTTTCCTCCCGGGCCGGGGCTGCTTGCTAATTTTGTTGAGTGATCGCCAGGCCAGTGGCAGCCCTTTTCCTAAAGAGTCCTGTCCTATCAGGTCTACTGCTCGATCAAACTGCCATTCTCTCCGACGGTCTTTCCGATACAGTGAGTGGGCATTCAAATAAACCTTTCTTTGTCGAAGTGCTACAACTCGCTCATTCGGAGTAATTAAACTACCCCTTACCCCCCTATTATGCGGTACCTTTCCTTTATCGTCGAGTGTAGCGACACTCCTTTGAACGGCACTAGGATATTGAGTCCACCCTTGACCTCCCTGTCCCAGCGAGCGTAGAATCAAATGCCCTCCTGGGATCGAGGAGGATCGCATGCTCGATCGAAATTATCATTCGACCCACAACGCCAACTTAGACCAAGATTCATTCTAAGGTAGGCGTTCTTTCTGACTGACGTAGTTCACGAGTATTTGGGGATCCAGGTCATGCTCTATAAACGGCTAAGTTGACTATTCGATACCGCCTTGAGCTATACTTAAAAAAGTGGCTTTTAGGCTTCAAAAGTGAGGACTGGTTCTTAGCCACCGGGGACCGGCCTCGTGAACGCATTCGCTAAAGGCACTACTGGGCGGTGCTTTCTCAATCCAGAATCTAACAAAATAAGCCCACGAGATTAGATTCACGCAATTCTTTCTATAATCTATCATTTTCATTTTAGGATTGACAGGACTGGTTGGCTTAAGACCAGAATGCAGAAGCTACTAAGCTCTAATAGCTGCCCTGGCGCTTGCTCCCTAGGCAGCGAAGTTTCAGGTCCGCTTGAAGATACGCTAAACAAGCCCTAAGCAGCGAACGTGTCAAAGCCCTTAGACGTCAACCCTACTCGTTTTTCATGGGGAACCCTCGAACAAGAGTGGAAAAGGTGCTGAACAGATTCAGGTTTATCTTGGACATGGAATCCGCCCGTTTGAGTCGTCGCGAGCCACAAAGCTCGATCTTTTCTTCCTTTCGTCCTAGAGACCGTGCCATTCTGTAAGTCTGTGTCATGGTTTTCATCTTCGCTGGGAAAGGTCTTTTTAGGTCTTCTTCTTCCTCACCAATTTGGTATCATCGTCTTTTCTGTGTTTTCCTCTTTCTCCTCGGTCTGATCTGGTTCTAGTTAATTTGTCGTATTTCCGGTCTCTGGTGCCGTCGATCTAATTTGGTTCCTGGTATCATCGGTCTTCTCATAAATTTCTTTCTCATAGCCCTGTGGGTCTTGTGTCATCGGTCTGCACGAAGAAGGAAGGATAATCAATAAGAAAGTCAAGGATTGCCCCGTTAGTCATTCTAGTCAGCCAATTATCATTGCCTTAGTCTGCCCCTTGATCTTGTGGTCACTTCTGAACTTGGAGAATGGGGAAGTCATTTTGAAAACGTTGCTTCAGATCAAGAACAATGGTGCAGCTGATCGATTTTCTTTCTTGGAATTAAAACTGCCGTCTCACTCAAAAGTAAGAGGTGCTTTCTGGAATTTTTCAGAAAGATGCGGTGACAGTTGTATCCGAATGATGCCTCCCTGCTAGGGGATGAACTTCTGAGAAGAATTCCTGAGGAGACTGGGAGAAACTCGCTAGAAAAGGGTATTTTCCCCGAGATGGTTATATCCTGTAATGGTTACCTGGCCCTCCAAGATGCTAGTCTGTGCCAGATATTTAAGATGGTGCAGCATCATGCCTTCGGATTTTTCTATATCCATGCTCAAGAAAGTTCTCAAACAAGCTGGGATCAGCAAGAGCCCGCGGCCGCGGCCTGTTTTCCCTTTCGAGTCTTATGAAGTTGAAGCCAATGATCAGTATTTCCATAGGGCTATTGTTCTATTCCGGCTGTCTCTTTCTCAGTCTTGTATGTGGTCTAAGGTCTTTCCTTTTGGATGCGCATCCCCGAAGCGCTTAAGCTTTCGATCTAGTCTCCCAGTCTTCCAGTTTCAATCCTACCTCTCTCCCTTATACCTTATGTCATGTCTCCTTCCTAAGAGTCTGCTTCTTTGTTCTGTAAGAAATTCCGCAGTCTAAGGAATCCTTCTATAAGCCGGTTCGTAGCCGGGTTGAAACCCGATTGTAGAGAGCGAAAAGAGCCTATTCGTTCACAGGAGATAGCTGCCCTTACTTCCTAGAAGGCAGGAGATGATAAACTGCTTTGTCTTTGTACGAAGCAGGAGATGAATGAGAGTGCAGGTTTAGCGCCATTGCCGTAGTGCTTTCTTATTGTGGTAAGGAGAATGCTGTCCATTAGTTTTCCAAAGCCAGGGACTGGTCTTCCGAGTCCTAAGAGTTTTGTCCGAAGAAGGGAAAGAATATCCGGCTATGATGTCTATTGATCGATCTGAAAACGGATTGTATGACCACCTTTCTTACCAGCAAATCTTCAATATACTCCCTTGGTGTACGATTGATCATTTCGCTGAGAAAGGGTAAGGAAGTCCTGCATTTTTTACTCACACTTCTCATTTTCATTAAGGTCTTTCTCTCGCTTTATTCGATGATTTGCTTTCAGTTGCTTTCTCGTAGAGTTGAGAACGTCTCTATTTAGGAGCGATCTGTTCATCCAACTCGAAATATCGTAAGAGAAGAAAAAGTGACTTTTCTTCATACG
>Ga0157360_1000307_pt1 | contig 19589 bp, 17 predicted proteins | sample AttlaeALBM1_FD_111483 | JGI IMG/M metagenome (GOLD analysis project Ga0157360, IMG submission 111483) | Fungus gardens microbial communities from leaf cutter ant in Ribeirão Preto, State of São Paulo, Brazil - Atta laevigata ALBM1 | ecosystem: Host-associated > Fungi > Mycelium > Unclassified ... | reverse complement strand
CTGTCCTAGTGCACAGACCATCACTTTTCTGTATATAAGGACTCCCTGTCTGAGGATTAGACCTCAGACTTAACAACATCTCTTGTCACTGTCTAAACTCTGCTCACTAAGCACTTTTGAATACTCACTCATCAATCACAAATCAAGTAAGTGACCATTTGTGATAAAAACCATAGATGCATATATTGGCAGACTTTATTACTAAGTTGTCTTTAGTACAGAGATATGATAGCATTCTAGTAGTAGTAGATCAGTTAACTAAGATGGTTTATTTTATACCAACTATGGAGAAAACATCAGTAGAGGGATTAGCAAGGTTGTTTAAAGATAATGTGTGGGAACTGCATGGGTTACCAGAAAGCATTATTTTAGATAGAGGACCCCAATTTGCAGCAGGGTTAATGAGAGAGTTAAATAGGATGTTGGGGATTGAGAGTAAATTGTCAATGGCATTTCACTCACAGACAAATGGGCAAACAGAAAGGGTGAACCAGGAGTTAAAGCAATACTTGAGAATGTTCATCAATCATAGGCAAGAACAATGGCCTGAATGGTTGGGAATAGCAGAATTTGCATATAACAATAAAGTGCACTCAAATACTCAAACAACACCTTTTAAGGCAAATTATGGGTAAGATCCTAGGATGGGATTTGAAGAAAGAAAGAAGAGGAAATATGAGGGAGCAAAGAAATTTATTGAGAAAATAAAAGAAATACAGGAGGAAGCAAAAGTGGTGCTAGGGAAAGCACATGTCATGACTTGGCAAAATGGCTAAGTCATTTTCTATTTTCATTTTCAATTTCCTTTTCTTTTATTTAGTTAAATCACTACTATAAAGGTGAAGCATGGGAAAGAAGTCACATCACTGTCACAAAGTCACAAAGGTATAACATTGGTCACAGAATGGTCATGTCACAGGTCACAGGTCATGGTCACAACACATGACAGGGTAGTCACATGACAAGCAACATGAGGACTGTGGGAGGTAAAGTGCATAGCCATGATAGTAGTTGTATATATAGTGTAGAAAATCAAATGGGAACTCTATCAAGTTCTCCTTGTCAACTCAGACTTGGAGTGAATTTAAGTTGCCTTGGCTAAAGTCTTACAGCACAAGAAGAAATGAAGAAGTATACAGACAGAAAGAGAGGGGAAGTTGACAATTATAAAGTAAGAGACTTAGTGATGTTGAGTACTAAGGATCTGAAGTACCAAATGGTTAGGAGAAGGACAGAGAAGTTGACAGAAAGATTTGTTAGGCCTTACAAGGTAAAGAAGATTATATCATTGAATGCAGTTGAATTAGAACTACCTAGTACAGTATGAATACACCCAGTAGTTAACATTAGTAGAATACGTAGATACATAGGGCAAGTAGAGGGACAGAGAAAGGAGCAACTGGCTCCAGTGATAATTGAGGGGGAAGAAGAATAGAAAGTGAAGAAAATATTAAACAAGCAACAAGTTAGAGGAAGAGACAAATACTTGGTATGCTGGAAAGGATTTATGGTAGAATCAGATACTTGGGAGGGAAGAGAGAATTTAAAGAACACAAAAAAGGCAATTGAAGAATTTGAGAAAGAGTATCGATGAGATCAAGAAAATGTGACAAGACAAGAGCAAGAAAAAGAAACATTTAGAAGAGGAGAATTGTCAAGAAGATTTATGGCAAAGAAATTATTTGGGTGGTCAGATAAGAGGTACAATGAAGAATACTGGAGAAGGTTAGAATGAAATTAGAAGTGATGGAAAGGTGGAAGAAGAAGACAAACTTTAAAGACAATCAAAGAGGAAAAAGAAATTGAGCAGAAGAAACCAGAAATCAGGGAGCAGACAGAAGAAAATGAGAAGAAAATAGGCAACATGGTTGACCCTTATTACAAGTTGTAAAAATCCTTGGGACAAGGAAACTTAAGAGAGGGGTGGTGTCATGACTTGGCAAAACAGCTAAGTTATTATTTATATTTACTCTACTTTACTTTTCTTTTGGACTTACTACACAGGGAGGAGTGTGGGAAAGTGTCACAGTCACATGGTGGAAAGTCACATGATGAGTGTGGGAAAGTAGCACACAGACCATGTAGTAGTTGTATAAGTAGTATACAGAAAATAACAGGAACTCTATCAAGTTCTTCTTGTCAATTTGGACTTGGAGGGTAATTAAGTTGTCTCAGGCTAAGTTGCTACAGCTCCATTGTGAGTGGTACATGCAGGAGATTGGTAGTAACTCCTTAGGAAGCCACTTAGAGTAGGGGTCCTCTTCTTAGAGGCAATCATGTATAATCTATTAGGGCAGTAGTTAGTAAGATATTAGGACTTCAGACAGATGAAGATTTTGTGCCCTGTTAGACATAGCCTTAAGTAGTTGCCCTGGAAAAAGAACCATCAACATCTGAATATTTCTCTTCATCACCATCACTGTAGTGACTTAGTCTAGACAACTTAATCACCCTCCAAGTCCAAGTTGACAAGGAGAACTCAATAGAGTTTCCATTAGATTTTCTACACTACTTATACAACTACTACATGGTGTAAGAGGACATCTAGAGTAGCACTTAGTAAGTTGAGTGAGCTCATATCTAGAGTTTGTTATCTCTTCTGTAGTATATTTCCACTGTTCCTTATCTCTCCTATCTGTGTTATGTGGTATGATGCCTTCTAATCTATTCTAGGACATTTGGATTACTGATCAAGTGTACATGTGACTGTGCATGTGATCATCTGGTGTAGTATATATATACTAGCAAGTATACATAGATCTACTTTACTTGAATCTCAACCTAGCTTCCAGGACTCTTACCTAGCTTAAGAGTAATTGCCTACTGAGTGGTCCCCTAATACATGGTCTGTATACTGTTTTCCCACACCTATTATATGACCTATTATGTGATGTCATGTGACATGACACTGTGACTTCCTATTATGTGACTGTGACTATGTGACATAACACTTTCCCACACTCCTTCCTATATAGTAAGTCCAAAAGAAAAAGAAAAAGAAAAGAAATATAAATAATAACTTAGTCATTTTGCCAAGTCATAACAATTGCCATCATCATCATCATCATTACTACCACCACATAACAAAATATTCCAACAACAACAACAACAATAACAACAGGTGTCATGACTTGGCAAATTAGCTAAGTCATTATTTCTTTTCTTTTTCTTTTCTTTTCTTTTATTTTTGAATATTGTTTTTCTTTTTCTTTTCTTTTCTTTTAATTTGTAATATTGACAGATGTGTGAGAGCAAGTTGACTCATAGGGAAGCGCAGGATTAAAGAACAGGGTTAGGGTTACTCTGCATGTATATATAGTGTACCAAATCTAACAGGAACTCTATCAAGTTCTCCTTGTCAAATGCTGATAAAGGAGCAGTTGGCTTGATTCTGGCTTTGGAGTTAGCTAGTCTGATAACAGGGGGAACCATCTATAGCATCTACTCTCTACTATTATGCTACCAGTGAATTTGCTGTAGAAAGTAGCATTTAATATACCTTATACCAATGGATTCCTAATCAGAATTCACTCTAGAACCCATTATAAGTCCTTAGAACATACCAAAGTGTTATATGAAACGATGAGCAGGTAGAAATAGACCTAGAGCTCAGATGGCAATATTCTAGATTTACTTTGTATGGGATATACCTTGGAGGAGATGGAATACTTGAGCTCTAGAGTCAGTAGTGTAAGACTTTAGCCAAGGCAACTTAAATCTACTCCAAGTTCAAGTTGACAATAAGAACTTAATGGAGTTCTTATTTAATTCTGTATACTACTTATACAACTACTACATGGTCTGTGTACTACTTTCCCATGGTTATCATATGACTACCTCATGTAATGTCACATGTTTGTGACTATGACCTGTGACCTTGGTCATGTGATACTTTCCCACACTCTCTATTCTTGAGTAGTAAGTCCAAAAAGAAAAAGAAAAGAAAAGAAAAGAAATATAAATAATGACTTAGCTATTTTTGCCAAGTCATAACAAAAGAATAAAGAAGATTCTAGAAGGAAATAGTAATAGGGACACATCATTGATGGAAAGGAGTCAGGAGAGAAACATATAAGCTGTAGAACTTTGGGGGGACTTAGAGTGAGAAGGAGTTGAGAGAATCCTAAAAGTAGTAATAGTTTCCTTTTTATATTTTATTCTTTGAGTTTCAGCAATTTGTAATAACTTTAATATAATATCCAGAGAGCAGGGATGAGAGAAGAGAACCTCTTGGTACTTACCCCCATCATCACTATCTCTGGAATTGTGAAATGTGGATCTATTGAGTATAAGAGTTTAGAGTCAGTAGAATGTCTTGAGTAGAACATAGAATATACCCAGAACTTGATCTAGAGAGGAGTAGCAGATGTAACTCAGGCAGACTTCGAAAAGGATAATAGGCTAGGAAAGCTTGGCTAGATACACACTATAAGAAAGCTAAACTCCAAGCTAGAATAAAGCCAACTGCTCTTTGTTCAGCAATTAACAAAGAAAACTCAATAGAGTCCCTGTTAGATTTGCTATACTATATATACAATTACTATTATGGCTATGCACCTTATCTCCCACAGTCCTCATATCCATCAGCTGACTTCTTTGTCACATGCTGTGACTGTGACTCCATGTGTGATGTGACCATTCTGTGACCTCTGTCATGCTTTTTGTGACTTTGTGACTATCACATGATATTTTCTATGCTCCACCTTAGTAATAATCTAAAAGAAAAGAAAAGAAAAAGAAAAGAAATATAAATATTGACTTAGTTATTTTGCCAAGTCATGACACACACTTGGATTGCATCACACCCATAAGGTTCAGTATTGGAGGTGTAAATAAGAGAGCAACTGAGTATGGAGAGTTCATAAGTAATCAACTAACTGTATTTTCCAGAGGAGCTTTTGTTATGGTGTGTAAAGGTTGACACCTTAGAGAGGCTATGCAATAACAATCTAGAGAGATCTTATCTTTATTTCAACTATTAACATAATTTATTTTATCTAAAGCTACATATATCATTTAGTTTTATCTTTTATTTAAAACCTTTACTTTAGCTATCTTCTCTCAAACCTTTAGCATGCAATTGGGAGCTAGTACTGTGTTTTGTTGTTTGTTCCAGTGTGTAATTCCCTTTTGTACCCTTTCACCACCAACAACCTCTACCTAGTAGAGAGGAATAACTCCTCTTAATGATTGCCACCCTGTAACAGTAGATTAACAACATGCTCCTCTAGTAGCAGGGGAGTAGAGTAGAGGTCGTGAGACCACCAATGTTCAGCAAAAAGATAGAGGAGGTGAACCATCCATAAATACAGCCTGCCTTTATTTGTAAATGAAGATGATAGGAGAAGTAGCAATGATACAAATAGCATAGGTGTTATCATACATACAAAAAGGAGTAGCAGAAGCATGGAAAGACAAACTGTTGGACAAACTGGCCAAGAGAGTATCAGAAATTGAAGCAATGAAGGAATTGTTCAAAAAGATAAGAGACAAATTTAGGGAAACAACAGAGGAGAAAAAAAAAGTGGAACAGCTAAGAACAATAGAGCAGGGAGGAAGATTCTATGATAAGTATGTCCAGGAATTTAAAAAGGTCACCAGAGAGAGTGGCTATGAAGGAAGGCCCCTTATTGAAGAATTCAAAAGGAAATTGAATAGGACTATCAGAAGAAAACTAGTAGAAACAGAGAGTCTGCCAACTACTATTGAAGAGTGGCAAGAAAGGGTAGTAAGATTGGATAGGAACCAAAGACAGAGTAGGGCAGAAGAAAGATTGCTAGGGAGGAATGTGGCATACCCTGGAAGAAATGTACAACCAAGGAATGGAGGTTATGGAGGGGGATCATATGGAGAAAGGGAAGGCCAAATAATGTGGAGAGCTGGAAATAGTGAAGGATATAGAAGAGGAGAACAAAGCACCCCAAATCAGAGAAATCAAATATGTCTAAGGAGAGACCTAGATGCAATAGATGTGGATAAAGAAAAAGGAGGGGATAGAACCAGCTATGTATGTGGGAAATAGAGCCATATGGCTAAAAATTGTTAAGAAAGATAAAGGAAAAAGGGGAGGATAGTAAAGATACTGCAAGAGTTGGCAAAAGACAATAGAGATAGTAAGCTCTTGACTGGTCTCCAATAATTTGTACAGTATATTGTGCCCAGAAAAATTGGGCAATAAAATAAATTCTGCCAATACTACTAAGAGAGTAAGAGATGTATAGCACATACTATGGCTACTAGAAGAAGTCTAGATGAAAGTGGGGTTAGAAAAGATAGAAAATCATAAGAGGGTAGTAGTCAAGGCATTGTTAGACAGTGGAGCAATTGTTAGGGAACCACTCAGAGGTGATCACCCTTAAGCTAGTAGATAGTTCCAGAAGCTAAGTTGAGATTCAAGTGAAGTATACCTACAACACATTGCTAGCATATATAGTCTACACTAGACAATCCCACAGACAGTCACATATATATGGATTCATAATCACAATAGTCCTAAATTAGATTAGAAGGCATCGCACTGTATGATATAGACAGGAGAAGCTAGGAACAATGGGAATGCAATACACAAATAGATATAGGGCTTCTAGTAGATATGAGCCCACTAGACTTACTAAGCATGGCCCTAGATGTTGTTCCCTTACAGCAATGGGCCTATTTATGGATACCACTTTTGCAAAAGAAAAAGGGTTCAAGTTAGAAAAAGTAAAGAGTCCATTACTAGTAAGAAATGTAGATGGAATGACTAACATGGGAGGAGCCATAATGCACCAGGTAGAGTGCAACATGCATTTTAAGGGGCATGTAGAAAGGGCAAGGATAGATGTCTGTAACCTAGGCAAAACAGAAGTAATATTAGGAATGCCATGGCTAGCAGTCCATAACCCAGAAATTGACTGGGAAAAGGGGAAAGTTAAAATAATATGGTGCCCACCTATATGTGGGAAGAAAAAGTAAGAAACAGGAAGAAAAGAGATAAAGAGGACAAAAGAAGAAGAAGACTTGGAGATACTAAAGAAGTTGGTACTTAAGAAATTCTGGAAGTAGAGAAAGGTATTTGAAAAGAAAGAATTGGAACAGATACCAGTGCAAAAGGCCTGAGATCATGCCATGGAATTAAAGAAGGGGTTTGTACTAAAAAAGGGGAAAGTATACTTATGTCAAGAATGGAACAGACAGAGGATGGAGAAAAGGAGTAATAAATAGAAATATACTCTAGAACAATGTACTGCACTACTTTGGAGAATAGATAGTACTTAGCAATAATGGAGAAACTAAAAGAAGGCTCTGGCAGACAGAAAAAGATGTTGGAGTGGAGTACGACTTTGATGAACAACCTTGGCTTCAACTTATGTGTTGTGCCCCAGTCTCCAGTTGTGAGGTTAGTCACTTATTTTGAAGTAGAGGGAAGTCATCAGAACAGAGGTCCTAAGGAAGTAGAATAGGAACCAGAGTGGACAGGGATAGGATTAGGACCAGATGATGTTAATTTACAAACTGAGGAAATACACTGTAACTACTCAGTACTTATAGGAAGTCTAGAATAGGAGGAGAGTAGTCTACTATGCTATCCTACTAATTATAATTTCAGGAGAATTATTAGGAGAAATAAATTACATAATTGTCAGATTTCTAGAATATAACAACTTATTATCAAGAAAAGAAAAAGAAGAGATACAGACATTCATGGAAAATTAGCTGAGAAAAAGATACATCTAACTCTCTAAATTGCCCCAGATATTGCCAGTGCATTTTGTAGCAAAGAAAAATGGAAAGTGAAGAATGGTACAAGACTATCAACACATAAACTAGTAGACAATAAAGAATGGATACCTGCTACCCTTTATTGCAGACATATTAGATGGGGTAGGAAAATGAAAAGTGTTCACAAAATTAGATCTGAGATAGGAGTACAACAACATTAGGATCAAAGAGGGTGACAAATAGAGGCAGCATTCACAATGCACATAGAAGTATATAAACAGTTATGTACTTTGGGCTGACTAACTCCTTGCTATCTTCCAAACAATAATGAATGACCTGTTCCAAGATCTTATAAATCAAGGGAACACAGCAATATTTATTGACAATATCCTTGTGGTAATAGACATAGAAGAGGGACATGATGAGTTGGTCAAGGAGGTATTAACAAGGTTGGAAAAAAGCAATATATTCGTAAAACCAGAGAAATGTAGGCAAAAAGTAAGAGAAGTAGAATTCTTAGGAGTAGTAATCAGTTCAAAGGGAGTGGAAATACAGAAGGAGAAAGTGGAAGGAGTGCTAAACTAGCCTACACTAATAAATGTAAAGGAAGTACAGAAATTCCTGGACCTAGCCAACTACTACTAGTGATTTATTAAGGACTTCACAAAAATAGCAGTTTATCATGACTTGGCAAAACAGCTAAGTTATTATTTATATTCACTTTTCTTTTTTGGACTTACTACATAGGGAGGAGTATGGGAAAGTGTCATGTTACAAGTGTCACATAAGTCACAGTCACATAATAAGAAGTCACAGGATCAGATCATATGACAAGTCATATGATGAGTGTAGAAAAGTTGTTATGACTTGGCAAAATAGCTAAGTCATTATTTATATTTTTTTTTCTTTTTAGACTTACTACACAAGGATAGAGCATGAGAAAGCATCATGTGACACTTTAGTCACAGAGTCACAAGGTTACAGGTCACAGTCAGGTGATGTCACATGACTCAGTCACATGAGAACTGCAGGAAAGTAGTGTACAGACTACATAGTAATTGTATAAGTAGTATACAGAATTAAATAAGGACTCCATTGAGTTCTTCTTGTTAACTTGGACTTGGAGGGGATTTAAGTCATCTTGGCTAAAGTCTTACAAAAGTAGTGTACAGACCATGTAGTAGTTGTATAAGTAGTGGAGAAAATATCATAGAAACTCTATTGAGTTCTTCTTGTCAACTCGAACTTAAAGGGTGATTAAGTTATCTAGACTAAGTTACTACACAGCTTCTCTGCATATGCTAGTGAGAAAAGAGCAAAAGTGGAAATAGAAAAAAAAACAAGAGGAGGTATTTAGCAAGCTAAAAGCAGTGTTTATCACAGAACCCATCCTAACAATCCCAAACATTGACAAAGAGATAAGGGTAGAAGCAAATTGTCAGAGTAGCTAACTCCAAAGCCGGAATTAAGCCAACTGCTCCTTTATCAGCGTTTGACAAGGAGAACTCGATAGAGTTCTCGTTAGATTCTGTACACTATTTATACAAGTAAAGTAACCCTAACCCTGTCCTTTTATCCCGTGCTTCCCTATGAGTCAACTTGCTCTCGTGCGTCCATTATTACAAATTAAAAGAAAAGAAAAAGAAAAAGAAAAACAATATTCAAAACTAAAAGAAAAGAAAAGAAATATTAAATAATGACTTAGCCGTTTTGCCAAGTCATGACACAAATGCATTGGATTATGCAACAGAAGAAGTATTATCAACAAAGTATGAGAATGGAAGATGGAGGCTAGTGGCCTTTATCTCCAAACCATTAAATACCACAGAGCAAAACTATGAAATTCACAATAAGGAGATGTTAGCAGTAATTAGACATCTAGAAGTATGGAGACACTACCTAAAAGGGATAAAACAAAAATCTCTAGTATTTTATGACAAGTCAAAAGTTAAATCAAAGGCAAGCAAGATAGGCTCTATATGTCATGACTTGGTAAAATGACTAAGTTATTATTTATATTTTCTTTTCTTTTCTTTCTTTTCTTTTATCTTGGACTTACTATACAGAAGGAAGTGCAGGAAAGTGTCATATCACAAGTGTCACACAGTCACAGTCACATGACAGGAAGTCACAGCATCACATCACATGATGAGTCACATGATAGGTGTGGGAAAGAGGTGCACAGACCATATAGTAGTTGTATAAGTAGTGTAGAAAATCTAATGGGAACTCTATCGAGTTCTCCTTGTCAAACACTGATAAAGGAGCAGTTGGCTTAATTCCAGCTTTGGAGTTAGCTAGTCTAACAAGTAGAGAAGGGAGACTTAAAGGAGAGAATCAAAAGGGTATAAAAAGAAGATAAAAGGGTAGTAAAAGTGGTAGAAGAGCTGAAGAAAGCAGAGATAAAATCACTAAAAGACAAGAAATGGGAAATAGAGAAGGGGGTAGTCATGAAAGAAGAATGGATCTATATGCTAGAAGAGGAACTAAGAAGAAAAGTTGTCATGAATTATCTTTCTAAGTTATTTTTCTTTTTTTCTTTTTCTTTTCTTTTTATTTATTTTCTATAAATAGCATGGGAAGGTCATGTCACACTTTGTGATAAGATGTGACATTAGTCACAAGGAAGTTATGGCACATGTCATGGCACATAATATCACAGAGTTTAGTTGGGATCGTAGGTAAAGAATACACAGACCAACTAAAAGTAGTATAAGTAGATAGATCTAATATAGTGAGGACTCTAATGAGTTCTCTTTGTCTAACACTGATAAAGAGCAGTTGGCTTAATTCTGGCTCAGAGTTAGCTTTCCTAACAGAGGTGGTTTAACTACACCACAACACCCTAGTTAGAGGATACAGAGGAAGGTGGAAGACAACAGAAATGGTCATGAGAAACTATTAGTGACCAGGGGTAACAAAAGAAGTAGGGAGATATGTAGAGGGATGTGATGCTTGTCAATGATACAAGAACAAAAGTGAAGTACTAGTAGGGAAGTTAATATTCAATGCTATCCCAAAAAAACTGTAAAGCCATATTTTGGCAGACTTCATCACCAAACTACCACTAGCTTAGGGATATGATGCCATCTTAGTAGTATGTGATTGATCCAGTAAAATAGCACATTTTATAGCAATTACAGAAAAACATCAGCAGAAGAGCTTGCAAGATTGTTCTGGGATCACATATGGAAGCTGCATGTTAACATTAGACTGTAAGGATCTTAGAGTCCACCCTAGGTGGATGTTCAGGCAGAACTCAATAGATTTTCCTGTTGTATTGTATACACTACTTATACTATTTGTATATTATCTGTGTACTAAAGTCCCACAGTTACATATTCTTCTAGAATGTTCTACAATCACCTGATCTAATCACATGATATGGTTTACATAAGGTTCCTATGCTATCTATAGCTTTATCCTATTATATGTCTTGAGATTATAGATTAGCTGTTCAAAAGTGCAGGAAGTTATTTCCTTTTTGGGGCTCTCATAACACTGTATGGGCTTCCAGAAAGCATCATATCAGACAGAGTAGTATAAGGGGATACCCCAGAAATGGCCTAGACCACTGAGTAAGCTCCAATCTAAAAGGCTAACCTAACTTAGTAAGTTGCTTTCCTATCTTTCCTTTATCTTCTTGTCTGGCATTGCCTCGTACCTGTCATCTATAAATAGGACTTGTGGTATTATTAGTTATTGCTCACGTGACTGTGGTGCATGGACCATTGATTATAATATGTATAGTCGCTTGTATGGGTAGATCTATCCTTACTCAAATATTATCTTAGCTTCTGGGACATTTACCTAGCTTTAAGGGTTATCATCTCTGAGTGGTTCCCTAACAAGGAGTGCAATTTGTGGTAGGAATAATGAAGGAGTTGAATGACTTATTGGGAATTCAAACAAAGCTTTTAACAGTCTACTACACCCAAACAAACAGACAGACAGAGAGGGTAAATCAGGAGCTGGAACAATATCTAAGGGTTTTTATCAATCATAGAAAGAAGCAATAGCCTGACTGGTTAGGAACAGCAGAGTTCACTTATAACAACAAAATCTACTCAGTGACAAAGACATCCCCATTCAAAGCAAACTATGGTTAAGACCCAAGAATAGGATTTAAAGAAAGAAGGAAAGGAAAGTACAAAACCGCAGGAAAATTTGTAGAAAAAATAAAAAAACTCAGGAGGAAGCAAAAGCAGCACTAGGAAAGGTAGAAGAAGAGATGAAGAAGTTTGTAGATAGAAAGCAAGGAGAAAGAAAAGAGTACAAAAGAAGAAATCTAGTACTACTAAGTACAAAGGACTTGAAGTGGCAAATGAAAGAGAGAAGATCAGAAAAACTCACTGAATACTTTGTGGGACCTTACAGAGTCAAGGGGATCATCTCAAGTAATGCAATAGAGTTAGAACTACCTAAGTCTGTTAAAATACACCCTGCAGTCAATGTAAGTAGAGTACATCTCTATAAACCACAGGTAGAGAGGCAGAAGAAGATACCACTGAAACTAGTCATCATTGAGAGAGAAGAAGAGTTTGAAAGAGAGTATGGGGAAGAGACCAAAGAACTAAGGTGACAGGAACTGAAAGAAGAAGAGAAAGAGTTCAGTCAGGAACTACCTAGGGAATTTACAGCAAAACTACTATATAGATAGGGAAGAAAAAGATATAAAAAAGAAAGAGAGAAAAGATAGGACAAGAATTGAAGCCAGTGAAAAAACTTCTTAGAATAAGGAAACTTGAAGGGGGGGCCATATTATGAGAGCCCCAGAAAGGAAATAACTTTCCACACATTTGAACAGTTAATTCATAATCTTAAGACATATAACAGGATAAAACTATAAATAGCATAGGAACCTTAAGTAAACCATATCACATGATTAGGTCAGGTAGTTGTAGAATATTCCAGAAGAACATGTGATTGTGGGACTTTAGTGCACAGACTATATAAAAGTAGTATAAGTAGTAGATAGAATACAACAGGGAACTGTATCAAGTTCTGTCTGGATATCTATCTAGAATGAACTCTAAGTCCTTCATAGTCTAATGTTAACATTAAGTCTGAGGTTTAACCCTCAGACAGAAAGTCCTTATATACAGAATTGTGATAGTCTATGTATTAGGACAGATTATTACATGCTACTATCTATTGTTCTACATATAGTAGTGCCTTTGTACTTGAAAATGTGATAACTTAACCATATGGAGGCTATCCTTTGTTTTAAGAAAAGACAGATGATTATGTCTTCAACCCAATCACAAACAGTAAGTGACCTTTTGTGATACTAAGATAGGATATAGCAAAGAGTATTTTCTCAGAATCATTGGTAAATTTCCCCTCACTTGCTCTAAAATAAATCTGGCACTGAAAAATAAAGCTCATAGGTCATCTGCACTTCTACTACTGTATATGTCTGGTTCTTTAATTTCTTTGTGTTTTCTCTGGGTTTTACCAATAGGCAAGAGACATGATAGCAGTACATAGCTCTAGATTGGATATTTTGGGTTAAGGGATTGGGTTCATAATTGTAAGGCTCTCTAGTAGTATTACTGGTATCTCAAAAGTGTTAGCAAAATCTTCTTGGGGCATATTTTCTTTAATGACCTCCAAATTTCCTTAAGATTGGTTTCTAGCCTAGGTTGCAGTAAAAGACATTCTACAGGTATCAGTGAAGACTCCTGGGATGGATTTATGTAAAGGGCTTCTTACCAAATATGTTATTTCATGCAAGGGTCTATGGTTGGGGAATCTCAGGAGTGCTAAGACATTTTCAATACTAGTTTGTTAATTTTGTCCTACTATTAAGACCTCCAACAGCAAGGGTTCCTATAATAAGAATAGATTTTGGAGCAATATTTCCTGGAATTTACTAAGGGATGAGATTTTCAAGATAGAGTCTAGATTGAGGACAAAACTCAGGAATACAACTTAGCTAATCAGTAAGAAGTAATGCTCAGTGTAGGAACTAAACTAGTGACTAATCAATATTGATACAAGAATAATGAGTTGGAGTATCACAGGTGTGACAGCTGAAAGGCTACTGTATATGTGATAGAGAACTCTAAGGCTATCTGTGTTGGGAAATCAAGCTAATGCCATAATCTGGTAGAGGTTTCTGGAATATTTTTTAGTATATAAGCTTTATAATTTATTAGATATACTCATTGGTTTGCAATGAATACACTTTATTCCAAGTCAAACCAACATGTGACTAGGTTTCTGCAACAATCTGAACCATATAGACTAGATTCTTAGTGATGCTATCATGCTACCATACAAGCACCTACCAGTTTACCAGGCCCTAGTGGCATAGCCAAGAACCTGCTGAACAGGGCCCAAAGTGACCATTTGTAGCAAGTGGACTGCTAACCCAAGCCCCAACCAGAACAACAACTAGTAAGATAAACCTCCTCTAGGTCAAGACCCAACATGTGTCATAACAATCACACATTAGGTCAGATTTAAAAACAACAAATGTGTGGATATTGAAGGTAGATGGCAATATCATGACAATATCAGTGAGAGAGGTTTGGTATAGTAGACCCCTATCAGCAATTGCAGCCAGAAGAGGGAGGTCAAAGGTCAAAATGGAGTGACATTGTTTCTGATAATGTGGATTATAATAATAACAATAATAAAACTGACGTGATTTGTAAATCCAGGATACGTGCGCTCATTCTACTTCAACAATAATAATACTTCACAATGATATGATATAATATAACTATATACATGTAATAATAATAGGTGACATGAGCGGATGTGTACATTCGGGACCACGTGCCACACCATAGCCATGAGGTGACCAAGCAAACAGATTCTTATGGCTCTGGAACTTCCTGATTTGAGTAGTTGTAATAATTACCTCAATGAGATATGTTGATCAAAGTTCATTGATTTTCAATGATATAATCTCTTTCCTTTGACTCTGGTACTTTGTCAACTTACGATTGCATGCTAGAGCCACCCGGCGGGACCCTGGAGGACATGTCTTGCGACGTAGGATGACACAGGAGACACAAGACCAATACTTGGTGATGTAGTAGATGATCCTTATGTCAAAAGACCTGATGAACAGACAGTTATAATTATAAGAAGTAACAGTTTGCATCGGAGCTTTGGTGCGTGAACCATGAAGTCCCACGCCCCTTCGCCTTACCTGACAAAAGATATTTTGTTCTGGCTTATATCTTGTCTGCCATAATTCTATCCATAGGGGTTTCCTTTTTCGTAAATGGCTTCCGGCGCTGGCCCTTCCCAGGAAATGTCCAGGCAACGAGTAAGTCCCACGCCCCTTCGCCTTACCTGACAAAAAATTTTTTGTTCTGGCTTATATCTTGTCTGCCATAATTCTATCCATAGGGGTTTCCTTTTTCGTAAATGGCTTCCGGCGCTGGCCCTTCCCAGGAAATGTCCAGGCAACGAGTCTCCTCTATTTCGGCTATCTCTTTGTTTCCTTCCAAACAATCCCCTCACCCTCTCCAGACCTCTCAGAATTCCCAGACTAAAGATCCTTTCAATGATCTTGAAAAAGCTGTTCTCATCTGTGCTTGCATCATTACTAGTCTATTTGCATGTCCAGAAAATCCTCCTTCACCAGATGAATCTATCAGCCCTATCCAGACTCCAGATTTCTCCCAGAGAACACGATCGGGGTCACAGTCTTGGCCCATCAGCAATATGCAGCAAAACAAAGTTAACATATCAGATACATTCATACACCAATTAGCTTCTCCTTCAGCCTCTTGGCAGGGTGAAAACACAAATGCAAATTCTTGGAATGATGCACCACAGAAAGTCATTGGTAAATCACCAGAAGTAACAGAAGCATGGAATAATACGAAGGAGGTAAATTGACCATCTCTTGTGCATTTCTTGCGCATCTTTAACCTTTTCTCTCTCCTTCTCTCCATAGCGCGTTTCTACTGCGATAAAATTTGTTCTCGGTATTTCTTTGGATGTTGTTCATGAGCTACTCGTTCTTGGATCAGATCTCCTCCAGCTGGCTCCCATTCCAGGCCTCTCGCCTGTAGCAAAGTCATTGGTTGAAATCTGGGATGCAGTACAAACAGTCGATGTGAGTTTTTTTCTGGAATGTCCTATCGTGTAGATCATCAGATATGTTTAAGCAAAACACTTTAAATTGTTTAAAACTGACTGAAAGATGTGCCGAAACTCTCATTACAATTCGTCAGGAAGTCCATGGTGCAGGAAGTTCTGTCACCCTCGAGCTGCAGGGACCTTTAAACAAGCTGCAGGAGTTGGTATTTCCCATTCATCAGTTATCCAAAATCTTATGATTTATTAACAGAGCCTTTGAAAATGTCAGGCGACTCTTTATCAAAGAAGCACATCGACCCTTCATCAAACGTTTCCTGAGGCGAAACGATATCATGCGTAACATCAGCTCCTGCGATGCAGAAATACGATCAGCATTGGACATGTTCAATGTATGTATTCCCCTTTGGTTTATCATCATCGATATATCTCTGTTACCATCTACAGTACTCTGTTTCAATTCGCATCCTCAAGCAAACTCAGGAGTCAGAAAAAAATCGACATATTGAGATTGAGGCTCTCTTCGCTGTCGTGTCCTCTTTGAGAGGACAGGAACTAAACACCAGTAATCCCTCCATGTTATTGTTGGAGTACAAACCTGCATCGAGATATGCATATTGTTCCTTGTGGGGAAATTTCGTCCTTGTGTTGCTCACAGTCCTTGTTGTATCTATTTTACTTTGTCTTTGAATCAGTTTATTGTTCTCTTTATTGTTTTCCTTAGCATAGATACTCCAGAGTTAGCACCACATAGTAGTCAGTTTTTGCACATCTTCATATTACATACATACCAAAGCTGTAGTCGCTAGTTCTCGCTCTTCCGTATTCTGCTTTCGAAGCTTACTGTTACAGTGTTCTAATATTCTTCGCCTTGTACGGAGAACGTCGTTTGTAAGCTTCTTGGCACTACAAATACATCAGTCCTGAGCCAGAGAACGAACATGGAGTAGCCAATACAGGAAGGGATGAGGTTTTGTTCTTCACTGTATCTACGTCCAGAACCGTGAACTGGAAGCATTATTGCCATTATGGGCAACGGAAAGAGCTTATCAATGTAGCAATGTTCTTTTAATTGGCTTTTAAATTGGTAAGTTCACTTGCGTATGATGTCCAGCAAAAAAAATTTAATGCAAGAAACGGTCAAGTAAGAGGCCAAGAAAGATTTACTGGCATTTACGACGCATTTCATACCCAGATCAATCAAATCTAAGAAACCACTGCATTAATCACTTGGATGAAAAGCAAAGATAGGCATATGACTGACTCCCACTGAATGTCTCCCAGTGCCTTCTTTGCAATATGGTTCATGTAGAGTGAGCAATGGAGCCTGCAACATTGTGTTGAAACAAGGTTGTCTAGGCAGCAAGTCATTGTTGTCTTTGTTGAGAATGGTTTTGTTTTGTTTCTATTGTCTCAAGTAGGGATATTGTAAGTACGTTGTTGTTGATATTCTATTGTCTACATGGTAGCATAGATACTTTTATACAATAAGTCTCAGTAGTCAACAAGTAGATTAACAACTAACTACCTTTTATACAATAAGTCTGTGATACCACTATCAGATATGTAGGTAACTAGTGGATGAAGAGTATCTCATCTCAGTAATCAACAAGTAGATTGATGACTGTAAGAAAGCTAAACTCCAAGCCGGAATAAAGCCAACTGCTCTTTGTTCAGCAATTGACAAAGAGAACTTGATAGAGTTCCCATTAGATTCTCTACACTACTTATACAACTACTACATGGTCTGTGCACTACTTTCCCACACCTATCATGTGACCTATCATGTGATGTCATGTGACTGTGATACTTTCCTGCACTCCCCTCTGTATAGTAAGTCCAAGATAAAAGAAAAAGAAAAGAAAAGAAATATAAATAATAACTTAGCTGTTTTGCCAAGTCATGACAATGACTGAGGTGCAGTAGAAGACATAGACATATATATATATAACACATTACTACATAACTGGTATGGTACTGATAGAGAGTGATTACATCAGTTGTAATCATCTCCATGACTGCAACAGTCTATCTCAACAGATTGTTAAGTACGGAGCAGAGTGGGTCGGAGTGGGCCAGAGTGGAGTGGAATTACTCTGGAATAGAGGGATTTGACAACAAAATGGGGAACAACCTTGGCCTCAGCTTGTGCGCTGTGCCTCGATTTACTGCCACATATGTGGTTGCGTATTTCAGGAGGACTGAATTATTGTCAGGAGCTTCGAAGAGGAGTGGTATAGATTGATAGGAGTGAGGATAGGACAAGGAGAAGACGTAAATGACTTTAATCTACGAACTGAGGAATTAGGATGTAACTACTGGGGTACTTATACTAAGTCCAGAATAGGAGGAGTACAAGTAATTAGTCTACATTACGATCCTATAGGAGTAGACAACAGGAGTTTAGGAGCAAAAAATTAGTAATAATATAAAATAAAAAGGAAATTATATTTATTAATTGGGTATTTTCTGTCATATGACACAGATACATACCTACATTCCTCTTAGTATAAATGTTCTGTATTATCTCCCTTAGGATCCAGCCTTCTTATTTGGATCCTAGTGTTGTATTAAAATCATTATTGTATCATGTATTATTGTAGATTAATATATGAGCCATGCTTACATAAGCATGCTTGCTTCTTTGTCTCAACTGTCATGTCATAAGAACCTCTTTGCTTCTCTTTAGATCTCTCTTTTCTATCAGGCTGTCTATCAATATCTGTTGGATAACCTGGTGAGTGGACTGTAAGGGGACAATATCTAGGGCATCACTTAGTAAGTTCTGAGGGCCTGAATCTATTAGTGGCTCGTTGACAGTTTGTATATCATGTTCCCATTATTCCTAGCTTCTTCTGTCTGTATCATATGGTACAATGCCTTCTATTCTATATTTAGGACAATGTACAATTATAGGTTGGTGCCTGGTGCCTGTGTGCCTGACCATCTGTTATAGTATATATATTAGCAAGTGTATGTAGGTACACCCCACTTGAATCTCACACTAGCTTCTAGGACTATCCATTAGCTTAAGGGTGATCACCTCTGAGTGGTTCCATAACATGGGCCATCATTTGTCCCCACTGTAATTGCTGCTCTCCATCCTTCTAACACCTAGGTACATAGTATATGCACTCACTATCAATTCAGCCTTCTTATCTGGATCCTAGTAATTCAAAATAAACACTTTACTCTGTTCTGATGTTATCTACACTACCTATTCTTGTGACATTGTTACAAAGGCACTCATTTGGAAGGCAAAGTGAATTTGATTAGAACTAGCTACACTAATCATTCAGAATACTACACTTGTCTTGTTTTTCTGTGGAGATAGAGATCAACTCTGTGAAGTGAGATTGGGAAACAGTATAGTAGTTAAGATTAGAGGTAACTAAAACCATAATGAGGAGAGGCAGTGCCTGCTAGTGACTGTCACAAACTTTATTTAGCTATATCTCCATCAGTTCTTTGATGATTTATACAGTCTTAATGGCTCCTAAAAGCCCTTAAAAAGACCTTTTGATATATACTGGTCACGTCTCAAAGCGATCAATAATGGCTGAGATATTAGGCAGATCAACTGGTAACCACCATGGTACTGTTTATTAAATCACCAATATCTCAGAAACCACCATGATCTATGCTTTGCTTTTAAGCATCAGAGAAGCCCTCCTCATACCTCTCAGAATAAGTCTAAAACGGTGCTGAGGCAATTAATATTAGTGGAGATATGAAGGCCTCAATGTTTGCACATGGACTTCATTAATTACCCATAGATAATCATCTGTCCTTTTCTTAGAACAAAGGACAGCCTCCATAAGGTT
>Ga0157360_1000306_pt1 | contig 19596 bp, 13 predicted proteins | sample AttlaeALBM1_FD_111483 | JGI IMG/M metagenome (GOLD analysis project Ga0157360, IMG submission 111483) | Fungus gardens microbial communities from leaf cutter ant in Ribeirão Preto, State of São Paulo, Brazil - Atta laevigata ALBM1 | ecosystem: Host-associated > Fungi > Mycelium > Unclassified ... | reverse complement strand
TTCGCCACTGGTATGATGTGAGCCTGCCATTACCCCAGTGGATACCCCGCCGTGCACATTGTAACCCTCGTTCTGGGCAGGCATGAAAACCAGGGGGCGGTGTTTGGGCTGCGCCTGGTTTTGCGCATATGCTTTGGCCGCCTCGGCATAATTCGGCCCCGGTACACTCAGGTTCACTCCTTGTGCTGCACATACGGTTGAGCCCAATATGCCACACACACTTACCCCCAACACCAGCCCTTTCCGAGTGAAGAACATTAGGTGCCTTGGGGAAAAAACGTGTGTGTATTGGCGCATGTTCATGGTGCCAGAAGCTCCTTGTGTAATGCTTTCCAACTGGCTTCATCCGGCGCATAGAGTATCCCGCCGGTGGTGTGATACGGGCGATAGGGCGTACCATCAAAATGAGCGGAATACCCGCCTGCCTCTTGGTGGATCAGCCATCCCGCCGCATGATCCCACGGCATTAATTTGTAGTACATCAAACCATGGCGATAGCCTTCGCCCAGTAACCTGTAATCGTGTGCCGAGCACAGAAACATACTGACAGCCCCTACATGAGAGAGCCTCGAATTGACACGGTCACGCAACTCTTGTGGCATAAAGCCCGTTGACAAGTGGATTTCCATTTGGTCCACCGGAACAGGTGGGGCCACTTTTAGCGGCGTTCTCTCCCCGTTTGAGAGTTGGCTCCACGCGCCTTTCCCTTTCAATGCACAAAAACGTCGCTGCGTGATGGGCTCAATAATGACGCCGGCCGTGATTTCCCCCTTTTCGACCACCGCACCGATCAAGCCAAACAGGGGCGTTGCTGTCGCATAATTACGGGTGCCATCGATAGGGTCAATAATAAATGCCAGTGTCGCATCCTTGAGAGAATCCAGGTTCGTTTCGCCTTTAGCAACGGCTTCTTCACCGATCACAATGCTATTCGGGAAAGAGGCCAGCAAGCGTTTGGTAATCAAACGCTCAGAGGCTTCATCTGCATCGGTGACCAAATCGATGGGACCCTCCTTGGTTCGGATAGCGCCCTTACCCAAGTGACCGAAGGCGGGCATGACTTCTTTTTCGGCGGCTTCCTCAAGTATTGAAGCAAAGTGATCAAGCTGTGCATTACTAAAGGCCATGGCCGGTTGTTCTCCTCAAGGATGTGTCACGAGTGAATTCACATGGGATGCAGGAGGAAATGAAAGAGGCGTATATCAGCAAACGCCATTGCTGTTTTGGCAATACGTTTTGTCACACCCTGCACGTTGTCGTTCATCTCATTCAAGAGTAACACCAAACCTGTGAAGGAACGACTGGATTGCATGACGGATGAACGTGATTCCCATTCATGTCATTTTTATGCAATTTCGTGACTTCGTTTGGGATGAATTATTCACCCTTGTGGATGGATGGTATCGAGTCGCGGTCTTCTGTTGCTGGGTTGATGCTCACCCCTTTTATATAACTGTCATATAGTTGTCTTAAATTAAACTTTAGGAATAGTTATATATCCTCGATCTCCATCAATTGGTCACGTGTAATGAAATTTTATCCCAAAGAACTGAGTTGGCTTTCATTCAATGAACGGGTATTACAGGAGGCCGCAGACAAGACAGTCCCCATTATCGAACGCGTTCATTTTTTGGGCATCTTTTCCAATAATGCCGATGAATTTTTCAGTGTTCGTGTGGCAGAAGTTCGTCGGGAAATAGAAAATACGTCATCAAAACATCATCGCAAAAAGGCGGAGGCATTACTGGGGGAGATCCATCAGCAGGTCATGGCGTTGCAGGAGAAATTTGAGCGTATTCATGTCGAGGTATTGGCTGAGCTGGCGCATAAAAACCTGATGCTGATTGATGAAAAGGAGACAACGCCCCGTGAGCGTGAGTGGCTCCGCTGGTTTTTTCATACTGAGATCAAGAAGTATCTGGTGCCGTTGATGATTGGTGAGGGGATCAACCTGGCCAAAACACTGGTGGAGGATTCCACCTATTTTTGTATCGAGATTACGCATAAAGGGCATATTCATTATGCCGCCGTTGAGCTGCCTCGAGAAGCACTTCCCCGCTTTATCAAAATGCCGTTCCGTTATGAGAAACGTAACAAGCGCATTATCATGCTGGATAACGTGATTTCATTTTGCCTGGAAGAATTGTTCAAAGGGTTGGTGCCCTATGATGCATTGAAAGCCTACGAATTCAAGCTGACGCGCGACGCAGAATACCGCCTTTCCCATGATATCGAGCACAGTATTCTTGAACTGATGGAAGAGGGGATTCGCCAGCGTGAACAAGCTGAGGCAGTGCGACTGGTATACGACGCCGATATGCCTGACAGCATGCTCGATTTCCTGATTGCACGCTGTGATATGTCTTCCAATGATTCTCTGGTGGCTGGCGGCCGTTACCGTAATACCCGTGACTTGACCAGCTTCGCCAATTGGGGGCGCAAGTCCTATGAATATCAGCCTTTAAAAGCGCTTACACACCCTGATTTTACTTCTCATCACAATGTGTTCGAGGCGATTGCCGAGCGCGATATTCTGCTCAATTATCCCTATCATCGCTTTGAACAATTAACTGATTTTGTCCGTCAGGCATCGTATGACCCACGTGTCTGTGCGATTCGCATCTGTTTGTATCGGGTCGCTCGGCACTCAGTCATTATCAAGTCATTGGTGGAAGCTGCCCGTAATGGCAAACGGGTAACGGTCATGGTAGAGCTTCAGGCTCGTTTTGATGAAGAAGCCAATATCGAGTGGGCCAAATATCTGACACAAGAAGGGGTTCGCGTGATCTTTGGGATTCAGGGACTCAAAGTCCATTCGAAACTGATCCTGGTCACACGCAAGGAAAAGGGTAAGTTTCGCCGTTATGCCCATATAGGTACGGGTAATTTCAATGAAAAGACAGCTCGCATCTACACGGATTTTAGCCTGTTTACTGCGCACCCTGACATCACCAATGAGGTGGAGCAGGTCTTCCGTTATCTGGAAAAGCCGTATAGGCCACCTGAATTCAAGCATTTGCTGGTCTCCCCGTTAACTACGCGCCAGCGACTACTGGAAATGATCGAAAATGAAATGGAAGTGGCGCGTCAGGGGAAAAAGGCCGAGATATTCATCAAGGTAAATAGCCTTGTGGATCATGCCATGATTGCCGCATTGGAGCAGGCATCGCAGGCGGGGGTGAAAGTGCGCGCCATCGTGCGTGGCATGTGCTGTTTGATACCGGGTATAAAAGGAATCAGTGGGGGAATAGAAGTGATCAGTATCGTGGATCGATTCCTGGAACATTCCCGTGTATATTGCTTTTATAATGGTGGTGACGAGCAGATTTATATCTCCTTGGCTGACTGGTACGGGCGTAATCTTGATCAACGTGTTGAAGTGGCCTGTCCGCTCTATGACAAGCGTATTGCCGAGCAAGTGAAATCGATCATGGAACTTCAATGGCGTGATACGACCAAGGCGCGTGTGATCGACAAGGATCAGCAAAACCACTACCGACGTCGTGGAAACCGCAAAAAAGTCAGATCGCAAATGGCGATTTATGACTATCTGAAACAACGGGGTGGTGTGCAATGAGTGAAACCGAACCACTGACTCCTTTAGCGCCTTTGGATGAGGGGGCGGCATCTGCCCCTGCACAATTCGCAGCGCTGGATCTTGGTTCCAACAGTTTTCATCTGATTACGGCCAGGGTCATCGACCAGCAATTGCAACCGCTACTGCGTTTCAAACAACGAGTGCATCTCGCGACCGGTCTGGATGAAGACAATTATCTTGATGATGAGTCCCTGCAGCGTGGGCTGGATGCGTTACGTCTGTGCGCCCAGCGCTTGGAGGGTTTTTCACCCGATAAAGTGCATATCGTTGCGACACACACACTTCGCGAAGCAAAAAATCGTGATGAATTCATTGCTCGAGCGGCTGAATTCCTGCCTTATCCCATCGAGACAATCTCTGGCCGTGAAGAAGCCCGCCTGATCTACAAGGGTGTGGCACAAACAACCCCCACTGATGCCCAGCGTCTAGTGATCGACATTGGAGGCGGCAGTACCGAGCTAATCTCTGGTCATGCCTTTACCGTGGATTTTCTGACCTCGCGACTAATGGGATGTGTCAGTTTTACCGAGCGCTTCTTTGGCGATGGGGAAATTACGGCGAAGCGTTTTGAGCGAGCCTGTTTGGCTGCGCGCAAAGAGCTTGAACCGGTCGTGCAACAGCTGACCCACTATACCTACGATGTTGTTTATGCGACTTCGGGCACAGCGAAAGCCATTGCCCACTGGGTCAGGCAACAGGAGGGTGCGGAAGAGGGCATTATCACCAAAGCGCAGCTACATAAATGTCGCGAATCACTGATAGATATCGGTCGTGTAAACAAGATTTCCATTAGCGGTATGGATCCGGAACGTGAGGTCATCCTTACGGCGGGTGTTGCCATTTTGTGGGCCATCATGGACCGACTGAAGATCAAACAGCTCTTTATTCACGATGCCGCTTTGCGTGAAGGGGTGTTGTATGAGCTGGCGAGCCGTGTCATGGATCATCAGGATGTACGCCAGCGCACCGTGGATGGCATGGCAGCCCGTTATCAGGTTGACGTCAATCAAAGCCGGCGCGTGGAGGAAACCGCTTTGCGCTTCTTCAAGGATGCTGCTGGCGTGTTTTCGCTGGATGAAGGGTGGCTGAATCGTCTGCTCTGGGCAGCGCGTCTGCATGAAATCGGTTTGCAGATCAATTCCAGCAGTTTGCAGCAACATTCCGCCTATATTTTGGCCAATGCAGATATGCCCGGTTTCGGCCGAGAGGAACAAGCCTTACTGGCGACGCTGGTGCGTAGCTATCGTAAAAAAATAAAGTCTGATGTGATACCGGACTTCTCGTTGTATAAAAAACACGATATTGACCGTCTTATCGCTCTATTACGGTTGGCGGTGCTCAATAATAGTGATCGGCAGGATTCCGAACCTCGCTTTTTCGTCCATGCCAAGGATGACGACACGCTGGAAGTGGATTTGACGGTAGAAGGGCGTATGGACCCTGTCTTGCTGGATGATTTGCGTAGTGAAGTCAAACAGTTGGCCAAGTTGGGTCTTTGTCTAGAGATCAAGGATACCTGAAACCCTGCACCCGCTTCTCAGGGTCATGTGTTTTATCCTCTCATCCCCCGAACAGGCTATGAGTCCTGTCCAGGGCGAACCTACGCACTTGACCTTGATTGCTTAGACACTCCCGGTTTTGTGGAATCAATCAAACGTGAGCACAATTTTGCCGATGTGTTGGCTCGAATCCATCAATTGGTGTGCTTTCTGCGTTTCCTTGTAGGAAAAAGTGGCATGAATATACGGTTTTATTTCGCCACGGAAGATGATGGGCCACACTTTTTCTTCCAGTGCTTTCACAATGAGGGCTTTCTCTTCCACACTGCGTGATCTTAGTGTAGAGCCAGTGTGTATGAGACGTTTTAGCATCAACCGAAAGACTTCTACCTCGTGTGGATTTCCCTGTTGTGTTGCAATTTGGATGATACGCCCGAATTTAGCCGCTGCTTTATAATTTTTATTGACGTAATCGCCTCCGATCATATCCAGTATCAGATCGGCCCCATGCCCTTGTGTGCTCTCTTTCACGGCAGAGACGAAGTCCTCTTCACGGTAATTAATGGCAATATCCGCGCCCAGTGAACGACACGCCTCTGCTTTTGCTTCATTCCCTACCGTGACCAGAATCTGCTTTGCCTTAAAAGCCTTTGCTAACTGAATGGCAGTAGTGCCAATTCCCGAGCTTCCGCCATGTATCAGAACGCGATCCTGATCGCTTAACTTGCCGTCTTCAAATAGATTGGTCCAGACCGTCATGAAGGTCTCCGGAAGGGCCGCGGCTTCCTGCAGGCTAAGGCCTTCCGGTACAAAGAGCGCATTATCTTCATGCACAACACAATATTGTGCGTATCCTCCGCCAGCGACCAGACCACAAATTTTGTCACCCACGTTGAAACGACGCACCTGATCACCCACCGCAACAACGTCACCGGCTATTTCCAGACCGGGGATATCCGAGGCACCGCTGGGTGGCGGATACTTGCCTTCTCGTTGCATGACATCCGGGCGATTAATACCGGCTGCCGCTACGTTGACCAATACTTCATTTTCCGAAGGTACAGGTGTAGGGCGCTCTTCCAGTGCGATAACCTCTGGCCCGCCGGCGCCTTGATATACCACGGCTTGCATGGTGGCAGGGACATGTGTTTTTTGAGAAAGGGAGGACATTTGTGACATCGGGGTGGCCTTGTAAATTCAGTATGGAATCAGGCTATGACGTTCCAATGGCTATTTCAAGGTTGTCTCCTTCAGGATCACCAGACGCCGGTGAAATATGAGCAAGAAATAAAATCAAGGCTGGATCAGTGCTGTGGACTCATTGGATAATAGGCCTTTTATCACTCTTGCGTTGATGACGTCATTGGGTCGGGTACAGGAAGGTGGATATGTCTGCTGATATGGAAAGTCTGGCGATGATGCCGTTGAGTGCATTAGTGGAGGCATACCGGACTCGGCAGCTGACGCCAAGCGAAGTGGTTGGCAATACGTTGCAGCATATCGATGAAGTCAATCCTTCGATTAATGCGCTTTACGATATTCGCCATGAGGAAGCACTTTATGAGGCCGATCAAGCGGCCCAGCGTTGGCGTTCGGATAAACCGCTGGGGCCATGGGATGGTGTGCCTGTGACGATCAAGGATTCGATTCACGCGATCGGCAGCCATTGGCATCATGGTTCCGTAGCGCATGGTGAGGGTATTCTTTCACAACATGATGCCCCTCCTGTAGAGCGATTGAAGGGCGCTGGTGCCATTATTGTAGCCAAGGGGACCATGCCTGATTTTGGCATGAGTGCCTCTGGCATCAGTTCTTTTTTCGGTATTACACGTAACCCATGGAATACGGCGTTCAGCCCCGGAGGATCGAGCGCGGGTGGTGGCGCCTCACTCGCCGCAGGTGTGGGCTGGATGGCCGTCGGTTCTGATATTGCGGGGTCTGTCAGGTTACCGGCCTCGCATTGTGGATTGGCTGCCCTCAAGCCCACGCAGGGGATGATTGCTCATAGCCCTTCTTCGACGGTGCGCTCTGCGGGCCCCATTACGCGCTATGCCGCGGATTTGGAACCCGCGCTCAGGCTGCTGTCTGGTACTCATCCTCTGGACCGTTTTTCGGTGCCATTCATCGAAGAGTCGGTGGTTTCCAAGGCCCCCATGCGTATTGCTGTGTTCGACTCTTTCGGCCCGGCAATGATGCGTCGGGCCGGGCTTGATGAAAATACTCCGCTTCAGCCTGAAATATATCATCTGCTTGAGCATGTTGCTTACTTGCTGCGTGATGAAGGGCATAGGGTCACTCAAAGTCATGCGGCGTACCCGGATACCGCTTGGGAAGCAATGGATAATACGTTCAAACTGAGGGCCTGGCAGGAATATATGCATGCTGATCCTCAAGAGCGTGAAGGTATTCCCTCCACGTTGGCTGAGTGGTTTATGCCTGCTATGCATTGGAACATCCATACTCTTCAGCAGCATCAGCAGGGTATTGAAGAGGGGGTCGCCTTTACCTCCGCACTTTTCGAAAATGCAGAGGTATTGCTGACCCCCGTGATGCCGGTAGTCAATTTCCCTGCTAATCAGTTGGGCCCACATGTGAGACTCCCGTTGGGGCACTGTGGCTTTACTGCACCCTTTAATCAGTCCGGGCACCCGGCAGTGACGATTCATGCGGGATTTGATCATCAAGGGCTACCGATAGGCCTACAATTGGTAGGGCGGCGCTTTCATGATATTGGACTGATACGGTTGGCTGCACGAATAGAACAGCGGTTGCGTCAAGAGGGGCGTATTCATCAGCAATGGCCGCTTACCCCTCATGATCAGAATGCATAATGATCGAATGAAGCCTATACCGATCGCTCAGCAGTCATCGAAAACAAAACGGTAACCATGACGTTAGAGAAAAGTACATCGCGTACCAATAACCATGAGTATATGACAATGCAGTGGCTGTCCGATGCATTGGGTGGCCCTGTGGAACAGGTGACAAGACCGTTCCAACCTTGTGCGTCACCCGGTTGGCGGGGTGTGGATGCAGATATATGGGTGGGAGAACGCGCAGGACGCTCATTGTTGCTCAAGTCGTGGCATCCAGAAACTTCTTTCTATATTGAGCCTTCCAACAGCAGGGTGGCTGCCGCCCATGCCAGCCAATGGGGAATCGGTCCCAAATTACCTTCGATGTATGAGCATCCGTGCGATTCATCTTCTGTCGATCATCTTGTCATGGAATACCTCGAAAAGGATTGGCGTGTGGCTGGCTTGCAGGATATGGCAAGTGAAACCTTCCGTGCCGCAGTGATTGCCGCTAAGCGCCATTTTCACCATGCTCGCTGGGAACAGCAAAGCGTGTTACCCCGTATTGATCCCTTCGAAGAGGTTATCGGGTTGGCAACCTTGTTGTCACACATCCATGCGTCCAGCAAATCGCCCGACAAAGCGGGAATTTATTATCCCGTGCAGTTACCCGAGTGGATGACATTCGTGAAATCGGCGCAGCATGTTATTCACTCCTTGAGCCGCGATGTGTGTCCGGTGCATCGTGAATCGGATGTTTCCAATATAATGGTGCATTTAACAGGCCATATTCGTTTATTGGATTACGACAGTGCGGCACGTTCAGACCGATTCGAGGATATAGGGCTGTTTCTGTTTGAAGCTTTTGAGCATGAAGACGGGGCACGTGAGGGGTTTGAGCAATGGCTTGGCTACTTTGATGAAGGTGAATATCAGCGGGCATGGCTCTACGGTGTACTGGATAACCTGCGCTGGGGGCTGATTGCCTCGTTAAGGTCGGCTTATTCGCCGCGCTCATCGCTCGAATTTGCCAAATATGCCGGTTGGCGCTTTTTTCGTGCGCACCAGGCGTTACAGGCATCATGGCAGCAGCGTTTATTGTGTGTACGTTAAAGGCTCAGATATGGGTGCGGTTAAGGGGCGCTCACGATGAAGAATGATGTTGATACGCTCCATGCGTTGAAGGAAAAACTGCCCCACTGGGCCCAGTCAGACGAGTGGTCTGTCACGCCGGTGGTCGGTGGTTTGAGCAATCAGAACTGGAAACTTTACAATGGTCGGCAGGCGTACTTCGTAAAACAATTTGCGGCAGGTTCGGAGGCCTTCATTGACCGTAAAGCATCGGCCAAGGCGCAACATCGGGCGGAAAAGCTTGGTCTGGCACCTCATCTTGTTCAGCAGGATTGTGAGACAGGCATCGAAATCAGTGTGTTTCTGGAGGGATATCGTCCTTCTCGATCTGTTGATTTTCTGCGCGATGATTTCCTCTCTGCTGCAGTAGATATATACCGACGTTTCAATACGACTCCTCCTTTAAGCAATACCAAGCATATTTTTGAAATGACAGATGAACATTTGGTGCAGGGAAGGGAGTTGAAGCCAATATTACCTACCGCCTTTGATTCCCTCCTCACTCAATATGGACAGGCGAAAGCCGCTTTTATGGCCTCTGGCCTTGATCTTGCTCCCTGTCATAATGACCCGATGCCAGGCAATTTCATGGTAAAGCTGAGTGATCAGGATCAATGCTTGCTTGATATGAAAGTGGTGGATTACGAGTTCGCTTCCAACAACGAAAGGGCCTATGAACTGGGCGTCTTTTTGGGCGAAGTCTTTGTGGAAGAAACGCGTAGTCAGGCATTGATTGAAGCGTATTATGGCGTGTACAGAGACGCGTTGTTTGCGCGTGTTCAGGTAGCGCGGGCAGTGGCTGATTTCAAATGGGGATGCTGGGCGGTCCAGCAACGCCAGCGTACCTCCTGGGATTTTGACTATCAGAAGTATGGTATATGGAAGTTTGCACGTGCCCGTGCTCTTTTTGAGGACGACCGGTGGGAAGGGTGGCTGTCCTCCCTTTAAATGGAGAGAGCCGTAGATGGGGTGGTGGTGAGTTTCTGCCGTACTGACATCTTTACGGAAGACACGGCCTTCTTATCAAAACAACGTTTGCTATCTGAATCAATGTCTACCCTGAATCAATGTCAGTTCTTAACCCCTACACATGTAAAGAGTAATACGTGGATAAAACAGTAAAAATGCCTACAGTTAGCGTGTTCACTTGTCTGTTTGGGGTGGCTGTGGAGTACTTTGTATGCGTCAGTTGACATTGATTGGTATTGGGGCAGGTGATCCAAGGCAGCTCACGTTGGAAGCTGTGGATGCATTAAAACAGTTGGATGTGGTGCTGATACTGGAAAAACGCCCCGAAACACATGATTTAAGTGTAATTCGACAGCATTTGTTAGAGAAATACGGCAAACAGGCGTTGATACGGCATCACGTCCAGGACCCTGAGCGTGCCAGAAAGGGCGATTATCTGGAAAACGTGAAACGATGGCATCGGGAGCGTGTTGATCGTCTTGAACACGCACTGTTGGAACATCTGCCTGACGATGGAGTCGCTGGGCTGTTGGTATGGGGGGATCCTTCCCTCTATGACAGTGCACTGCGGATGGCCCACGAGCTGCAAGCACGTAATACCTTGCCGTTGGCGGTATCCGTCATCCCTGGCGTTTCCTGTATCCAGTTATTGTGCGCGCGTTTTCAGCGTCCCATGAACCAGCTGAATGCGCCTGTGCTCATTACCACGGGGCGAAGGCTTCGTGAAGAAGGCTTTCCTGCACATGTGAACGAGATTTTCGTGATGTTGGATGGCGAGTGTAGTTTCGAACAGATGGAGGAAGAGGGCCTGTGGATTCAGTGGGGCGCGTACCTCGGTTTGCCTGAGGAAGCGTTGATAGAAGGGCCACTGGCAGAAGTGGCGGACACGATTCGCCAGAAACGTCAGGCACTGCGGGATGAACGGGGTTGGATCATGGATACCTACGCGTTGCAGCGCAGAAGTCCCTGAAATTGGTAAGCGCACCTGATCCTCGAAAGTCTGATGGATAATGAGAGAAAGGGCGGTGCAGTTACCCCACCTTAACCCTGTTATTACATCGTATTGCTGTTCGTAGCCTGTGGGAGAAATAAAGTGTGAGGTAGAAATAAAGTGAGAGGTAGAGACGGGGGAGAAGTACGTATAAGTGCTTAGCCTTGGGTAATGAGTACAGCCTTGCGCTTTTCCTGCTCGGCAAGTGCCCATTGAACGTGTTCTTTTACCAGCTCACTCGGGTAGGACAGCCGTTTCTCCAACGCCGTTATCACCTCCGTCGAATAGGGTTGATTGCCCAAGCCTACCGCCAGGTTGCGCAACCAGCGTTCATGGCCGATACGACGTATGGCACTTCCTTCGGTATTGCGCAAGAAGGTGGCTTCGTCCCACAGGAAAAGATCAATGATGCGTGCTCGATCGAGGGCATGGCGAGGCGCGAAATCTGCCTCTTTGCTTAGGCGAGTGAAGCGGGTAAAAGGGCAGACCAACTGGCAGTCATCACACCCATATACTCTATTTCCCATTGCCTGACGAAATTCGACCGGAATGCTCCCTTTCAGCTCGATCGTCAGATAGGAAATGCAGCGTCGCGCATCGACGACTTTGTCATCCACAATGGCGCCGGTAGGGCAGGCTGTTTGGCAACGGTTACATTTTCCGCAATGTTCGCTTTCAAACGGTTCATCTATCGGTAGCGGGATATCCGTAAAAATTTCACCGAGGAAGAAGAGGGAACCGGCCTTTGGGTTGAGTAACATGGAGTTTTTGCCGAACCAACCCAAACCGCTGCGCTGGGCCAGTGCGCGTTCCAGTACCGGGGCAGAGTCAACAAAGGCGCGATAACCTGTTTCGCCGACTTCCTGTTCGATTTGCTTGGCGAGTGTTGTCAGTCGTTTTCGAATCAGCTTGTGATAATCACGTCCTAGAGCATAACGCGAGATATAGGCGCGTTCAGGCTGGCCGAGGACTTTGGTTGTTTCGACCTCCGGGGGAAGATAATCCATGCGTGCGGTGATGACTCGTCGCGTTCCGGGCACCAGCTCTTCCGGTTTCCAGCGTTTGCTGCCATGTTCGGCCATATACTGCATTTCACCATGCATGCCTTTTTTGAGCCAGCGTTGTAGATGCTCACGATGCTCTCCGAGATCAATATCGGCCACGGCCAATTGCTGAAAGCCCAATTCTCGGCCCCAGACCATGATCTTCTCTTTTAATGCAGTGAGATCCGGTTGATCAACATGTAAGGCTATTTCTGTTGGTGTCATGGTCAGACAACGTATCAAGGTCAGTCGTGTGGATGTAAAGACAACGTGTTGCCGTCGGTCAAATGCGGGCTTTGGGCGATTTCTTTTGCTGCTGAAGAGGGAATGATACCTATTGAACTGAATGAGTGGAATGGGAGTCCAACCAACGCACCCTGGGTAGAGGGCTCACATCGGTGATCATGAGTTCAGGTTGTGTAAGTGATATGGGTATAGATAAATAAGCTCTAGTGTGGGGCCCCTGGGCCAAGTATACCTTTATTTTGGCCGTTTGCGTGGAAAGCAGACCTTCGACGGATTGTGGGCACTAGACGTGCAATATCGTAGTGGCAAATGCTTATAAACCTTTATTCGTTCAGGATATTGTCCGCTTGTGTATGAATCGCGTTGGTCGAAACACATTAGCTACTTCTGTAGCTGTGGGTTGAATTCTTCTATCATGTGCATAAAGACGTCCAGCTCGGGGGGGGAGTCCCCTGTATCCCGCTGGACCACAATATCTGATCTGACTGAGCCTGAAAATACCAAGAGCGATGTAGTTGCCACCCGTGGTGGATCGGTTGTTTTTTCATTTGTCAGCAGTTTTCACCAATAAGGCCTGAATATGAGTTATCCGCGTCATAGCCGTTTTTTCAAAGGAGCGTTGAAAAACGGAGCATCAGACCATGGAGTATCAAAAAACGGCGTATTGCTTAATGAGCATTCGGGTCACTCAGCACTCGTGTCTGACATATCGCCCAAACAGCGGGTACATGAAGAAATTTCTGCATTGTCTGCTGAGGTGGATATTTCCCATTCGCCGCTGGCGATGCCATCAAAGCTTTACACAGCCGAACAATCACGTGCCCTGGATCAGGCAGCGATTGCCTCCGGTGTATCGGGTTTTTCCTTGATGCAGCGGGCAGGCGCTTCAGCATTTTCGCTCATTCGATCACTTTGGCCGCATACTAAACATCTTTTGATTTTCTGTGGTGGCGGTAATAACGGTGGAGATGGGTATGTAGTGGCAGCGCTTGCCCACATGGCAGGACTTGACGTCACGACCATTGCTCTGAAAGCCCCTGAATATTTAAAGAATGAGGCCGCCGAAGCCTATGAGATGGCTCGCAAGGCAGGGGTTGAAGTATCGGTTGGATTTGAAATACCGCCAGCCATTGAGACGGTTGATCTGATCGTCGATGCTTTATTGGGTACCGGCATCACAGGGGCGCCCAGTGGTGAATACGGGGTTGCTGTCCAATGGATGAATACGCAGGATATCCCCGTGTTGGCGCTTGATATTCCCACCGGTGTCAACACCGATACCGGAGCGGTAGAGCTGGCAGTAGAATCATCCGCTACGCTCTCGTTTATTGGGCGCAAGGTGGGCCTCTATACCGGGCTTTCTGCGGATTATTGCGGGCAACGCTATCTGGATAATCTCGGTGTATCCAAAAGGATAATGGGCTCCAAATCGGCAGTGGGTGAACTACAGTCACCCGACATGTTGGAGAGTGGCCTGCCGCCCAGATTACCCACGTCGCATAAAGGTCATACTGGGCACCTCCTGGTGGTAGGCGGACGCCAGGGTTATGGTGGCTCCTGTATCATGTTGAGTGAAAGTGCCGTACGTGTGGGGGCGGGGCTAGTGAGTCTGGCGACTGATTCGGCGCATATTGCCCCTGCGCTGACGCGTTGCCCCGAATTGATGGTGCGTGGTGTTCAGAGTGGTTCGGAACTGGCCGATTTACTGTCGCAGGCCCGTGCGATCGCTATCGGTCCAGGGCTGGGTCAGGAGGCATGGGGGCAAGGTTTGTTGAAAGCGGTGCTGGAGGCTGAAAAACCCACGGTTGTGGACGCCGATGCGTTGCATTTGTTACATGCCCAATATGCTGAAATGAAACGTGACGATTGGGTGCTCACTCCGCATCCGGGGGAAGCTGCCATGTTGTTGGGTATCACCGCCGGTGAAGTACAAGCTGACCGTCTGGCTGCCGGGCGTGCCTTGTGGAAACGCTATGGCGGGGTGATCGTGCTCAAGGGCAATGGCACATTGATAGTTAACGGTCAGGATGAATCCGCAACCTGTCTCTGCCCTTATGGTAATCCCGGTATGGCGTCGGGTGGGATGGGGGATGTTTTGGGTGGTATGATTGCAGGTTTGTTGACCCAAGGGTTGCTCCCTGTGGAGGCGGCACGTCTGGGTGTACTGGTTCACGCCCTTTCAGCGGATTTGGCTGCCCATCATGCAGGAGAACGTGGCCTTGCTGCCTCGGATCTGGCATCATTTGCACATTATCTGGTTAATTTGTCAGGCTCATGAGCCTTGGCCAGCACCTTACAGCCTTCAGGAAAGGAAATTTCCAAACGAGTCCTATGCGTGATACTGCCTCTGATACGATGAGCGATGTTTTTGTCGAGCGGATATTATCCGCTCAAGCCCATCGTCATACGCTAAATTTCAAACTTGCTAATGAGGCTGCTCAGGTCGCTTTTGGTGGACAATTGGGGAAAGCGCTGGATTATCGGGGGGTGATTTTTCTGGTCGGGGATCTGGGCACTGGAAAAACAACGCTTTCCCGCGGTGTTCTCCACTCAATGGGATATGAAGGGGCGGTAAAAAGCCCTACCTATACCTTGCTCGAACCCTATGAACTGGTTCAGCACAAGGTATTTCACTACGACTTGTACCGTTTGGGAGATCCGGAAGAGCTTGAATTTATCGGGGGACGTGATCTTTTTTCCGATCAGGCATTGCACTTGGTGGAATGGCCATCGAAGGGAGAAGGATGGTTACCCTTACCCGATCTGATCGTGCAACTTGCTCTTGCCGATACAGGGCGAACAGCCCGCGTACACGCCTGTACTGACCGCGGTATACAGGCATTGAATTTCCTTGAACGTGAGGCAACGGAGCGTTAGTGAAAAAATCAGCTTTATCCTCGGCTCTTGCCTTTGGTCAAGTGGGAATGCGTTATATGCGTATGAGTCATGCGCGTATTCTGCTCTGTTTTGCTCTTTTCCTTTTGCAGGGGTGGCATGCCGCTTTCGCCGTCGAACTTCAGCATATCCGTACCTGGAGTCAAAGTGGTACCACGCGGGTTGTATTCGATCTTGATCACGACGTGGATTATCAGGTCTTTACCCTCTCGAATCCAATGCGTTTGGTGGTTGATTTTTCTTCCACCAGAGCAGAGAGCGATTTCAGAAAATCCATGAACCAAGAGCCACTGATCAAGGATGTACGTTATGGCATTCAGAAGGGTCATAACTTGCGTGTCGTCCTTGATCTTAATAGTCCCGTTATATACAGCCAGTTCCCTTTGGGACCTGCGCCGGGGCATACCGGAAGCCGGTTAGTGGTAGACATGCAGCAAGGGAATGGGCAACGCGTGAATGATGACGCCGTGGCGGCCGCTGCGCTGGCCCAGTCGAGCAATGCGCCTAAACACACTGACCCGATCGCCTCCCTCATTGCACGCCAGCAGGCGAATAACGCGCAACGTCAGGCTCAGACTACCCCAGCATCACCTCAAGTGGCTCAAGCGGTCAGCCCTAGTGCCAATCAGGGGCGTGGACGTAATATTGTGGTCGTGATTGACCCCGGGCATGGGGGTAAGGACCCGGGGACGACAGGACCTGACGGAACGCACGAGAAAAATCTGACGTTACCCATTGCCCGCCGAATTCAGGCACTCTTGAACAAGACACCGGGCTTTACAGCCAAATTGACGCGTGACGGCGACTATTTTATCCCGCTGCGTGGCCGTACCGAGATTGCGCGCAAGGATCATGCTGACTTCTTCCTGTCTGTTCACGTGGATGCTGCAAGCTCTCGGGCAGCACGAGGTGTGTCTGTCTATGCGTTATCTGAACATGGCGCAACCTCGGAAACAGCACGTTGGCTGGCACAATCGGAAAACAGTGCTGACCTGATGGGGGGAGATGATACCGAACTGAATCTGACCGATAAGGACAAGATGCTGCGTGGCATGCTGTTGGATTTGAGTATGACAGCCACCATCAATGCATCCCTGGCCGCAGGGCATCAGGTTATTCGTCAAGTGAGTAAAATTAGCGAGCTCCACACAGGCCGTGTGGATCAGGCCGGATTCGTGGTGCTTAAATCACCGGATATTCCCTCTCTCTTGGTGGAAACAGGCTATATCACCAATCCGACAGAAGAGGCCATGTTGAAGACGGCGGCGCATCAGGAGCGTTTGGCTCAAGCGATCGAAGGGGGAATTATTCGTTATTTCCACCAGCATCCACCGCCCGGAACCTATCTGGCTCGGCAGGAAGGGGAGCATTTGGCGACAAACCAGTATCGTGTAAAAGCAGGGGATTCCATGGCGAGTATCGCACAGGCGCAACATGTCAGCCTGGTCAATTTGCGCAAGGTCAACCATATGACGGCGCAGAGCACACTCCACGTCAATGAAATCCTGACCATTCCCTGAACGTGGTGTGGAGCGGCAAGCGTGTATGCCAGCTACAGCTCAGGATTGAGAGGTTCAAGGTTCATAGGTTCGTGATTGATAGATTCGTGATTGATAGTGCAAGGTTTATAGCTCAAAGGCGGTTGCCTAACGTTAAAGCACACGACATTCATCACGGGCATTATTATCGTTGCTTCGCCTGTGAATATGTCATGAATGAACTGCCGATTGCGATGTACCACGTGATATCTGGAACCGGTCCAATGCGCAAAGATAACCGGATTGAGAAGGATCAGGCGTTATGACGAAAATGAATGATACCCACCTGAGCGACTCTTCAACCGAGCATCAGATTCATATTCTGCCTCCGCGCCTGGCCAACCAGATTGCTGCCGGCGAAGTGGTTGAGCGACCTTCCTCCGTATTGAAAGAGATTGTCGAAAATGCGATTGATGCGCACGCAACGCGCATCGATGTCGAAATTGAATCCGGTGGAGCGCGTTTGATTCAGGTGCGCGATAACGGCAAGGGAATTGGTGAAAACGATTTACCCCTGGCGCTATCACGCCACGCCACCAGCAAGATTGGCTCTTTGGATGATCTTGAAGGTGTCGCGAGTCTAGGGTTTAGGGGCGAAGCATTGGCATCTATCAGCTCAGTGGCCCGACTTGAACTTTTTTCCAATATTACTGATGATCCAACCAAGGGATGGCGTGTGGTCGCAGAGGGGCGCGACATGAATTCGCGTGTATCACCTGCTCCTCATCTACGCGGTACTACCGTGACGGTAAGGGATCTCTTCTTTAATACACCGGCACGGCGAAAGTTCCTGCGTACTGAAAAGACAGAATTTGGTCATCTGGAGGAAACGTTCCGCCGTTTGGCGCTCTCTCGTTATGAGATTGCCTGGACGTTACGCCATAACCATAAGGTTATTCATCAGCTTAGAGCTGCCAATACCATGCCTGAACAACGTGCTCGCGTAGGCGCATTGTTGGGAAATGGGCTGATTGAAAAATCCATTGAAGTCGATGTGCAGGCGACAGGATTGCGCTTATGGGGCTGGGTTGGTTTGCCCACTTATAATCGTTCCCAGGCTGACCAACAGTATTTTTTTGTGAACGGGCGGGTGATTCGTGATCGACTAGTGGCACATGCGGTCAAACAAGCCTATCGCGATGTGCTGTTCCATGGTCGGCAGCCGGTATTCGTCCTTTATCTGGAGCTTGATCCGCATGTGGTGGATGTCAATGTGCATCCCACTAAACATGAAGTCCGCTTTCGTGATTCCCGCCTGGTACACGATTTTCTATTCAGTAGCCTACATCGGACATTGTCTGAAACGCGCGCTGGCACTGCGAGTGACACAAGATCTGACGAGGGAATCCCTTCGGGAGCTTCTTCCCCGCAATCAGGGGGTTCAGGGAGTGAGAATTTTCAGGTAGACCCCAAAACCGGTGAGGTGCTCTCTGGCGCGAATCAGCCGCAGTGGTCGCAGCAGAGTATGCAACTTGCCCAGCAGCATGGGCATTACGCGCCAGAAGGTGGTGAAAAGGGGGCACACACAACGTCGGTCCATCAGGGGAACTATGCTGGAGGCGAACCCTATCGAGGACAGTCGGCGCCGGGTAAAGACCGCGTTCGAGCTTTCCTTGATGGATATCGTGCGCTCCATCCACAGGCGCAGGAAGCCGCTTTATTGGGTAATAGGCAGAGGCATCGCCCATTTTTACAGGAAGGTGAAGATGGACAAACGGCGGCCTCGTCAGATGACGAGATGGCTGCATCAGGCTCTCAGCACTCATCCTGTTCTGTCCCTGTAGAAGAACATGCCGAACAGTCTGAGTATAATGATGTTCCCCCCTTGGGATATGCCGTTGCCCAATTACATGGGGTATATATCCTTTCCCAAACCGCCGACGGTATGGTGATTGTCGATATGCACGCGGCCCATGAGCGCATCACTTATGAACGCTTGAAAAATCAGTTTGCGGAAGGCGCTGTTGAGGCACAACCTTTACTAGTGCCTGTATCCATCTCTGCCTCTCAAGCTGAAGTGGAGCTGGCACAAGAGGAAAGTGCGTGTTTTTCCCGGTTGGGAGTGGAAGTGGATGCTGCTGGTCCGGAGACATTGCTGGTGCGGCAAATTCCGACGGTATTGATGCGTCCCAAGGGGCAGGAAAACGTTGAGCCGCTGATTCGACAGATGCTCGAAGATATTGGTCATTATGGTCAAAGTGATGCATTAAGTGGGCGAATCGACGAAATTCTCTCTACCATGGCATGCCACGGGAGCGTGCGTGCAAATCGCCGCTTAACCATCGAAGAGATGAATGCCTTGCTACGGAGTATGGAAGTGACTGAACGCAGTGGGCAATGCAATCATGGCCGGCCTACCTGGACTGAATTGAATATGCGCGATCTTGATCGCTTATTCCTGCGTGGGCAGTGAGGTTTGTCATTCAGGCTATCATCTTTGCTCTACATACCTGTGAAGCAAGACGTAGCCAGCAAAGTATTTGGCCAAATGAAAAAGGTAGCTTCAAGAGTGTATGAGTATCAGGCAGTAATAAGCTGGATTATGCGGCTTAATAAAGATAAAAGAGCGTATTTGTGAATGAACAACATGGCAATTATGCCTCTCATTCTGTGAGTAATGATTCGCGTCCCCCGGCACTCTTCCTAATGGGCCCAACGGCTTCGGGCAAGACAGAGGCTGCCATTGCACTTCATCAAGCGCTTGGGTGCGAAATCATTAGTGTAGATTCCGCTATGGTTTACCGTGGCATGGATATTGGGACTGCCAAACCTGACGCTGACGAATTGGTGCACGCACCTCATGCATTGATCGATATTCGTGATCCTGAAACGCCTTATTCAGCCGCCGATTTTCGGGATGACGCGTTGAAAAAAATGCGGGAGATTACGGC
>Ga0157360_1000305_pt1 | contig 19619 bp, 17 predicted proteins | sample AttlaeALBM1_FD_111483 | JGI IMG/M metagenome (GOLD analysis project Ga0157360, IMG submission 111483) | Fungus gardens microbial communities from leaf cutter ant in Ribeirão Preto, State of São Paulo, Brazil - Atta laevigata ALBM1 | ecosystem: Host-associated > Fungi > Mycelium > Unclassified ... | reverse complement strand
CGTCGATAATTTTCTGCGCCAGCTCCTGGTCGTATTCGCGTACCGCTTCGATGGCCGCATCTTCCTGGTGAGATTTCATCAGGTTGAGGATCTCCGCCGCCGGACGCACGCCGCCCATCTTGTTGCGCTTGATATTCTGACCATGCAGCAGGTTGTTGAGCACTTCCGTCAGCTCCTGCAGCGCCACCGGCTGCACGCCGCCGAAGGTGGCGATACGCAGCAGAATGTCGTTGCGTTCACGCTCGTCAAATTTCGCCAGCAGATCGGCGGCCTGGCTGCGTTTCAGGTGAACAAGGATGGTGGCGATAATCTGCGGATGCTCATCACGGATGAGATCGAAGACCATCTGCGGCTCCATAAAGTTGAGCGTTTCGATACCGTTACGCTCATCATTGGCCTCAAGCAGATCTTCGAGCAGAGTGTTAGCGCGCTCTTCGCCCAGCGCTTTCACCAGCACGCTGCGCAGGTATTCGTTGGTGTTGACATCAAGCACCGCAAATTCGCCGGAATCACGGCGGAAATCCTTCATCACCATAGCCAGCTGATCGTGGGTGTAGGTGCCCATCGAGACCATGGCGCTACTGATCATGGTCACTTCGTGGGTATTCAGGTGCTTAAAGACTTCGGCTGCACGCTCGTCACCGAGCGTCAGCATGACTATGGCGCTTTTCTCGGCGGCGATCATGACGACTTCTGCTCCTTATTTAACCATTGGCGAATCACCAGCGCGATGACCTGCGGCTCCTGGTCAGCCATTTCACGCAGATGCTGCGCCTGTTGTTCGGTTTCGACGCGCTGCTGCGCTTTGGCGGTTTCCGCGCTCTGGCGTTTACGCACCTGCTCATCCAGCTCCGCCTGGCGCACCTCTTTCTCCATCTCCAGACGCTGGATCAGCATCTCCTGATGGCGGATCCAGAAGGGTTGTACCGCCTTGCGCCACAGGATCCACGCGATCAGCGCCACAAACAGATAGCGCGCGCCGGAGAGCATCAGCTTGATAAATTCCGGCTGTTTCCACAGCGGAACAGGCGCTTCCTCTTCCTGGTCGGTAAAGATGGTGTTGACAACGTTGAGCGTATCGCCGCGTTTGTCGGAGAAGCCCATCACCTCTTTAACCAGCGCATTGATCTGATCCAGCTGCGCCTTGTTGAGCGCGACCGGCTTGCCATCTTTGCCCTGCTTATAGTTCACCACCACCGCAACGGAGAGGCGCTCAAGCACGCCGGTGTTGCGCTTAATGTGGGTCAGCGTCTTATCCACCTCGTAGTTGGTGGTCTCTTCACTCTGCTTGTTATAAGGCGCCAGGGTGGGTGCGGGTGCCGCTGCGGTTGCCGCGTTATTGCCATTCGCGCCGCCCTGCCTGTTGGCCTGCTGTGCCGCGGGATCTTCAATCGGCGTGGAGACCGGAGCCGGCGGCTGGTTGCTTAACGCGCCCGGCACGCCGCCGACTGCGTTCTTGCCACCCTGCTCGTTGTTGCTGCTCTGACGGCTACGAATCGCCATATTTTCCGGGCGGGCATTCGGCTGATACTGCTCCGCCGTCTGCTCATGCTGGGTGAAGTCAACCTGCGCGGTCACCTGAGTTCTGACGTTCTGCGTGCCGACAATCGGCGCGAGGATCGCCTGAATACGGCGCTGATAATCGGCCTCCATCTTGCGCACATATTGCAGCTGCGTGGTCTGGGTGGCCTGCGCGCCGTTCTGCGACATCATATGGCCGCTCTGATCGACAATCGTCACCCGATCGGCGCTCAGTCCCGGCACAGCGCTGGAGATCATAAAAGTAATGGCACTCACCTGCCCTGAATCGAGCGTTCTGCCGTTAATCAGGTTCAGCGTCACCGAAGCGGAAGGCTCTTTGCGATCCTGCAAAAAGAGCGACGGCTTCGGCATCGCCAGGTGGACGCGCGCCGAGCGCACCGGACCTAAGGTTTCGATGGTGCGTGACAGCTCGCCCTCCAGTGCGCGCTGGAAATTGACCTGCTCGTTGAACTGGCTGATACCAAACTTCTCCTGGTCCAGCAGTTCAAAACCTACCGAGCCGCCCTTCGGCAACCCTTGCTGCGCCAGTTTGAGGCGCACTTCGTAGATCTGCTCAGCAGGGATTTCGATGGAGCCGTCATGCTCAGCAAAACGGTACGGCACCTGCATCTGTTTCAGTTGGGTGACAACCGCGCCGCCATCCTCCTCGCTGATATTGCTATAGAGCACGCGGTAGTCTGGTTCTTTCGCCCAGAACATCAGCGCAATAACTATAGAAATAGCGGCCGCAGCCGCGACAAAAAAGAGGATGCGGGGGTTAGCCCGAATATTCTCGAGCACTGCCTTTACATCGACAATGCCTTTCTTTTTACTACCGGTGATTGTGGCAGTCATGCCAATGTCCTGTAAAAGTGAATGCCGGAATTAAAAGTAAAAACAATTACGGCTCGGCTCATCTGGTATGCAATTAATAAAAGCAAATCTATTTCTCAGGAAAATTCCCGGATGCGTATTATCTACAGAAAGCCCGTTTTTCTAAGTGGTAATAAGGTGAAATTTGTGTCAGCTATTCACGTTATGTCGTTTTTCAGACCACATGGTAAGCTTGCGGCCAATAACTAATAAGGTCATTTTCATGTCGATGAATACATTAGGCGGCGTATTGGATCAGATTCAGTCGCAGGCCAGACAAGTCTCAGATATCAGCGCGTTAAATCCGTTTAACGCAACGCGCAAAACAGAAAACAGTTCACAATTTTCTAATATTTTGCTTAACAGCATTAACAATATTAGCGGAATGCAGACATTTGCTAAGCAACAGTCACAGGCTTATCTCACCGGTGCCGAGGGGATCGGCCTGAATGATGTGATGGTCTCCATTCAAAAATCGTCGGTGGCTTTAAATCTGGGCGTGCAGGTGCGAAATAAACTCGTCAGCGCCTACCAGGAAATAATGAGCATGCCGGTATAACGCCTACGCAATATCTTATTCTCGATTAACGCGAAAATAGTGCTGCTATTTTTCACGGCTGAATAAGTCCGGCTGTTTTATAGCTGTTAATAAAATAGCCGGCATATCGCCGGTGATTCATTTTAGCGTCACCAGCCATGTGCGTTTAAAAAACCTGTGGGTTTAAGCCAACACTTATGACAAAGAGCCAGAAAAATAGATTTTCATCTGCCGATAGCGCAGCGCCCACTCCGGGCACGTTGACCGGCCATGAATTAGAAAAAATCAGAGCGCTGATTTACCAGCGCGCGGGCATTGTGTTAACGCCGCAAAAAAAAGACATGGTGTTTAACCGCCTCTCCCGCCGCCTGCGCGAGCTGAATCTGCGCAGATTCGACGACTACATTGCGCTGCTGGTGAACAACCCGACCAGCCGCGAGTGGCAGGAGTTTATTAACGCCCTGACCACCAATTTGACCTCCTTTTTTCGCGAGGCGTACCACTTTCCGACGCTGGCGAAACATGCCCAGTCGCGGTCGGGGATGTACAGCGTCTGGTGCGCGGCAGCCTCAACCGGCGAAGAGCCTTGGTCGATCGCCATGACGCTTGAAGCGGCGCTGGGCCGCAGTATTACCGGCCCGCGCGTGCTGGCAACCGATATCGACACCGACGTGCTGCAAAGAGCGGTTCAGGGCGTTTACCGCCTGGCGGATATCCACAACCTGAGCGAGCAGCAGAAAAAAAGCTGGTTTTTACGCGGTACCGGCGCGCAGGCAAATATGGTGAAAATCAGAAGCGAACTGCGCAATACGGTGCAGTTTCGCCAGCTCAACCTGATTGAAAGCCAGTGGGATATTCCCGCCCCTTTCGATGCGATTTTTTGCCGCAACGTGATGATCTATTTCGACCAGAACACCCAGGAGAAGCTGCTTCAGCGCTTCGCGAAAATGCTCAAGCCTGGCGGGCTGCTATTCGTGGGTCACTCTGAACATTTTCAAAACATGAACAGTCCATTTCGTTTGCTCGGACAGTCCGTTTATCGCCTCGCGGAGTGAGAAGGATGAAAAAGATTAAGGTGCTCTGCATTGATGACTCGTCGCTGATTCGCAAAATCATGACGCGCATCGTCAATGAACAACCGGATATGGAAATGGTAGCGACCGCACTCGATCCCATCATCGCACGCGATCTGATCAAGCAGCACAACCCCGACGTGCTGACGCTGGATGTCGAAATGCCGCGCATGGATGGCCTCGATTTTCTTGAGCGCCTGATGCGCCTGCGCCCGATGCCGGTGGTGATGCTTTCATCGCTGACCAACAAAGGCTCGGACATTACCCTCAGCGCGCTGGAGCTGGGGGCGGTTGATTTTATTACCAAGCCGGAGACCGGTTTGCAGGACGGCATGGCGCACTACAGCGAGATGATTGTCGACAAAATCCGTATGGCGGCGAAAGCGCGCGTTGCCCGCCGCGATGGTAAGCCTCAGCCGCGACGGATTGTTCACGGCCCGCTGATTGGCAGCGAAAAGATTATTGCTATTGGTTCATCGACCGGCGGCACCGAGGCGCTGCGCCAGGTGCTGGTGCCGATGCCCGCCACCAGCCCCGGGATCGTGATTGCTCAGCATATGCCGGGCGGCTTCACCCGCTCGTTCGCCAACCGGCTCAACCATCTTTGTCAGATGTCGGTGCAGGAGGCTGAAGAGGGTGACCGCGTTCTGCCCGGCCATGTTTACATCGCGCCGGGCGGATTCCATATGGAGCTGACGCGCAGCGGAGCGAACTATCACATCAAATTGAGTGATGACTCGCCGATCAACCGCCATCGCCCGTCGGTGGATGCGCTCTTTCACTCCGTCGCGCGCTGCGCGGGGAAAAACGCAATCGGGGCGATTCTAACCGGCATGGGCAGCGACGGTGCCGCCGGCCTGCTGGCGATGCGTGAAGCCGGTGCATGGACCATCGCCCAGAGCGAACGGAGCTGCGTGGTCTTTGGTATGCCGCGCGAAGCGATTGCCCTTGGCGCCGCCTGTGAAACGGTCGATCTGGACCATATCAGCCAGCACATTTTGAACCACACGGCCGATCAGGCTCGCAGAATTTAACCACCACCCCACTACCCGTTCCACTTACTGAGTTTAGGAAATAGAGATGGCCGACAAGAACTTACGTTTTTTAGTTGTCGATGACTTCGCCACCATGCGACGCATTGTGCGCAACCTTTTGAAAGATTTGGGCTTTAACCGCGTTGAAGAGGCGGAAGATGGTCTGGATGCGCTGAACAAGCTGCGCGCTGACGCCTTCGACTTTGTGATCAGCGACTGGAACATGCCGAACATGGACGGCTTACAGCTGCTGACAGAGATTCGCAGCGATGTGAATTTGAAAACCATGCCGGTGCTGATGGTCACTGCCGAAGCGAAGAAAGAGAACATCATCGCCGCCGCGCAGGCCGGTGCCAGCGGCTACGTGGTGAAACCGTTCACCGCGGCAACGCTTGAAGAGAAGCTGAACAAAATTTTTGAAAAGATCGGCTGGTAACTCATGACGGCGGAACATACGCAACCTGAAGAGGATTTCAAAGGCATCTTCTCGCGCGTCGGGCAACTGGCGCGACTACTGCGCGACAGCCTGGTCGACTTAGGACTCGATCGCACCATTGTCGAAGCCGCTGATGCTATCCCGGATACCCGTGAACGGTTGAACTATGTGGTCGGAAAAACCGCACAGGCCGCCGAGCGCGTACTGACCTGCGTCGAAGAGGCGCGCCCGCTGCAGGAGACAATCGTTAATAACGGCGAACAGCTGGCAGCACGTTGGGATGCCTGGTTCGCCGCGCCCGTGGAACTCGCCGATGCCCGGGAATTAGTCACCGCGACCCGTGAATACCTGACACAGGCACCGCAGGCAGCACGCAAAAGCGATGAGCACCTGATGGAGATCATGATGGCGCAGGATTTCCAGGATCTTACCGGCCAGGTGATTCGTCGCATGATGTCGCTGATTGAGACGGTCGAGACCGAGCTTATCCAGGTGCTGCTGGCGTACGTGCCAGAGCTGCCGCAGGAGAAGATCGAAGAAGAGGACGAGGTGACGCTGGTCAACGGTCCGCAGGTCGACAGCAACAAAGCCGGAGTAATGGCGACGCAAGATCAGGTCGATGACCTGCTTGATTCGCTGGGCTTCTAAAGCAGCGGGCGCGGCCCGTGCACTGAGCAGATCATGGCAGAAGAGAGCGACGTAGAAAAAACCGAAGAACCCACACCCCACCGAAAACAGAAGGCGCGTGAAGAGGGGCAGATCCCACGCTCGAAAGAGCTGAGTTCATTACTGATGCTGCTGGCCGGCTGGGCGCTGATGCTCTCCGGCGGCAATCAGTTTGCCCACAACATGATGCAGCTGCTGCAAAGCGGGCTGGTGCTCAACCGGTTGCCGGTGATGGATCCGCAGTCGATGTTCCATCAGGCGCGTTTTTTACTGGAGATGATGGGCAGTGCGCTGCTGCCCATCTTATTCGGTCTCTTCGTCACCGGGATTGCCGCGCCGATGCTGCTGGGCGGGGTCAATTTAAGCGGCAAATCGCTGAAGGTCGATCTCAAGCGGTTGTCGCTGCTGCAGGGGCTGAAACGGCTCTTCTCCGCGCAGGTGATGTCGGAAATGCTCAAAGGTAGCCTGAGGGTGGCGCTGGTAGCGTGTGCCTTCGCGCTCTACCTCTACAACAACAAAGCGCATTTCATTCAGCTGGTTAACGAAGCGCTGCCGATGGCGGTCGCCCACGCCATGAGCATGGTGCTTGACTGCCTGCTGATGGTGATCTTTTTCCTGCTGCCGGTAGTGGGCTACGACGTCTTCTACCAAATCACGAGTCACCTGAAAAAGCTGCGCATGAGCCGCCAGGAGATCCGCGATGAGTTTAAACAACAAGAGGGCGATCCGCATATCAAGAGCCGCATCAAGCAGATGCAACGCGCGGCGGCTCGCAGCCGGATGATGGCCGATATCCCGCAAGCGGATGTCATCGTTAACAACCCGACGCACTACTCGGTGGCGCTCTCCTATAAAGAGGGCGGCATGAGTGCGCCGACGGTGGTGGCGAAAGGTGCCGGCGATATCGCCTTAAAAATACGTGAGCTGGGCGCGCAACACCGCGTGCCGATGCTCGAAGCGCCCCCGCTTGCCCGTGCGCTCTACCGCCACTGTGATATTGGCGAGCAGATCCCGGGTGAGCTTTATAGCGCCGTCGCGGAAGTTCTGGCCTGGGTTTACGGCCTGCGACGCTGGCGCAGTAGCGGCGGCATTCCGCCGAAAAAACCCGGGAACCTTCCGGTTCCTGCGTCGATGGATTTCGCAACTGAGAGTAAAGACTGATGGCTAATCTCGCCAGCAAACTACGCTTACCGGCGTTTAAAGAAACCGAATGGCAAATTATGGCCGGTCCGGTGCTGATCATGCTGATTCTGGCAATGATGGTGCTGCCGCTGCCCGCCTTTTTGCTCGATACGCTCTTCACCTTCAATATCGTCCTGTCGTTGATGATCTTGCTGGTGGCGATGTTTACGCAGAAGACCCTCGAGTTTTCTGCCTTCCCGACGGTGCTGCTCTTCTCAACCCTGTTGCGACTGGCACTCAACATCGCCTCAACGCGTATTATTTTGATGGAAGGCCACACCGGTGCCGCCGCGGCGGGCCGGGTGGTTGAGGCCTTCGGCCACTTCCTGGTGGGCGGCAACTTCGCGATTGGTATCGTGGTGTTCGCCATCCTCATCATCATCAACTTTATGGTCATCACCAAAGGTGCCGGGCGTATCGCCGAAGTGGGCGCGCGCTTTGTGCTCGACGGCATGCCCGGCAAACAGATGGCGATTGACGCCGACCTCAACGCCGGGCTTATCGGCGAAGCCGAGGCCAAACGTCGCCGCAGCGAAGTGACCCAGGAGTCTGACTTTTACGGCTCGATGGACGGTGCGAGTAAGTTCGTGCGCGGGGATGCTATCGCCGGGCTGCTGATTATGGCGATTAACGTTATCGGCGGGCTGACCATTGGCGTGCTTCAGCACGGCCTGAGCGTCGCCGAAGCGGGTGAAACTTACACCCTGCTGACCATCGGTGACGGCCTGGTAGCGCAGATCCCGGCGCTGATTATCTCGACAGCCGCCGGTGTGATTGTCACCCGCGTCTCCAATGATGAAGATATCGGCGAGCAGATGGTCAGCCAGCTGTTCAACAACCCGCGAGTGATGGTGCTTTCTGCTGGCGTTATCGGCCTGCTGGGGCTGATCCCGGGCATGCCGAACTTTGTTTTCCTGATGTTTACCGCCATTCTGCTGGGGCTCGCCTGGTGGATGCGCGGCCGCCAAATGAAACAACCCGCCGCCGCCCGGCGCGGTGTTGCCGATGATAAAGACAGCGCCAGCGCGCAGGCCGCCAACGATCACGCCTCTGCCGAAGCTTCGTGGGAGGATGTCGAGATGGAAGATGTGCTCGGTCTCGAAGTGGGCTACCGCCTGATCCCGCTGGTCGACAGCACCCAGGATGGTCAGCTGCTGGTGCGCGTGCGCGGTATCCGTAAAAAATTCGCGCAAGAGATGGGCTTCCTGCCGCCGCCGATCCACATTCGCGATAACCTCGATCTGGCGCCCGGCCATTACCGCATTCTGCTGAAGGGCGTGGAGATTGGCAGCGGCGATATTGAGTCCGATCGCTGGATGGCGATCAACCCCGGCTATGCAGAAGGGACGCTGCCGGGTACACCGTGCGTCGATCCGGCGTTTGGTCTGCCCGCCTGCTGGATCGATGAAGTGTTGCGTGAACAGGCGCAGATCCAGGGCTTTACGGTGGTTGATCCCAGCTCGGTGATCGCCACCCACCTGAACCATCTCATCACGCTGCACACCGAAGAGCTGTTCAGCCGCCAGGAGACGCAGCAGTTGCTCGATCGCATCACCAAAGAGATGCCGAAGCTGGTGGAAGATCTGATCCCGGGCGTCATCTCCGTAACGCTGTTCCACAAAGTGTTGCAGAACCTGCTCTCTGAGCGCGTGTCGATCCGCGATATGCGCACCATTATCGATACGCTGGCGGAGTATGCGCCGGTGCAGAGCGATCCGGATGAGCTCACCTCGCAGGTGCGCGTACGTTTAGGCCGCGCGATCACCGCCCAGTGGTTCCGCAATGATGACGATATTAAAGTGATTGGCCTCGACAGCGCGCTGGAGAGATTGCTGATTCAGTCACTGCAAAGCGGCAGCGCCATTGAGCCAGGCATCGCGGAAAACCTGATGCGCCAGGCCGATCGCGCCATTACCGAACAGCAGTCCCTCGGCGTCTCGCCGGTGGTGCTGGTCAACCCGGCGCTGCGCACCATGGTGTCGCGCTTCCTGCGCCGCGCCTTCCCGCAGCTTGCCGTGCTGTCGACGATGGAGATCAGCAACAACAAAACGGTACAGATGACCGCCGTGATTGGCACCAGTGCATGAAACGCGCCCTGCTGATAAGCCTGCTGCTGGCGTTGCCAGCAGCGGCTCAACCGCCACAAGGCGCCTGGAGCGCCGCAGGCATGGGCGGCAGCGTCAGCCTCGGTAAAGAGATCCTGCGCGGCCGCCCGTTGCATGCCCCTGGCCCCCTCCCCCCTTCTGCGCGAGTCACGCACTTCTCCTGGCGCATTACTCTGCTCACCCCTCCCCCAACGGGATTAGAGATTAAGCTCTGCCGCATCGAACGCTGCGTCATATTACCCGCCCTTGCGGGTACACAACGCGTAGCGATACCATTTCCGGCCAGCGGAGAGTTTCGTTTTATCTATTCTGTGAACCGTGCCGGTCAACTTCAGCCGCCGCTTACTGTGCTGCGTAATCAATTAACCGTGAATTATCGTTGAGGTAATTAAAAAGGCTCCAGGTTGAGAATGAACCTACAGCCTTTTTTATAAACTCAATGTAATGAAGGGGCTTGATGAAGGGTATAAAGTTGGCTGCACCGGGCACCACGATGTATAGAGGATAAGTTCTGCTTTAACGTATCAAGACGCGCCCGTAAATTGCGGGTGATTTCAGCTTCATTATCGAGCAACTGTTGTAGCAGACCTTTCAGCGCCTCTTTTTCACTGGCCGAAAGGGTATCCGTACTGTTATTTAAAATATCCTGCTTCTTAATGACGTAACGCGAGGCAACCTCGATAAAATCATCCCAGCGCGCTTCTCTCGCCATTTCCAGAATCGCCAGGTTCATCTCATACAGCTCGCGGTAGTAATGAGGGATTATTTCAGCCATAGCGCACCCTTTTCTGTGCCGGTTCAATCTCTTTCCAGGTCGCCGCCAGCTTCATTAATAAACCATCAATATGTTTTAACGGCTCGGGATTGTTATGCAGATTCGCCTCAAGCAGCGTGCGCGACATATATTCATACATCTGCTCCAGGTCTGCGGCGATACCTTTTCCGGTTTCATGATCGAGCGCGGCGCGCAGGCCGTTATCAATAATATTGATCGCTTTTGAAATCATTTTGCCGCGCTGGGCGACATTGCCATTTTCAAAGTGAATGGCGGCCTGCAGGATAGCGCTGTGCGCGCCGTCAAACAGCATAGTAATTAACTGGTGCGGCGTTGCGCCGGCGAGTTTGCTTTGCAGCGAAACCTGCGCATAGGCGTTTGAACCTTGTGATGCATACATAAAGCGTTCCTCGAAGCAGGCCAGCGAAGGCCTGCTGTAAATAAAAATTAGAGAGAAGAGAGCAGCGAGGTGAGCTGCGAACTCATGCTGTTGAGGTTCGACATCAGGGAGTCGAGGTTCTGGAACTGCACGCGGTAAACCTCCACCTGCGCGTCAATCAGCTTCTGGGTTTTGTCGATCTGCGCCTGCACGATTTCAGTCTGATCTTCCAGGCTCTCCGTCGCCCCTTCGATGATGCCGTCGGTGTCGGTTTTTGAATCGCCCAGGTAGTCAGTCATGATCGTGCCAAGCGAGGTAGCAAGACCTTCGCTGTTGCCACGGCCGGTGAACATAGTGGCGATCTCTTCCGGGTTATCGGCAATCGCTTCGTCCAGCGTATCTTCATCCAGTGTCATCTGACCGGTAGCGGCATCGATAGTAATGCCCAAATCCGCCAGCGAGCCGTAGGTTGCTCCCGAATCGCCATACACGCCGTTGACGGTCGAGCGCAGCTCGCTCACCAGCCCGCGCAGCGTGGAGTCGCCCATCAGCGAACCGTTATCAGTGCTTTCGGTGGCTACTTCATCATCGCCAAGACCGGAAGTATCGGCGGCGACATATTTGCTGGAAGAGGTGGTCTGCTTCAGCAACGCGTTGTACTGCTTAACAAAATCTTGCAGGCTGGTTTTGATCGCCGAGGTATCGTTGGTCAGCGTTAACTGCTCCGCTTCACCATTTTCCGACACGGTTTTCAGGTTCAGCGTGACGCCATCAATAATGTCGGTGATGTTGTTGCTGGAACGGGTGTAGTCCGAGCCGTCGACGCGCAGTTTGGCATCTTTGGCGTCGGAGACCGAAATCATATTGTCACTCTGGCCCGGGTCATTAATCACCTGGCCCTGATCGTCAATATGCTGACCACCGTTAGAGGTATCAAGCACGCCCGCCAGCGCGCTGTCGCCATCCACTTTCACCGACATTTGACCGTCGGAACCGGTGGTTTTCGAGCTCAACACTAACTGGTAACCATCATCGGTACGCTGCACCGAAGCGGTGACGTTGCCCTTCTCTTTATTGATCGCTTTCGCAATCTGGTTCAGGGAGGTTTCATCATCCTCCAGCTCGACTTCCATGGTTTTGCCGTCGTTCTGGGTGATGGTGATTTTACGTGTACCGCCCGTGTTACTGGTGCCAAGCGCAGTATCGGCGCTGGTTTGCGCCTGGGTTTTCAGCTTGTGCGCGGCAGCTAATTGCGAAATGGTGACGGAGTGGCTGTCGGCCTGCGCTCCGCTGGTCGCCACGGCTGTAAACGCCTCATTGCCGCTGACGGTCATTTTACTGAAGGCATCGCCGCTCATGGTGGTGATACTTTTTTGCAGCGTCGACATCAGGCTGGAGATTTTGCCCCAGTCTGAAATCTGCGACTGATATTTGCTTTTGAGCTTGGTATAGGGCGTCAGGCGGGTCTGCTCGCCTGCTTTAATCTGCTCCAGCATCGAGGCTGTATCAATCCCGCCGGTACCGACGCCTAGTGATGAAATACCCATTTTTTCTCCTGTCGGAAATCTCGTTTTGCGGTGGTTCTCTATTAAGCTATCGGCGCAGGAAAATAAAAGATGAATTTTTTACCGTTATCTAAAAGACCACAAAAATATAGCCAACGCCCTTACTCCCCTTGTTAGAAGATAATCAAACGGGTTTTTAAAAATAGTAAATTCATTGCCTCAAAATGACAGCATAAATGGCTTCAATTTGCTTAATAACCCTCACCCTCACTTTCCTTCTTTATATAGGAAGAGTCACCTGAGGGTTTATTTATTTAATCAGCCACAACCAAATAATCGATATAACACCACTCCTGGCACTAATTCGAAAAATAAAACCAAAAATCGCACAAATAAAAGGCAGAATCGCATTAAAACGGTGGGTTTAATCAAAAAATGGATAACTGAGAAAAAACTTTTTGTGGTGAAAAACTTTAGTCATTTTTTAAAAGGCCGATTTATTTAGTATGCGAACGAAATGACGCATAACCATACTCTGTATAGTAAATTGTGTATAAGGAAACCCCATGTCCCAGGTTATTAATACTAACGCCCTTAGCCTCGTCGCTCAGAACAACCTGAATAAATCTCAGGGCTCTTTGGGTACTGCAATTCAGCGTCTCTCTTCTGGTCTGCGTATTAACAGCGCGAAAGACGATGCAGCAGGTCAGGCGATCTCTAACCGTTTCACCGCCAACATCAACGGCCTGAGCCAGGCTTCCCGTAACGCCAACGATGGTATCTCCATTGCACAGACCACTGAAGGCGCGCTGAACGAAATCAACGACAACCTGCAGAACATCCGTCGTCTGTCCGTACAGGCGCAGAACGGCACCAACTCCGATTCTGACCGTCAGTCCATCCAGGACGAAATCGACGCGCGTCTGGACGAGATCAACCGTATCTCTGAACAGACTGAGTTCAACGGCGTGAAAGTGCTGAGCAAAGATCAGAGCCTCTCTATTCAGGTAGGTTCTAACGATGGTCAGACTATCGATATCGAACTGAGCAAAATGGATTCCAGCACCCTGAGCATGGATGGTTTCAGCGTAGCTAACGGCATCGACCCTACTACCCTGACTGCAAGCACTGGTACAGTGAAAGTTGACAGTGGTTTCGATTACGATGTTGCTAATTTTACTGATACCGCGGGTACTGCTACCGCCGTTGACGATATCGTGGTTGACGATAACGGTGACGTCTACGCGAAGGTTGGCGCTGAAATGTACGCCGTAACTGAAGATCCGACCACTGGTGGGATCTCCTTCGACTCCAGTACTGACGTTTCTGGCTCCGTTGTAGGCACACCGACCAGCGTTGTTGGTGAAGATATGATGAAAGACCAGACTGTTGATATGACCGGTATCACCGGTACGTTAATGGAAGATGGTAAAGGTAACTACTATGTTGACGACGGTGCCGGCAACCTGACTGAAGCAACTATTGATACCACTACCTGGACTGCAACGGATACCGGTAAAGCTGTTTCTACTACTCCGGCAACTTCCGATCCGCTGACCAAAATCGACGAAGCACTGGCGCAGGTTGATGAAATGCGTTCCGGTCTGGGTGCGGTACAGAACCGTTTCGCGTCTGTTATCAGCAACCTGAACAACACCGTTAACAACCTGTCTGAATCCCGCTCTCGTATTCTGGATGCTGACTTCGCGTCTGAAGTATCTGAAATGAGCCGCGCGAACATTCTGCAGTCTGCAGGCACCACCGTGCTGGCACAGGCTAACCAGGTTCCGCAGAACGTGCTGTCTCTGCTGCGTTAATCCCGGCTGTTTAAGGCAGGTTTTCCTGCCTTATCCTTCAACCGCCCCTCACCGGGCGGTTTTTTTATGCCTGCGTTTTGTTGGATCGCATTGGTGCGGGCATTGATTGCCGGATGGCGGCTGCGCCTTATCCGGCCTACAAAACCGCTCCGACCCGTAGGCCGGATAAGCGCAAGCGCCATCCGGCGATAAGGGTGCATGTTGCATCGGTGGAATGATTCCGTTCACCAGACGTTCGGCGGAATGTTTTTCTCACCGGTGCGGTGAACGGGATAAGGGAAGCGGCCGCGCTCCCCTTATCAATCCCCGCGGTCCCGCAAGGAAATCGGTGCTGCGCACTGCGCTCACCTCCCGCGTGCCTGACTACGGCCGGCTCGACTCGACATCCTGTCTCGGTTCGCCTCTGTCCGCCATCCACGGCGTCCAGACCTTGTCATTCACGCTCCGGTTCGCCGATTTCAGCGGGGACACAACCCCCTCGCTGTGAGATTTGATGTAAAGGGAAAATCTGTATTGCTGAAGGAATGCCTGATGGCGGCTTCGCCTTATCAGGCCTACAAAAACCCTATTTCTGAAACGGCGTAGGCCGGACAAGCGCAAGCGCCATCCGGCAATCGGGGCTGCGGTGATAATGCCGGATGGCGGCTCCGCCTTATCCGGCCTACGGTAAACCGGCAACAAAAAAGCCCCTTCCGTTGCCGGGAGGGGCTTTGCGCCAATGCCTGAGCGAGGAGCGTTAAAACGCGTTCTCAGTCACGCGCTCAATCAGCTCCATCTCTTCGCTGTTCAGCAGCTTCTCAATATCCACCAGAATCAGCATCCGCTCATTGAGCGAGCCGAGACCAAGCAGATACTGCGTGGAAAGCGTGACGGTATACTCCGGCGCAGGCTTAATCTGCGCCGCGTTCAGCGCCAGCACGTCAGAGACGCCATCCACCACAATCCCCACCACACGGCCGCTGTCGAGGCTTAGCACAATCACCACGGTATTTTGATCAAACTCCGCCGATCCGAGGATAAACTTGACGCGAAGATCGACGATCGGCACGATCACGCCGCGCAGGTTGGTGACGCCGGCAATAAAATCAGGCGTATTGGCGATCCGCGTCACGCGATCGTAGCCGCGGATCTCCTGCACCTTCAGGATCTCAATCCCGTACTCTTCATTGCCCAGGGTAAACACCAGGAACTCATTCCCGCCGTTGTCGCCCGATAACTGTTTGTCTGAGTCAGATACGTTCATCTTATAACCTTTTCAAAAACGCCCTTCAGGCTTGCTGTCAGTGAGGTTTTGCGTTTTTCGCCAATGTTGTTAACACGGCCACATCCAGAATGAGCGCCACGCTGCCGTCACCAAGGATTGTCGCCGCCGAAATACCGGGGATTTTGCGATAGTTCTGTTCGAGGTTTTTCACCACCACCTGGTGTTGGCCAATCAACTGATCGACCAGCAACGCATAGCGGCTACCGGCACTCTGCACAATCACGGCGATCCCCTCGCTGAAGTCGTAATCGTCATCGTGAATACCGAACAGTTTGCCGAGCTCAACCAGCGGCAGATACTCTTCGCGCACCTGCAGCATGCGTTCGCCGCCGGTCATGCGGTGCAGGGTATTTTCGGAGAGCATCAGGGACTCCATCATGCTGCCGAGCGGCAGAACGTAGATCTCAGAGCCAACGCGCACCGACATGCCGTCGAGGATCGCCAGCGTCAGCGGCAGAATAATGCGGATCCTGGAGCCGCGCCCCTGCTCGGAGTGGATCGTCACATGGCCGCCCATCTCCTGAATGTTACGCCGTACCACATCCATCCCGACGCCGCGCCCGGAGACATCGGTCACCTTTTCGGCGGTGGAGAAGCCCGGCGCAAAAATCAGCATCCAGACATCTTCATCGCTCATGTTGTCGCTGATCGCCATCCCCTGCTGCTGCGCGCGAGCGAGGATCTTCTCGCGATTCAGCCCGGCACCATCATCGGTCACTTCAATAATAATGTTGCCGCCGTGATGTTCGGCAGAGAGGACGAGGTTGCCTTTATCCGCTTTACCGTTGGCGCGACGTACTTCGACCGGCTCAATGCCGTGATCGAGGCTGTTGCGCACCAGATGCGTTAAGGGGTCGACGATCTGTTCGATCAATCGCTTATCCAGCTCGGCGGATCCGCCGACCAGCGTCAGCTCTACTTCTTTATTGAGCTTGCCGGCGAGATCGTGCACCAGCCGTGGGAAGCGGCTGAAAACATAATCCATCGGCATCATGCGAATCGACATCACCGACTCCTGCAGATCGCGGGCGTTGCGCTCCAGCTGAGCGATGGTAGTAATCAGGATGTCATGGGTGGAGGAGTCGAGCACGCCAGAGAGCTGGGAAAGCATTGCCTGGGTGATGATCAGTTCACCAACCTGGTTAATTATCTGATCCACTTTCTCAACCGCCACGCGAATGCTGCTCGCCTCCGCCTGCTGCGGTTTCGGGCGCGCGGCGCGCACCGCCGGAGCTGTGCTGTTTTGCGCAGGCGCGGTGGTATCAGTGGCGGGAACCGGGGGCTCTTCCTCGGGCGCGGGAGAGATCGCAATCTGCTCGGGTTCGAGGATAAAACAGAGCACCGCAAGGATATCGTCCGGCGTGGCAGTCGTCGCCAGCGTCAGTTGCAAACCGGTTTTATCGGTCTGCAACGCGCTGACCTGGCCTAAGTTGCCCAGCTCGTCAATCAGCGGCTGCTGATCCTCCTCTTTAATACTGCTGAGGACAATACGTAGACGCTCGCCCTCCGGCTTCGGCGCGGCGACGGGTGCTGCTACGGGTTCGACGACTACAGGCGCGGCGACTTCAGCAGGCAACGTAGTCGGTTCGGCGCTGTCGAGGGCAATCTGGCGCAGCGCTTCACAGATGTAGCGGAACGCCTCCTGATCGGGCTCAGCGGAAGCTTTATAGGCGTCCAGTTGGTCCTGCATAATGTCTTTGCTCTCCAGAAACAGATCGCGGATCGGGTCGTTGATCTGCAATTTACCGCTCCGTACATCGTCCAGCAGGTTTTCGAGAATATGCATGGTCTGTTGTAAGACGGTAAAACCGAAAGTACCCGCCCCACCTTTGATGGAGTGGGCGGCACGGAAAATGGCGTTAAGTACCTCCCTGTCCGGAGCCTCGAGATCCAACTCAAGCAGATACTTCTCCATATCCGCCATCAGCTCATCCGCCTCGTCGAAAAAGGCCTGATAAAAATCGCTTATATCCATTATTTGATCTCCTCAGGAGCGCGCTTAGCGGCGGGCTCTGGCGTGCCTTTGCCGCTGGTCGTCTGCGGTGCAGGGCTGACCAGCGTGTCGCGTAAAAGCACATCTTCTTGCATGATCTGTTTCTCTTTCTGCTGGCTTAATACCAGGATGCTGATGCGGCGGTTAATGGGATCGGCGGCATCGGAGCCGGCCTGCATCATGGTGTCCGCCGTACCGATCACCCGGATGAATTTTTTACTGGCAAGGCCCGCACCAGAGAGAATGCGGCGCGAGGCGTTGGCGCGATCGGAAGAGAGCTCCCAGTTGCTGTAACCCTGTTCGCCGTTGGCGTAAGGGAGGGAATCCGTATGACCGGTCAAAATGATGCGGTTGGGCATATCGTTAAGCACCGGCACCAGCGCCTGCAGAATATTGACCATGTAGTTTTCCGGCGTCGGGCGACCGACCTTAAACATCGGCCGGTCGGCGCTGTCGGTGATCTGCAATAGCAGCCCGTCATCGGTCAGGGAGAGCCGCAGGTTTGAAGTGAAGTTATTAAGCCGCGGATCGACCTCAATCAGGTTCTCCAGCTTTTCGCGCGCCCGCTTGAGATTAGCCTCGCTCTTTTTCTGATCGAGTTTTTGCAGCGTTCGCTTAAACACCTCGCCATCCTGCTTCATCGCATCATCGCCGCCGCCGGGGACAACACTGTCACTCAGGCTCGCCTTGGTGCCGTGCGCCAGCGTGTTCTTCAGCGGCACCTTAAAGTAGTCAGCAATCTGCTGGCGCTGTTCGGGGCTTGAGGAGGAGAGCAGCCACATCACGAGGAAGAAGGCCATCATCGCGGTCATAAAGTCCGCATAGGCGATCTTCCACGAGCCGCCGTGCGAACCATGCCCTTTTTTGATGGTTTTGCGAACGACGATGGTCTCTACGGGCTTCTTTCTCATGCTGCGTCACTCGCAGACGAGGAGGCGGCAGAGGAAGAAGAGGAAGAGGAGCGGACTTCCCGCACGTGATCTTCCAGCTCGGCGAAACTTGGGCGCTCGGTCGAGAAGAGCGTTTTACGCCCAAACTCAACGGCGATTTGCGGCGCATAACCATTGATGCTGGAGAGCAGCGTGGTTTTGATGCACTCCATCATCTTCAGGTGTTCAGCGCTGCGCTGGCGCAGCAGGGTTGCCAGCGGCAGTACCATGCCGTAGGCGAGCAGAATACCGAGGAAAGTACCGACCATGGCGTGCGCAATCAGCGCGCCAAGCTCTGCTGCCGGACGATCCGCCGCCGCCAGCGCGTTCACCACGCCCATGACCGCTGCGACAATACCAAATGCCGGAAGGCCATCGCCGACGGCGTTCAGGCTGTGCGCCGGCACTTCATGCTCGTGCTCGCAGGTCTCGATCTCTTCATCCATCAACGCCTCGATTTCAAAGGCGTTCATGTTGCCGCTGACCATCAGGCGCAGGTAATCGACAATAAAGTTCATGATGTCGGCATCGGCCAGCAGGCGCGGATAGGCGGAGAAGATCGGGCTGTTTTGCGGATCCTCAATATCGTTTTCCAGCGCGACCAGCCCGCTCTGGCGGCTTTTCGCCAGCAGCAGATAGAGCATGCCGAGCAGATCCAGATAGAGTGATTTGCTGAAATGCGAGCCTTTAAACAGCGAAGGGAGGGCTTTAAGGGTAGCGCGGATCGCCTTGCCATTATTACCGACGATAAAAGCCCCTACTCCGGCACCGCCGATAATTAACAGCTCGGTCGGCTGAAATAGTGACATGAGGTTACCGCCGCTCAGCACAAACCCGCCAAATACGGTAGCGAGGACGACGACATAGCCAATAATGACTAACACTGCAACTCCTTAATCATTGAAAAAAACAACCAGCCACGCTGAATAGTGCGCGCAGCGCATGCCCAATCCGGTTATAGCCGGGGGGTAATGAGCGTTCGCTCGGGGCCTGCGCGTTTAATTGCCCGTGAGGGCGGGAAACATAAACTGCAGGTAAAGACGCCCTGGGTACTTTCTGGCGCGGTAATAAAACGCCCGCCGCAGGTGCAACACTCGATATGTTTGATCATGCCGCAGTCAATAAAACGCAGCAGCGTCCAGGCGCGGGTTAAACCTAACACCGGCTTTTGCGCGGCACCGTTCAGGATATTTTCTAAATAGAGACGGTAGCCTTTAAGCATAATTTCGACAGGGCGGCCCGATTCCGTCTTTTGCAAATAACAGTAGATGTTATAAAACATTGACGAATGAATATTCTGCTCCCACGCCATATACCAGTCTGTGGAAAACGGCAACATGCCTTTCGGCGGCGAACAACCTTTAAGCTCTTTATAAAGCTTTAATAAACGCCTGCGGCTTAAGCTCGTTTCGCTTTCCAGAACCTGCATCCTTGCGCCAAAGGAGATCAATTCCATGGCAATCTGCGCATCCCTGATTTCCGACATTATGCTTTTTTCACACATCATAAACTCCGCTTTCAGGTTGTCG
>Ga0157360_1000304_pt1 | contig 19626 bp, 9 predicted proteins | sample AttlaeALBM1_FD_111483 | JGI IMG/M metagenome (GOLD analysis project Ga0157360, IMG submission 111483) | Fungus gardens microbial communities from leaf cutter ant in Ribeirão Preto, State of São Paulo, Brazil - Atta laevigata ALBM1 | ecosystem: Host-associated > Fungi > Mycelium > Unclassified ... | reverse complement strand
GATCATTTAATTGTTGTCGTTGATGATGCAGTTCCCTTTGCCTCTGCTGTCCCTCTTAATTCAGATCTAGCGGTATATTGCCACTTGACCTCGCTTTCTGATGTTGAATTGTTACAACCCATTTTCCTCTTTTTTATATCCTCGATCTCAATTTTTGTTTTTGTTGTCTTTTCTTTCTTTCTTTCTTATTAGCATGTATCATATCTATCTATCTATCTCGCTCATGATTCACTATTCAATTAAATTAATCGAGTTCTTTTTTGAGAAGTAGGCTCTCTTGTCATTCCGTACTTGAGTTTGGGTGTGAAAATTAGTTGAGTGTTGTATAGATCATGAGGTTTTCATCCAGGCCTTTGGCCTGGCTAGATCCCTCTACTAATTCTGAATGGAGTTTAAAAAGCAAAGTAACTCAGATGACACCTTAATGGGTGATCAACTAAGGGATTAGCTAGACTACTCAACTATACAACTGCACATGCCATATGTGTACTAAGGATGTCTTAGTATGTTGTGTCTTGGATAATAAATCATGTCTCAGCAGAACAATAAAGGTAAAAAAACCCTCATGAGTCAGTCCACGTCAACAGAGTTGATATTGTGTTGAAGTCAGTTGTCATGAGTCACTGCAACCATGACTAAGAAATATGACTTGGATTGGGTTTGAACCAGTGGATATCAGACACTTGTAGAATAAATAGGGACAAATAGTACAAAGATATAATTAGCAGTACAGCAGAATGAGGACTCTATTGAGTTCTCTTCTAACCCTGAAGAGCAATCTACTCTAAACCCTTGGATAGGTTCTATTCATTAGTTGCTGACAGTACTTTTATTTCAATAAGATGAGTAAGCAACCTATTAGAACACTAAGTCTCAGTCTGTAGTATGCAGAACTGAGGTATAAGAAAAGTCTGCTGGCAGACATACTCATTGCTTACTAATCAATCAGAAGATAATGATGAGAGAAAAATAATAGTCCACAGTCTGGCCCATCTTGAACCCTCTACTAATTATGTGTTATTAAGTTTGTGTTAAAGTCAGTTTGCTTTGCTCTTTTCTTACAACAGTCTGTGTCACAGTGAGCAGTGTTGTCTATCAGGTCACTTTGCTCCCTTCCAACAATGGTCTGCACAATAGTGAGCAATATTGTACATCGGGTCACTCTGCTCCTTTCTTATGCTGGTAGTTTGCACTGTTGTAAGTCAGGTTGCTCTGCTCCCTTCTCACAACAGTGAGGCCACAGTTAGCTTGCTCTTCTCACTGCCTGTTCCAATTTTCTTCTAATTTATCCTAATTTATTTGAATTTATTCTGAATTTTATAGAGTTTTTGAGTAAAAAGAGAGGGTATGTGAAAAGTTAAACTATGTGTCAATGCCATCATTTCCACACATGACATAGCATACATACCAGATGAAGTTTTCATCTGGGCCTTCAGCCCCTCTACTAATTCTATGTTATTAAGTTTATATTGAAGTCAGTTCACTATACTCCCTTCCAACAATGGTTCACATGATAGTGAACAATATTGTTGTTGTGAGGAGCAAACCCTCATTGATACCTTGGACACCTATTACAAAGTTATCACTATGACACCAAATACTTACTTCATGTTGACTGACATTCATTTCATCTCATAAATACTGTTGTGATAGCAAAACATATATATATTATGTGTAGCTAGAGAAATAACATAAGAACTATTCTATCAGGTTATTGGGTCCTGTCCCACTACATTGCTGAAAGATTAAAACTTGAGAAAATATCAAATATGACTAGTGACACTTTGCTTGCCTCAGTGTCTAAGCTGAATATTTCTAGGGCAAACTGGGTGATCTTTTTGCTATGCTTCCAGATGGTACTCTAGGAAAAAGGGCTGTGGGAACACTTTGATAGCACAAGTGTGTGCCCTATATTGGCTACTACATAGTCAATTTTATCCTCTTCTGTTGCTGTATCTATACCTACTATCCAAACCACTGTTACAACTGCATTCTCTTCTACTACTATATTTATACCTACCCCTCCTACTGGTACTCAGGATGAAATCAATGCATAGAACCAAAATAAAGATATAGTATGTTCACTTCTAGGCCAATACTTACCAAATTTAGTTCTACTTATCCTTTCCACTTTGGCAACTGTATAATCAATGTGAAATGCAATTGTTAATGAATACACCTACAAAAGTGTCTATTTACAAGCTCACCTTTGCCAAGAATTCACATCTATCTATTGCCCAAAAAAAGAAGATGTCTAAGCCTTTCTAAACAATTTACATGCCAAGAGAGCAAAGCTTGCTGCTGTAAGAGTCAAAATAGATAATGAAGAGTATAGGAATGTGATCATATAGTCCTTACTATGCTAGTTGGCAAGCTTTGTATTAGTCTAGTTGATCTCTGCTTCAATAGTTGAATATACTATACTGCCAGACCTCTTAATAACATTCATCTGTGATAAATAGAACTAAGATAGACTATTTACAAAAGGATTATCTTGAAATGATAAAGATAATACCTTGTTTGTTGAAGCTGGAAAAAAGAAACAAAGAAAGTGAAATATAAGAGAAAAGAGAAAAGGGTCATGTTAGAAATATAGTAGCACTGAACTACTAGAAAAAAAACTGCCCAATATAGTGAAAGGGTACAAAAGGGAATTATATACTAGAACAAACAAAATACTAGTGTGTCAGCTCCCAATTGCATACTAAAGGTCTGAGGAAAGATAATCAAAGATAAAGATTTATAAATAATTAGAAAAGTAGAATTATATGTAGCTCTAGTAAAATATATATTGGTTGTTATGAAAGGATTATATTACAAAAGACCACTTACTAATTTGTGCTGGGTAATTTGATACTTGAATAGTTCAAAAAAGTGAAGTTTAGACAATGACAAAAGATGTTGTTAAGTCTAAGGTCTAATTCTTAGACTATGAGTCCTTATATACATAATTGTAATGGTTTGTGTACTAGAACAGATCATTACATGCTACTATTTATTGTTCTATATATGGTAGTGTCTTTGTACTTGAAATAGTGATAAATTAACCATATGGAGGCTATTCTTTGTTCTAAGAAAAGGATAGATGACTATCTATGGATAATTAATAAAGTCTATGTACAAACATTGAGATCTTCATATCTCCACTAATATTAATTGTCTTGAATTTGTTCTAGGCTCATTCTGAGCATTATGAAGAAGGCTTCTGCTGAGCCTAGAACCAAAGTATCGATCATGGTAGTTTCCAAGATATTAGCGATTTAATAAACAGTAATATAGTAGTTACTAGTTGATTTGCTTAATATCTTGGCCAATATTGATTACCTCAAGACGTGACTAGCATCAATTAAAAGGTTTTTTTGAGGGCTTTCTGTAGCTTTTGAGACCATGAGAATTGTTAAAGAATTGATAGAGATATGGGTGAATGAAGTTTGTAATAGATTGTAAGATCTCTCTAGATTATCATTACATAGCCTTTCTAAGATGTCAACTTTTATACACTATGACTAGACTCAACTGAAAAATACAATTAGTTGATCACTTATAGACCTTCTACACTCAGTTGCCCTCTTATCTGCATCTCTAATACTAAACCTTACAGATGTGATGCAATCTAAGTATGTATCTAGCTAAGCTTTCCTAGTCTACTGTCCTCTCCAAAAGCTTGCCCAAGTTGCATTTGCTATTTCTTCCTAGATTAAGTTCTGGGTATATTCTGTGTTCTACTTAAGATATTCCCCTAGTTCCAGTCTTCTTACTCTCAATAGATCTGCATTTATGATTCTAGAGACAGTGTAGATGGAGGTAGGAGTCAAAAGGTTCTCTTTTATCTAGCTACACTCCAGATACTATATTAAAGTTATTACAAAGCCCTAAAACTCAAGGAATAAAATATAAAAAGGAAACTATTACTACTTTTAGGATTCCCTTAACTCTTTTCTTGCCTAAGTCCTCCCAAAATCCTACTAATGATGCATCTCTCTCTTGTCTTTATGATGATGTGTCCCCTCACTAAGTCCTTTTCATCAAAGATAATATGTCTTCACTGCTACTTCCTTCTATAATATTCTTCCTTCTATTTCTATTATTCTCTTGATGCTGTTTTGTAATTTGGACTTTTTTGATTACCTATTAAACAGTTAGTAAGTCCCAATAAATGTCTAGTATCTCCAAGTCACATCCTAGAGGTCATTTATCTAAATATAATTTATCTGATGCTATTAATGCTTATTTACAAGCACAAAGTCTATTAGTCTAAGTTTATCATCTAAGTACTATTGGTTCTAGAGTACAAGTCTGCTATCTTTCTGAGTTAGTCTATTCAAAGGTGAATCTAGAGTGTAATTCCTTAGTAACTTTCTTAGTAACCCAATGCCAACTCATCCTGTTTACCTCTCAAGGTATCAGCATAAGCTCTAGGTCAATTATCATTTGCTCAATGTCTTTATTATATTCTGAGGATTATAGAAAGGGTTCTAGAGTGAATTTTAATTAAGAATCCATTGGTATAAAGCGTATCAAATGTTATTTTCCATAGAAAATTCACTTGTGACACAACAACAGTGTTATACTAGACAGCTATTTAGGCAATATAAGTAACAATTTTTACTATATTAACAAGAATAACCAGCTTAAGAAACAAGTTTGGCCTCCCAGAAATATTTCTTAGATACTCTGTTATAGACTCAAGCATACTACTTGAGTAGTAGAGTAGTGGCTGTAACTACTATTATAGAGATCTCATAGACACTTGCCTAGGTGTTTCATATCAGATTCAAAACAGAACTCCCTTCTAGAGTGCTCTCAAGAGCAGAAAGGACCTTAGAGGATTGTTTTCTATAGGGATGATATTATATCTTGGTGGCAGTTACTTATTTATAATGTCTAGATTACCATTAGATCAGAGTCATCATTGCTGATGGCTAATTATAGTAAGAACTAGCAAAATGAGTCTTTTCAAGAGCTGTATTGCAAACCTAACCAAAAAAGACTGAGGTTCAAAGATATAATAAGATATAGAGGAGTAGTAAAAGGACTAGAGAGATTAGATATCATAAACTTCATTCAGCCATATCTTTATTAATTCTTCAATGATTCTCACAGTCTTAATATTTACAGAAAGCCTCAAAAAGACCTTTCAATTGATACCAATTACATCTCGAGGCAATTAATATTGGCTAAGATATTAAGCAAATTAATAGGTAACTACTATGGTATTGTTTATTAAATTACTAATATCTTGGAAACTATCACAATCAATACTTTGGTTCTAGGCTCAGCAGAAGTCTTCTTCATAACACTCAGAATAAGCCTAAAACAATTTCAAGGCAATTAATATTAGTGGGGATATAAAGTTCTCAATATTTGCATATAGATATTAATTAATTACCCATAAATAGTCATTTGCCTTTAATTAGAACAAAGAATAGCCTTCATATGGTTAAGTTATTGCATTTTAGAGCACAAAGGCACTACTATATATAGAAAATAGGTAGTAGCATGTGATGGCTTGTTCTAGTGTATAGACTATTACTTTCCTATATATAAGGACTTTTTGTCTGAGGGTTAGATCTTAGACTTAACAACTATCACGATGGTGACACCATGATGCACATTGCACACGCGTCATGCACGTGCATAGCTTAATCACCTGACTATTAGCTATCCTAGAATCTTTTGAATTATTTAATAATCCAATTTATTGTAATTTACCCTAGTTTTGTTCTCTCTTGGGAAAACTCCACTTTGTTTGTCACTCTTACTTTTTCCTCTTAAATATAATCTTGCTGAAATCCAGAAGAGGCAAGTGTAGAGGTGAGCACAACTAGTTGTTGAGGCCAAGCCTCTCTCCTAGAGTAATTTTGTTATACTTTCATAACACTATTTAGTAGTTACTTTTTTGTGACAATATTAATGACCCAAATTATGAAAGGTACTACTTTTTGTTTATTTCTATCTGAGACAGGATATACCTGATAGCAATGTAAGATATGTCTATAGTAAGGATAACTTTGCATTTACTAGCATAGTCAATTACTTAAATCATAAGTAAGTTTCTTGCTAACTCTTTTTTTTCAAAGATAAACTCTACATTCTTGTGAGTAAGAGATGAGTAATAATAACATAGTTTTTGATAAAAATACAAATAGTTCCAACTATCCCTAAAAAGCTTTGGACTTTGGTAAGTGATTTGTATACTAGCTAGTTTACAATCTTTTAAACTCAAACTATATCAGAAAGATAATCATTGTAAATGTATAGATGTCTAACAACAACTATAGAGAGGATACAAATATGAGACTTAGCTATTGAAAATATACTACTTATATATTGAATATGCTAAAGAATACAGTTGATATTTTGATATTCCCAGACAAAGTGATAGATATCTGAATTATGTTATTAACAAAAAAAATAGCAATATTAGAAATTTTATTTTGTAGAAAAAAGGTCAAATCTCTATGTTAAATCTATATTGAATTAGTATAATCCATAGGAATAGATATGAGTCATAGGGTCCTAAGTAGAAATTATCTAAGTTATCTCTATTTTTTTTTATCTTTTAGTTTTTTTATTCTGGACTTATTACTATAAAAATGGAGCATGGGAAAATATCATGTGACTTAGTCACAAAGTTACAAAGTATGATATCAGTTACATATTTGGTCACAAGATCATATTATAAGTAATGAGTTATAGTCATAATATGTGATAAAGTAAACACAGGAATAACATAAGGACTATGGAAGAAATTTCAGTTATCTTAGCTAAAGTCTTACAATAAGGTCTTAAAACTAGAGTACTAATACATGCTAATTAAATTCAACCATCAGGTCAAAAACTTTATAATATTCATATTCTCTGAATAACTTAGCATATTGCTCTATTACAGGAAAAAGACTAGTATCTTTGATAGTAATCAAATTTAGTGACTAAATATCATATATGAGTTAGAGTAATTTTCTATCTTTTTTTAAAATATAAAACCAGTATAACTAGTAAAAGAAATTAAATGGCTTATAGATTTTTGCTACTAGTTTTTCTTTGATAATTTTGATAACACAAAAGAAAATACCAAGGAAAATAGAAATATTTCTTAGGCTTTATGGTATGTGTTCAATAGTAAAAATGACTACTGGATTAAAGTAGTCTAATATAAATTTTTTTTCTCATCTTTTATTTAGGCAAATACAAACTTTTGTATTTAGTTATATCTCTATCAATTCTTTAACAATTCTCATAGTCTTAATAGCTATAGAAAGCTCTCAAAAAGACCTTTTAATTGATGCTAATCAGTATTAGTCAAAATATTAAATAAATTAACAGATAACTACTATGTTACTATTTATTAAATCTCAAAAACTACTACAATCAATACTTTAGTTTTAGGCTTGGTAAAAGCTCTCTTCATAATGCTCAGAATAAGCTTAAGACAACCTCAAGACAATTAATATTAGTGGAAATATAAAGTTCTCTATAAAACTCTAGTTATGATGACTTAAGTTCATTCCAAGTCAAAGTTGACAAGGAAAACTTAATAGAGTTTCCATTTGATTTTATATACTACTTATATATTTTACTCTAGTGGCTGTGTAATATCCTCTTGTGGTTCTCATGTTATATGACCAATGTCACACTTTGTGACTATATAACTGTCACATGATGCTTTTTCATACTTCATCTTAGTAATAATCTAACTAAATAAAGAAAAATAAAATAAAAAGAAAAATAAAAAATAACTTAGTCATTTTGCCAAGTTATAATATTCTCAATGTTTGCATATAGACATTAATTATATAGTTAAGTTATTGTATTTAACTTTGTATTTTTGAACTTCTCAAAGTATCAAACTATTAATCACAATAAGTGACCTTTTGTAATATAAGTAAATTAAAGAAAATCTCTAGTAATATTTTAGATAAGTTAGTAGAAATATGTCATATGATTTAAAAGTCTTCTAGAAGTGTTGTAGTAACTAGTTTAATATAGTTAGTCATTTTCTTATATATAAGTAATAAAACTAAAACTAGAAACTATTTAAGATAGTAGAGAAAAATATCATATATATCTTTTGAAAGTACAAGAAACTTAAAAGGAATAAAGATAAATAATATTGGAAATAACATAAAGCAAAATAGTTTTTAGATAAACATTGAAAATAAAGTAAAAAGTATAATAATGTTTTGCTAATGTATAATACTAGATTTATCTTTTCTACTAGTAACAAAATCATTGAATTAGTGAAAATCTAAAAAAAAAGTATCAAATACTTGCTTATACAAGTATAAAGAATAAATGCTTAAAAAACATTTTAAATAAGGCACTTTTAATAACCTAGACCTAAAAATAAAAATCACACTTTCTAATAACAACTCAAAGGTTTGACAAATGTCCTATTGTCTTATTACAAAATTCATTTTCTAACTCTATAGTTATAGCCTGGTTGGTGTAAATTAGGAATTTAAGTTTTTTTTAAATATCTTAGTAAATAAAAATTACTTATAAGCTATTATTAAGAATTGCCTTTACCTTTACATTTTCTTCTAACTTTACTAGGTTGACTATACAATTAAAAGATCTAGAAGAGATAAAGTACCTTATAACAAGGTTACTACTATTATCCAATTTATTCAACAAGAGCTATATGCAATTTTGCCTAATATTCACTAATATCTAAAAGACAATATTATGACAAGGAGAATCAATATACCTAATACTCTCAAAGAAATTGATAAAGATTTCTTTATGTTTGAGTACTATTCTTTGCTTTTAAAACTTTACTAATCTATTTTATAATAGTATCTACCTACTTCAACATTGAGATTACAACTGTATCTAGAAAACACAGTTTCTCAAGGTCAGTAGTCAAAACTTTACCAGTAAAAACTTTCTGTAAGAGAATGTCTAAAACTATTACAAAATAAAGGTTGTTCTTTGTTCTAATTAAAGGCAGATAACTATCTATGGGTAATTAATTAATATCTATGTGCAAACATTGAGGATTTTATATTTCCACTAATATTAATTACCTTGAGGTTGTTCTAAGCTTATTCTGAGCATTATGAAAAGGACTTCTACCAAGCCTAGAACCAAAGTATTGATTGTAGTAGTTTCTGAGATTTAATAAATGGTAATTTTGAGAGCTTTCTATAGCTATTAAGACTGTGAGAATTGTCAAAGAATTGATAAAGATATGGCTGAATGAAGTTTGTAACAAAAACTAGAGATAAAAAGATTGGCAAAATAGCTTCAACAATGTTAGTTAATATGGTAAGTAGTATATAAGACTTCAACCAGTTATTAATACATTTCTTAATGTACTTTCCAGGTACTAGATGAGTGGTGACTAGAGTTTTATCTATAAGAACTATGTGCTTTATATTATTATATTTACAAAGACCTCAAGAAATATAATCAGTAATAATAGAACATAACTAGTAGTAATAAAAAAGATCAAGGCAACCAACATAACCTTTAGGATAGAGTTGCTATAGATGAGAGGTAATATATTGGCTACCAAAATTAGATAAGTATATTATAGTCTTATTAAGTCTAAGTTTATTTACTAGCTTTAAGACAAAGGTATCTAAGATCATATATTACTTAAAGGATGACATGTTAAACCTCTTATGTACTAGAGAAGAGAGATCTTATGGTGATGGTACTTGGGTACTAAAGTGGGTTTATGAGTTGTATAATAAATAAAAGTAATGATTAAGTTCACTAGTAGCTAAGATACAAGAAAAAACTGAACAGACTCTGTAATATCATTTATAAACTATAGGTAATAAAAAGAATAGTTAGGATTCTTCATACATAATCTTAAAGTGAGTTGGTCTCAGAATAAATAGTCAAAACCTTTAATAAAAAGCTTATTTTAATCTTAAATAAATATCTTTTGTTGGCTAAGAAACTAGTCCAAAATTGTAACAAAATATCAGTAGTATTTACCAAATTGGTAATGCAACTGCATAAGCTCATAACCTTGTTTATCAATAAGTGTTTCTTAAATAATCAACTTTATCAAAAAAGTGTTTAAGTAAAAAAAAATAACCATTAAACTTTAGAACACTATAATTGCTAGGACTAGGCATTGTATGAGAGTATTGTACTTAGATAGTAGTTAACCTAGTAGATAAATATAAAGGTAATCAAATAAATAATAGCTGTAAAATAAGTAGTAAAATAAATAAAACTCAAGAGCAAGTGAATAGAAGAATATTACCTATATTAGCTAGAGTAAATGATGCTTGTTTAGGACCTCCAAACTAGGAATAACAGTAGTTATTTGGCAATTACAACAAAGAAATTGTTAACTAGAAACAAAGGATTATTAAGAGCAAGAGAAACACATTTGTCTGTTGTTAGTTTTACTAACCCAAAAATATAACAAAAAAGATTTGAGACAAAGTATTTAGGTTTTAAAAGAAAAGAAATTGGTAATAAAATCTTTATTGCCCTTTTCTCAGATGTAAAAGAACTTTTTATATAAAATAACTATATAAACTATCCTTAACTAAAAAGAAAATTAAAGGCCTAGTCAGTTGTTCTATAATACTAGAAAGGTTCTTATCACATAGATACTTCTACTAGTTAAACTAGTCTATATTTAGTAATATAAATTTAGAAAGGTAAACAAGTTATGAGAATTAGTTGAGAAAAATACTTTTTTGGTGGTAATAAGTGTTATAAGACTTTAGCCAAGACAACTTAAATCTATTCCAAGTTTAAGTTAACAAAAAAAACTTAATAGAGTTCCCATTGGATTTTTTATACTACTTATACATTTTATTTTGGTAACTATGCTCTATCCTTTCATAGTCTTCATACTACTTCTGTTATGTAACTATTTTATCACATGTTGTGACCTATGATATGACCATTCTGTGATATCTATCACACCTTCTTTTTGTGACTCTGTGATTGTCACATAATACTTTCCCACACTCCACCTTAGTACTAAATAAAAGAAGACAAAATAAAAAGGAAAATAGAAAATGACTTAGCTGTTTTGCCAAGTCATGACAAGTGTCCAATCTTAATAGTAACAAAGAAAGATAGTATTGTAAATATATTAGATAGAGTAGAAAAAAGAAAAGTATTCACAAAGCTAAATTTAAGGTAGGAGTACAACAATATCAGGATCAAGGAAGGTAATAAATAGAAAGCAGTATTTATAATGCACATTGGGATATATAAACTAACTATTATATACTTTAGATTGACCAATTTCTCTACTACCTTTTAAACTATAATAAGTAATCTATTCTAAGACATAATAAATCAAGAAGACATAACAATATTCATTGATGATATACTAGTAACCACTAATACAAAGAAAAAGCATAATAAATTAGTAAAAAAGATATTAAAGAAACCAAAAGAGAATGACCTATTTGTAAAGTTAGAGAAATACAAGTAAAAAATTAAAAAAATAGAATTCTTAGGAGTAATAATTGGCCCAAAGGGAGTAAAGATACAAAAAGAAAAAATAAAAAAGATGCTAAATTTACTAATACCCAAAAATATCAAGAAAGTACAGAAGTTTTTAGGTCAAGAACAGAAATGAAAAAAGAAATAGAAGGAGATATTTGAAAAAATAAAAGAAGAGTTTACTATAAAATGAGTCTTAGCTATTCTAAACATAGATAGGAAAATAAGAGAAAAAGAAAATATATTAGATTATACAATAAAGAGAAATACTATCAACAAAGTATAAGGATAGAAAGTAAAGGCTAGTAGCTTTTATCTCTAAGTTATTAAATACCACAAAGTATCATGAATTACCTCACCAAGATTTTTTTTTCTTTTTTTTCATTTATTTTTCTATAAATAGCATAGGAAAGTTATGTTATACTTTGTGACAGGATATAATATCAAAGTCACATAAGTCATGTCATATCACATGATGTCACAAGAGTTTAGCTGGGAGTATGAGTAAAGAGTGTATAGACCAACTAGAATTAGTATAAGTAGATTAACCCAATATAGCGAGGACTCTAACGAGTTCTCTTTGTCTAATACTGATAAAGAGCAGTTGGCTTAATTCCAGCTCAGAGTTAGCTTTCCTGACACAAAGTAAAACTATGAAATTCACAATAAAGAAATATTGGTAGTAATTAGGTGTCTAGAAGCATAGAGATACTATTTAAAAGGGGAAAAATAAGAATTTGAGATCTAGACAGACCACAAAAACCTCTAGTATTTTATAACAAGCCAAAAGTTAAATCAAAAACAAGCAAAATGGACTTTGTATCTATTCTAATTTAATTTTACACTAAAACATGTTCCAGGGAAAAGCATAGAAAAGGCAAATGGGTTAATCAGAAGACTAAACTAGCAGAAAGAAGTAAAAAAAAATAATAAAAACTAGATGTTAATAAAACTAAGGTGGATTAAAGGAGCAGAAATACTGGTAAAAGAAGAAGGCTTAAGAGAGAGAATTAAAAAGACATAGAAGGAGAATAAAAGAGTAATAAAGACAGTAGAAGAATCAAAAAAATCAGGGATAAAATCACTAAGGAATGAGAAATAGAAAATAGGGTAGTCTTAAAAAAAGAACGAATCTATGTGCTAGAAAGAAAACTAAAAGAAAAGATAATTTGACTATGTCATAATATCCTAGTAAAAGGACATGGAGAAAGATAGAAGACAACAGAAATAGTCACAAGGAACTATTAGGTGGCTAGAAGTAACAAAAGAAATAGGGAAATATATAGATAAATGCAATGCTTGTCAATAATGTAAGAACCAAAACAAAGTACCAGCAAGGAAGTTAATATCTAATGTTATCCCAGAGAAACTATAAAGCCACATTTCAGCGGACTTCATTACTAAACTATTACTGGCCTAGGAATACAATGCCATCTTAGTAGTATATGACTGGTTCAGTAAAATAGCACATTTTATAGCAACTATGGAAAAAATATCAGTAAAAAGGCCTTGCAAGGTTGTTTTAGGACTACATATAAAAACTGTATGAGCTTCCAAAGAGCATCATATTAGATAAAGGAGTACAATTCATAGTAGGAATGATAAAAGAGTTAAATGACTTATTGGAGATTCAAACAAAGCTCTTAATGGCCTACCACTCCCAAACAAACAAATAGATGAAAAGGGTAAATCAGGAGCTAAAGTAGTACCTAAGGGTTTTTTTTGACTATAGACAAGAGCAATAGCCTAACTAGTTAGAAATAGTAAAGTTTGCTTACAATAACAAGATCTACTTAGCAACAAAAATATTCCCATTCAAAGTAAACTTATAGTTAAAACCCAAGGATGGGGTTTAAAGAAAGAAAAAAAAAAGTACAAGGCAGCAGAAAAATTCATAGAAAAAATGAAAAAGATCCAAAAAGAAGTAAAGGCAATACTAGAAAAAGCACAAGAGAAAATAAAAAAGTTTGCAGATAGAAAACAAGGTGAGAAGAATATAAAGTAGAGGACTTAGTATTACTAAGTACAAAAGACTTAAAGTAGCAAATAAAGGGGAAAAGATTGAAAAAGCTAACCAAATACTTTGTAGGACCTTACAAAATCAAGAGAATTATCTCAAGTAATGCAATAGAGTTAAAATTACCTAGGTCTATTAAGATACACTCTGTAGTCAATGTAAGTAGAGCACAACTCTATAAACCACAAGTGGAGAAACAGAAGAAAATACCACCAAAACCAGTCATCATTAAAGGAGAAAAAGAGTTTGAGGTAGAGAAAATATTGAACAAGAGGACAGTGAGAGAAAAGGAAAAGTTCCTGGTCAGATAAAAAGAGTATACAGCAAAAGAAAATGCTTGAGAAAGCAGGAAAAATCTGGAGAACATGAAAAGAGTTGGTAGAAAAGTATGAGAGAAAGTATGGGAAAAAGACTAAAGAACTAAGACAACAGGAGCTGGAAAAAAAAGAGAAGTTTAGTCAAGAACTACCTAGGGAGTCTATGGCAAAACTATTATAAAGATAGAGACAAAAGAGATATGAAAAAAAGATGGAACAAAAATTGGAGTCAATGAAAAAATTCCTTGGGATAAGGAAACTTGAAAGAAGGGCTATGTTATGAGAAGCCCAAGAAGAAAATAACTTCTTATGCTTTTGAACAGTTAATTTACAACCTTAAAGCATATAACAGAATTAAACTATAAATAGCAGAATAAACTTAAGTAAGCTATATCACATGACCAGGTCAAATGGTTAAAAAACCTTCATGGTCTTGTGTCAATGTATAAGAGTCAAACTGGTAAAAAGAAGAAACTTGTAATCTAAATAAGGACAAATAGTATAAAGTATATAAGTAGTGTAACAAAATCAAGTGAGGACTCTATTGAGTTTTTTTCTAACCCTGAAGAGTATCTTGGTTTAAACTCTAAGCTAAGGTCTATTTGTCAGTCACTAACATATAATTATATCCTTGAAGTCTTCATTAGTGATCTTTGATCCTAAAACTTTGGCATTAGGCTACTTGTTGTACATATTGATAATAAAGTCATTAAAGTTGGTATAGTGTTAGAAAATCAAGCCAATACCATAATCTGAGAGAATTTCCAAGAATGTTCTAGAATATTTCTTTAGTATATAAGTTTGTAATTTATTATGATTACATTCTAAGTCAAACCAATGTATGACTAGGTTTCTGTAACATATATATTGATTTCTAATCCAGCTAGGTTCTTTATATTAATCAAAAGTAGATCCAAAGTCTAAGTATCATGTGCTCTTTATTCTTTTGGAGATGAGATTTCTGAGTTCTAGGAAGTTTCAGTAGAATAGGTTCTATTATTTGGTAAAATAGAGAATTCAAACAAAGTAAAAGTAATTAATGATATTCTAGTAAAGTAGTAATAGCTATTAAATAGAAAAAAAACTTTATATTATACTATAAGCATTATAAACTAGGATATGAGTACTATTCCAGTTTGGTAACAATCCAGTTGAACCTGGTCTGTATATACTAGACCATTTCAATAGTCCTAAGTTATGTCATTCAAATACTAAGAAAAATAAGAAAATAAGATAACAAGGCTCTGTGATAAACAATGCTAATAAAGAAATCAAATTCTAGTATTGTCAAGTTTAAAAGCTTAAAAGATATAACTTCAACAATAGGTTACACCTTCTACTATATAACTTCTCAATTTAATAAATGATAGCCTAGGAGACTAGACAAGAAAAAAGTTTGAGTAATAATGGTTAATAGACTTAAAATAATCTTATCAGTATTAAAAAGAATTAGATAGATCTATGCTAAGTGACATGGTATCACAAGGTTGTGATAGATATAAGGACTAAGCAGTAAGCACTTAATCCTTTTCCTTATTTTGACAAAGTTTATTATTTACCTTTTATTATTCCTTTTCTTGTTTCATTATGTTCCAGAATAAGAGACATATGTAGAAATACCTGAAATTTCTTAGGTAAATAACTATACACCTGTATTGTACATAAAGTATTCATCATGTAAGCCCTAAGAATAGTCATTTCTATTTAGTTTTAGATGCATGTACCTTTTGTTTTTCCTCCTGAACATTCAATTCACTTAGTTATTTTTATCTAGTCTTACTTTGGTCCAATACTTCTTAAGTTTCAAAGATATACCTGTGTATTTTATCTGTTAGGTTATAGTACTTGTTGGTGAAATATCTTCAATACTTATCTTTTCCAAATTAAATAGGAATAATTACTATGTCTAGGTTGACAATATAATGTCTACTCTTTAGGCTCAACTTTTCTGGCTCATTGTTGATGACTAGCAACCTTCTCCTTCTAAACCCTTTGCTAACTCTCTTGTCAATACTACAACAAATAAACTATTACCCTTTAGCTCTAACAACTACAAGGAGTAAATTCACTTATAGAATGCACATACTTAGTGGCTCGAATTTGATCTAGCTACTATAGGCCTAATGCAAGGAGCTATCAAATTTGGACAACATAAGCATATTTAATCTGCTACTTCATTAAAAAAATATGAAACTGTCTTTGTCAACTCCACATCACTCAAAGATAGGATACTAATATTTACTATTATTTTCAAGAGCTTTATCTTAAGAAATAGAATGAATGTATCTCAATGTCAGACCATATTAGGTCATTCTTAAATCTCAAACATTGTATCATTGAGGCTAGTCACAAGCTGGATGATATCCTTGTTGTTCATACAATTCTTTACTCTCTTTCCCATACCAATATCTAGAACATTATTAGGCACAATCTTCTTGACAAGAGAAAGGAACTTACTCTTGATATTCTTTCTGCTAAACTCATTTCTGTACACAACTACTCTGAATGTAATTGTCTTGCCAATAAAAAGGAGAATATGCTCAAATCTGAGCAAATGGTCCTATTTACTAAGTCATTATCATCATCTACCCACTCTGAAAAGAGACCTTGGAGAGGTCAATCAAATAACAAATCTCCAATTTGTTTTTCCAACACCAAATGCCATATTTGTGACAAAGAGGGTCATTGGACCCCTGAGTGCTATTCTAAATCTTTCAGAAGAAATAATTCTTACTGTTCTGAAGGTTCTGCAAACCTTGCTGTTGAATACTCAATATCTTTAGGAGAATGCAAAGTTGGCCAAATGCTCATAGTATCATCTAATATCATTTCAAGCACAAAAGTTCTCTTTGACTGTGGTACCACTTTTTATATGTTCATACACTACAAATCTTTCACAAATTATACAAAGTCCTCAAACAAATTTGTAACTATTTGTAGACACAATCAAGTTCCTATGGTAGGTTGAGGATCTATCAATTTCACTGCTTTACTCCCAAATGGCTATCTTAGTATCATACTCCATGATGTCCTTCACATTCCTTACCTTGGTGTAAATCTTATTAGTCTTGGTGCCCTACATCATTAGAGAGTATTTGTTAGAAGTCTTGACAATAGCCTGGTGCTTTCAAAGAATAGTGAAGAGCTCTTCCAAGCTTCTTTGACAAATTCAGCTAGTGTCCTTTATTATATTTAGTGTACACCTCTGGCTAGCAACATTACTTATCTTACCAAAAATTTAGGTAATATGTGTCTCTAGTGCTATTAGTACCATTATATGGAACATCCAAATCTTTGTACTATCAATTCTAAGCATCGTCGATATCTGGTGAAAAATCTAGAAGTCAGCAAAAAAGACATTAGTCAATTAGTTAATAATACACTAACAAACAATATTACCAATTTCCCAATTGACATTTCTGCTACCATCAAAAATTCTCCTTTATTAGTTACCACTCCCCTTTTAGATATTCCCAAGAACTCTGCTCTCTTTTTAGCTATTATACCCCCTAAAAACTTCTTTTCTTTCCTTCTAAAATACTCTAACTACAACCAAAAATTACAGAACCATCTTGCACTCTCTACAGTCAACAATGTTACTACAGACACTGTCAATGCTACCTTGATAGCCAAAGCAAACAAATCTAAAACTCACTATAAGGTAAGTTACTCTCTATACTCGAAGTAGTAGGAGTTAGTAGTACAATCCTCATGCAATTATGTAAACTGCATTTCTTTGAGTTTGTTAATGGCTTACCTAAAGGGAAAAAGAGCATGGGTAACTGGGCTATATTATTTAAGGAATTTCTTTGCAAGTTCCTGGCAAATATATTCAAAATTTCGAACTGAATTCAGAAGTTTTTTTTTTTTAGAGCTTTATTATCGGATTAATACCTCAATAAGTAGGAGTGACAAAGTTTATTATTTACCTTTCATTATTTCTCCTCTTGTCTCATTATGTTCCAGAATGAGAGACATATGTAGAAATACCTAAAACATGTCTATTCTTAGGTAAATAATCATATACCTATATTGTATATAAAGTGTTCATTGTATAGGCCCTAAGACTAGTTGTTTCTATTTGGTCTTAGGTGCATATACCTTTTGTTTTCCCTTCTGAACATTCAATTTACTTAGTTGTTTCTATCTGGTCTTACTTTGGTTCAGTACTTCTTAAGTTTCAAAGACATACCTGTGCATTTTATCTATTATATTTGAGTTGACAAAAAGAACTCAATAGAGTTCTCATTTAATTACTATCTACTACACTCCTGATATTTACTTCTATTTACAAATTCCCATGTGTTTCTTTTTATCTAACTCTCCCATATGTCCAATCTTAAAGAAAAGAAAAGAAAAAGATTTTTTTTAAATCATCAATTATAAAGTTGACTACTCTAAATACAAATGAGTAGAAGGCAATTGGGAACATGGTAGAAGACTCTACAACATATGTTATAAGCATGCCTCCCAAGTACCAACATGTAGTTAGTAGTCTAGGCAATGAAGAATGAGAAAACTATATTAAATAACAGACTCTTTACTACCAAATATTTGTCTTCCAAAAATATTTATCTACTTAAAGACTTCCTCACCTCTTCCATTCATGATATCTACTGCCCTACCCTAGCCTTTAGCCCCTGCCATAGAACTTGATCATCATAGAACAATCTCATTAGGATCAGGTAATGGACACTAAGACGAGTACTTTGATCAAACCCTTTTTCAAGGGTACTAGTAACTCTCTCAGGGATATCCTATCTTGAGAGAGAGCTCGAATCAGTTCATCTTTGTACCTATCATGCCCTAATATACTTCCCAAAGGTGATACCTGGATTTTGTAGAGGAACACATGTACTTGTGATAAGCTATAGAGAGCTCTTTTGTATGGGTGTCATTCAGTGATAGTGTTCATAAAATTCTTTTCAAGAGTGGATTCCCTCTGGCCATTAGTTCAGTCCCCAGATAGTGCCCTTTTCCAGCCTCAGCAAAGAGCAGGTGCAAAGGGAACATGCTATGGTATTCATGCCCCCAATGCATAAATGCACAAATGTGCTGCCCCAAAGGGCAATGAGAAATAAAGTGGATAGGTGACATTATGACAATATTAGTGGGAGGTGTTGGGTAGAGTACTACTCCTGGGGGTCATCTTGCCCCAGGGGATGGTGATGGTAAAAGGAATGAAACTGCAAAAAGAAAAAGAATAATAAAAATGGAAAAGAAAAGAAAAATAAATATTGACTTAGCTGTTTTTGCCAAGTCATGACAACTCAGAGTGGAATGGAATGATATTGCAATTGGTCAGGTTGTCTTTGACTGGCACAGCACTCCTATTGATACATTGGACTTGGTGAAAACATTTGAATGGTTTTGTCCCTCACTGTATTTAATAGTGATGTCTCAGATTTACTGTGTAAAGGTAGTTAGTTGTCAATCTACTTGTTGACCCCTGAGATTTACTGTGTAAAAGTATTCTCTCTCTTTGCTACCTGGGCTACTGACTACACAGTCAGTACTTAGGAGACATGCATACAATTATAATTGATGTTTTTTTTAAAAAAAGCATAACACATGAGATTAAATGAAACTGTCAGATTTTGTGAACATGAACCTCGTGACAACACAAATACACTCGCTTTGGCTAGGAAGTACTGAGAAATTGAGGGTAACGCCAACAGGTGTGTATTAAGTGTAAGGGAAGATAATCAATGACCAGTGAGGCAATCATAAGGAACCGAACACCGCAAAACTTCCATAAAGAACCCTGGCTCCTGACAGTCGAGAGTGATTTGACAATGTAGGGAACCCGAGACGATGGTCAGACGATGTCTATTGCAAGAATATACACCAGCCTCATCT
>Ga0157360_1000303_pt1 | contig 19637 bp, 12 predicted proteins | sample AttlaeALBM1_FD_111483 | JGI IMG/M metagenome (GOLD analysis project Ga0157360, IMG submission 111483) | Fungus gardens microbial communities from leaf cutter ant in Ribeirão Preto, State of São Paulo, Brazil - Atta laevigata ALBM1 | ecosystem: Host-associated > Fungi > Mycelium > Unclassified ... | reverse complement strand
TATGCGTATATGTGTGTATGTATATGTGTGTATGTATATGTGTGTATGTATATGTGTGTATGTATATGTGTGTATGTATATGTGTGTAAAATTTAAGTATAAATTTAATTTAAAAAAAAACTTTTAAAAAAGTATATTTTAATTTGAAAATAAGAATTTTTAACAAAAATTTAATCTAAAAAAAAATTTAATTTATATTTAGAAATTTATTTTATAATTGTTAGTATAAATAAATTTTTATAAAATTATTAAAAAATTTAAATAATTTTTTAAAGAATTAATTTATATTTATAATGAAATTAATTAAGAAATTAAATTTAGTAATTTATATAAAAAATAAAGATAAATTTTAGTGCCAGCAATAGCGGTTAAACTAGGTATTATGAGTAAATTTAATTAATTAGAATTAATAGGTTGAAAGTTTATAAAATTTAATATTAATAGTTTATTATATGGTGAAATATGTAATAAATTTAAAATATTAAAATATTAAATAATTTTGATATAATGAAATTAAAAAAAAAACTAGGATTAGAGACCCTATTATTATAATATAAAGTAGGATAATTGGAAAATAAATGTAAATCATTAAAATTTAAATAATTTGGCGGTATTTTAAAAAGTTAGAGGAATTTGTCTTATAAATGATAATCCACGATAGGAAGGTCTTAATAAAAATTTTATATATTGTTGTTTAAAAATTATTTTAGGAAAATTATAATTATTAAATTTAATAAAAAAAATTTGAATTCAAATCAAAATGTAGAATTGTTAAGTAAAGATGAGTTATATTTTAGTTTATAAAAGAATATTTTAAAAATTTTAAATATTTTGAATATAAAGGATTTAATAGTAAATTTAATAAATTTGTTAAATTGAAAATTAAATAAAATATGTACAAATTGCCCGTCATTTTCATAAATAAATAGTTGAAAAAAGTCGTAACAAAGTAAATGTACAGGAATGTGTATTTAGATGAAAAATCATTTGAAATGAAAGATTAGATAAATAGGGAAGGAAAGTTGATAAGATATTTAATAAATAATTTATATAAGAATTTATTTATAGATAGTTTAAGTAATTAAAGATGTATTAAATTTAAATGGGTTATATATAAGGATAAATCAATAAATAAAAATTATAAAGATAGTAATGTAAATGAATTTAGATAAATATATAAAAGTAATTTTAATTTAATGTACCTTTTGTATCAGGGTTTGTTAAAATATAGATTAAAAATATATAATTTTCTCGAAATTAAAAGAGCTAATAAAGATATTAAATAAAATTAAATTATGTTAGTTAATGTAAAATAATTATTAATAATAGGTTATTAGAGGATATATTCTAGTCAATTTTAATGATATCTAGTTTTTTTTTATTTAAATTTAATTTAGTCTTAAAATAGAGTAATAATTTTTATCTGAGAAAAGGTTATTATTATTTAAGAAAATAAGCTATGGGATAAACTATAGTTTAAATTAAAATAATTTGTTTGTATAAAAGAGTTACAAATAATAAAAAATAGTACTAATAGAATTTTAGTTTTATAAAAAAAATTTAATAATTTATTAAATAGAATTAAATAAATATATTAGAAATATTAATGTAAGTAAATAAAATATTAATGATTTAAAAAAAAGATTTAATAAAATAAAGAAATATAATTTTAAATAATTAAAAATAAGTAATAATGGTAAAATAAGTAAAATTGATTAGAAATTAAATAATATTAATAAAATATAATTTTAATTTTAGGAATTCGGCAAAAATTAGGTTCAACTGTTTAATAAAAACATAGTTTTTTGATTATAATAAAAAATATTTTTACTGCTCAATGATTATAAATTAAATAGCTGCAGTATAATGACTGTACAAAGGTAGCATAATAGATTGTTTATTAATTGTAAACTAGAATGAATGTAGGAATGAGACTTAAACTGTCTTAAATTAAAAAATTGAATTTAGTAATTAAATAAAAATATTTAGATGAAATTATGGGACGAGAAGACCTTATAGAATTTTATATATAAATTTATAAAAATTATTATAATTTTAAAGAATTAAATAAGTTTGTATATTTAGTTGGGAGGATTGTTAAATTTGATAAACTTTAATTGGAAATAAAATATTAATGAATAGTTAAATTAAAATTTGATTGGTTTAAAAAATTAAGAAAGAAATAATTACCTTAGGGATAACAGCGTAATATTTTTAGAAAGATCATATTGATAAAAATGATTGCGACCTCGATGTTGAATTAAGATAAAAATTAAATGCAGAAGTTTAATATTTTAAGTCTGTTCGACTTTTGGAATCTTACATGATTTGAGTTTAGATCGGCGTGAGCTAGATCGGTTTCTATCTATAATAAATTTAATAAATATTTGTACGAAAGGACTATATTTATGAATATAATTTTTTTAAAAATAAAAATGAAAAGGAAGAATTTTATACTAATAAATTTAGAGGGTTTATTAGTGTAGTGATACTATTTAACTTAAGGAAGGGTGTTAGTTTTAGAAATTAAAGAAAAATTTAGTAAAGAAGTAATAGTTAGTTATTAGGTTAGGGAAATTAATTTATTTAAGAGGGGTTAATTTTTGGTAAAGTTAATATATGTATGTTAAAGTTAAAAAAAGGGAAAGTAAAGGAAAAAATGTTTTAAATAGTATATAAAAATTTAAAGTTAATTATTTAAAGATTAAATAAGAGTTAATTACTTTGGCAGAGTAGTGCAATAAATTTAGAATTTAGTAAAATATAATGATTTAGTTATATAAGTAATAGGAAAAATAAATATAAAAAAAATAATTAAATTAATTAAATTAATTTATTTAAAGAAAGTATTACTAAATTTTATTGTAAAATTTATTTTAAATTAATTAATTAATTACTTTTGTGAATTTATTACATTAAATTTAAAATTTATAAAAATATTAAATAAAGTAAAATATAAGTAATAATTTTAAGGTTAATAAAATATATAATATTAAATTTAGTTAGGTTATTTATTCTTGAAATTTATGTATTAATTAGAGTAGCTTTTTTAACTTTATTAGAACGAAAAATTTTAGGGTATGTTCAAGAGCGTAAGGGTCCTAATAAAGTTGGGATCATAGGATTATTACAACCTTTTAGTGATGCGATTAAATTATTTAGAAAAGAAGTTTTTGTTATTTTTAAATCAAATTATTATATATATTATATTTGTCCAATTATTTTGTTTATGTTAATAATAGGAAATTGAATAATATATAGATTTATTACTAATATTTATTATTTAAATTATTCATTATTAATTTTAATTATTATATTAACAATTATAGGATATATATTTATGTTTATAGGGTGATTTTCAAATTCTATATATTCATTAATAGGGGCTGTTCGAGCTATTTCACAGACTTTGTCTTATGAGGTTAGATTAATTATAATTTTTTTAGTATTGATAATTTTAAGGGAGAGGTACTCATTTATAGATTTTATAAAGTGGCAGGAATATATGTGGTATGGATTTATATTAAGACCATTATTTTTAATATTTTTTATTAGGGTATTGGCTGAGTTAAATCGGAGGCCTATAGATTTTGTTGAAGGAGAATCAGAGTTAGTTTCTGGATTTAATGTAGAATATTTTAGAGGAGTTTTTGCTTTAATTTTTATAGCGGAGTATGGAATAATTATTTTTTTTAGTTATTTAATGGTAGGTATATTTACTAATTTAAGTAGATTTAGTGCGGGGTTGTATGTTAATTTTATAATGTTTTTAATTATTTTAATGCGAGGAGTTTTACCTCGAATACGGTATGATGAGTTAATGTATTTATGTTGAAAAATTATTTTACCTTTTATTTTAAATTATATAGTTTTTATTTTAATATTTAAGTATATATTTGTATATTTATAAGTTAGTAATAAGTTAAATTAGAAGGATAGTTAAGTTAAGGGATTACAATAATTAATTATAGGAGATTGTGTAAAAATATTAAATATTAAATTAAAATTATAGGAGGAAGGGGAATAAAATGAGGGGTTGGGGGGGGGATTTTATGAAAAAATTATTATTGTGTTTAAAATATAAATAATATATATTTAGAACATTAAAGAAGGATTAGGAGTGAATATAGGATAAAATAAAAGAATTTAATTTGTGTTATTAATTATTTTAATAAGTTTACTTATGAGGATAATTGATTGATAAATGAAGAATAAATTTGTATAATAAAATTAATAGAAAATTTAAAAATTTCTTTAATATGTTTTCAAAACATAAACTTATTCAAGATCATTAATTTGGATTAATTAGGTAGGAGGTTAAAAAATGTTAAGTAAAATTTAAAGGATTAGTAATGAAATAAAATAAGATGGTTGATGTTGATAGATTTATAGGTAATTTTTGATTTTTATTAGATTAGAAAATGAGGGGTTGGAGAAAATAAATAAATTGATTTAAATTAGGGATATATTTAATTAGAGATAGATGGATTAAGTAAAAATTAGATTGATTAATTAATTAGGTAAAATAAATTTGGGGGGGGGGGAAAGATTATAAATTAGTAAATAATAAATTTTCATATTTTGAAGTTTAATGGTAAAATAATAAAAAATATAAAATATAAGATAGTTAAGATTTGTCTAATAAGAATATAAGGATTTTCAATAATTTGAGCTCCAGCTCAAGTTAAAAGGATAAATGTATTAATAAATAATCAAAATGTTATTTGATTAGAAAGAATTAAAGAGGATGGTTGGGAATATATAGATTTGGATATGAAAGGGAGTGTATATAAAATTAAGATTGATATAGTTAGGGCAATTACTCCCCCAAGTTTATTAGGGATTGATCGAAGGATTGCATAAGCAAAAAGAAAATATCATTCTGGTTGAATGTGGGTAGGTGTGACTAATGGATTTGCAGGAGTAAAATTGTCAGGATCTCTAAATATATATGGATGTTGAAGAATAATAATAAGGAATAGGAATAATATAAGGTTAAATCCTAATAAGTCCTTAAAAGTGAAATATGGGTGGAAAGGAATTTTATAAAGATTTCTATTTAATCCTGTGGGGTTAGAGGATCCTGTAAGGTGTAAAAAAAATAAATGGAGAATAATAAATATTAAGATAATAAATGGGAGAATAAAGTGGAAAGAGAAAAATCGATTTAAAGTAGAATTATTAATAGAAAATCCCCCTCAAATTCATATTACTAGTATATTTCCAATATAGGGAATAGTAGATATAAGATTGGTAATTACAGTAGCTCCTCAAAATGATATTTGCCCTCATGGAAGTACATATCCTAAGAAGGCTGTAGCTATAGACATAAAAAAAATAGTTACACCAGATATTCAAGTGTAGGTAAGATTGAAAGAATTATAGTAAATATTACGGCCAATATGAATATATATAGAAATGAAAAAAAAAGAGGCTCCATTTATATGAATATTATGTATAATTCATCCATTTGGTACATTTTGAATAATATGAATGATTCTTTTGAAAGCGAATGAGATATCAGGGCAGTAATGTATAGAAAGAAATAGACCTCTAATAATTTGAATTAAAATAAAAATTCCAAGTAATGAGCCAAAATTTCATCAATAAGAAATATTTACTGGGGAGGGGAGATTAATTAAAGAATTATTAAAAATTTTAGTAATTTTTTTCATATAAGAAATTTTAAGAAGTAAATTATGGATTAAAAGTTAAAAAGGATATTTTAATTTTTAATAAATTATTTAGTTAATTTTTCGTAATGAGGAAGATTTAGTTGAACAAATTTTAATAATTATAAATATAGTTAGTAATAAAAATAGTATACAAATAAAAGTAAAATTATTATAAGGATAGAAATATAAGTTAAAAATATTTTCAAACATTTTTTTGTTGGTATTAATAATAAAATTATTATGAAAGATATTAGAATTGATAAAAATTAAGTTAAATTTTTTTATTAAAAAAGTAAAGTTTGATATATGTCTAAAGAATATAAATAATATATTAATGAAAAGTGTAATAATAAGGATAGGTTTAATATAAAAATTATTTTTTATATTAGAGATTAGTCTTGTAAAATATAAGAAAATTACAAGTAATCCTCTAATTAGGGTAAGAAATAAAATAATGGAGTATATATAATTTTCTGATCAAAAGGATAGGATAGTAAAAATTACTAAAGAGTAAGTTATTAAAAGAATAATTATAGAGCTAATATTAAATATGTTAATAAGTATTATAAAGGTGATTAAGAATAATAAGGAGAACATAGATAATAAAAAAATATTAGAGAATTTAGTCATAGTAGTGTTATTGATGTATTAAATAGAATTATATTTTAAAAATTATGTTAAATTGGGTATAAAATATTTATAAAAATTAAATTGTCAAGAAATAGTTTTAAAGTAGAATATTAATTTTGGAGATTAAAGGTATATTATATAATTAAATATTTTTTTGAGTTGTTTTAATAGTAAGATTTTTATATATCTTTAATTTACAAAATTAATATTTTTATTAAACTATAAAACATTTTTTTAGATATTATAATTTATATACAAATTTTTTTGATTTCTATAATATTATTGATAATAATATATAAACATATATTAATTATATTAATAATAATAGAATTATTAGTAATTAATATATCAATAATTATTTATATAATAATGGGTGAGTTAGGGATAGAATTTTATTTAATTTATTATTTAATTTTTAGTGTTTGTGAAAGAGTTTTAGGGTTAGCATTATTAGTAATAATTGTTCGATTTAATGGTAATGATTTATATTATATATTTAATTTTAGAAAATTTTAGAAATTTAATTTAAAAAAGAAATGATATATTATTGAAATTAAATTAATTATTTTATAGATAGATAAATTATTTTTTATAAATGATTATATTATAGGGAAGAATGATTTTATTTAAATATAAAGTGGAGAAAGTAAAAAAGTATTATAAAATAAGATTAAAATTAAAAAATTTTTAGATTAAATAAAATTTAAAAGGTTAAATTTGTTAATAATTAATTAATTAATTATTTTATTTGATAATAATAAATAAAAATTTATATGATAAAATTTATTATATTAGTAATATTTATAAATTTAATAGTTGTGTATAATAGGATAGTTATATTTTATTATAATTTATGTTATTTGTTAAGGTTTTTATTGATTTTTTTTTATATAGAAAAAGATATTGAATGATTTAATATTATGATAAGTTTAGGGTGTAATTATTATTCTATAATGTTATTAATATTAAGTTTTTGAATCTTAGGTTTAATATTTATATGTTTAAGTAGAGAGGGGGTAGAGTTAAAATTAAAATTAATTATTTTTGTTAATATATTGATAGTATTAGTTATATTTTTTACATATATAGATTTTATTTTGTTTTATTTAATATTTGAAATTAGATTAATTCCTACTTTTTTTTTAATTATTTATTGGGGGGGAAATATAGAACGTTTAAGGGCTGGATATTATATAATAATATACATATTATTAATTTCTTTCCCATTGTTAGTTTATATTTTTAATATGTATATATATGGAATGACAATAAAATTTAGATTAATAGTAAAGGTAATAAATAATTATGATATTACTTTTTGAGGATTTTTAATAATTTATATAGCTTTTTTTATTAAAATACCAATTTATTTGTTTCATGTTTGATTACCTAAAGCTCATGTTGAGGCTCCTGTATATGGGTCCATAGTTTTAGCGGGGGTGTTATTAAAAATAGGGAGATATGGATTAATTCGATTGATAGAAATATTTTATAAGGTTGGAGTTAAATATAGATATATTATTTTTAGGATTGGAATTATTGGAAGAATTATTATTAGAATTTTGTGTTTGGTTCAGGTTGATATGAAGAGGATAGTAGCTTATTCTTCTGTAGTGCATATAAATTTGATATTGTGTAGTTTAATAACTTTTTATAAAGTAGGAATATTAGGGAGGTATGTAATAATAATTTCTCATGGTTTATGTTCTTCTGGAATATTTTTTATAGTAAATTTGTATTATGAACGGTCGGGGAGACGGTTATTATTTTTAAATAAAGGAATGATTAGAAATTTACCTACAATTATTATATGATGATTTTTATTTTGTATTATGAATTTTTCTTTCCCTCTTTCTTTAAATTTTATTGGGGAGACTTTAATATTAATAAGAATTGTTAATTGAGATTTAATGATGATAATATATTTAATATTAATTTGTTTTTTTAGGAGGGCTTATTCACTATATTTATTTTCTTATGTTTATCATGGTAAAAATATTTATTATGAAAGTAAGATTTATAATTCAAGTTTAAAGGAATATATGATTTTAATTAATCATTATTTTCCTTTATTAATATTTATATTAAATTTAATACTATTTATATAGATAGTAAATTTAGGTAGTTTAAGAAAAATATTAATTTGTGGAATTAAAGATATTTGATATTTAAGAAGAAATTCTAAATTATTTTAAATATATTATTTTTTATATATATATTTTGAACATTTATTATATCATGATTAGTGAGGGTAAGTTTTTATTATTTAGATTTAATAGTGATATTGGAGTGGATGGTATTTAGATTTAATTCTATAAATTTAAAATTTATTATATTAATAGATTGAATTTCAATCTTATTCATTAGTTTTATTATATTAATTTCTTCAATAATTATATTATATAGAATAACATATATAAAAATAGAAAAGTTTATAAATCGATTTAATTATTTATTATTATTATTTATTTTATCAATAGTGATGATAGTAATTAGGCCAAATATGATTAGGATTTTACTTGGGTGGGATGGATTAGGAATAGTATCATATTGTTTAGTAATTTATTATCATAATTATATATCTTATAATTCTGGAATAGTTACAGTTTTATGTAATCGAATTGGGGATGTAGGAATTTTAATAGCAATTAGAATAATAATAATAGTAGGAGGTTGAGATTTAATAATATTTCAAGGAGGTATAGAATTAATATTATTAATAATATTAGCTGCAGTTACAAAGAGTGCTCAGATTCCATTCTCTGTGTGGCTACCTATAGCAATAGCAGCTCCAACTCCTGTCTCAGCTTTAGTTCATTCATCAACTTTAGTAACTGCAGGAGTGTATTTAATAATTCGTTTTAATAGATTTCTAATAGATAGAGGGGTTAGATTATTTTTAGGTTTTATTTCAGTCATTACTATATTTATATCTGGAATTATAGCTAATTTTGAAAATGATTTTAAAAAGATTATTGCTTTATCAACTTTAAGACAGTTGGGTTTAATGATAATAATTTTAAGATATGGATTTAAAATGATAGCTTATTATCATTTATTAATTCATGCAATTTTTAAATCTATATTGTTTATAGCTGCAGGGGCTGTAATTCATCTAATAAAGAATACACAGGATATTCGATTATTAGGAAATTTAAATGAAGTAATTCCTTATGTAATAATAAGGTTATTAATTTCAAATTTAGCTTTGAGTGGAATACCCTTCATATCTGGATTTTATAGAAAAGATTTAATTATAGAAGTTATTTATAGGAGAAGAAGATTAAATATAATAATATTAGTATTAATAGTTATATCTTTATCATTAACGGTGTCATATTCCTTACGATTTTTGTATTATTTATTTTTTAATAGGAGGTTTAAATTTTATAGATATGTATATATAAAGGAAGATTGAGTAATTAATATTTCAATAGTTATTATAATGTTATTAAGGGTAGTAGTAGGGTCAATAGTTAATTGAATTTTTTATTTTGATTATTATATAATTTATTTAACTTTATTAGAAAAAATAATTACTTTATTGAGATGTTTAATTGGGATTTTAGTTATAATTATAGTAATAATAGTAAGAAAAGTTATTAAATTATATTATTATATATATTTTTTTAGATCAATATGATTTTTAATTAGATTATATAGAGTAGTGTATAAACCAATTAATGTATATAGAGTTTGAATATCAAGAATGGATAAAAGATGGGTGGAATTTATAAGAAAAATTTTTATTGTTAGATTTGTAAAAAAAAAATTTGATTCTATTTATTATAAATTATATATATTTATATTTATTTTTGTTTATTTTATAGTAATTATATTTATATTTATTTAAAATATATAATATTATTTAAATAGCTTATAATTAAAGTATAATATTGAAGATATTAAGAAAATTTAATAAAAATTTTTAAATAAATTAAAAATTAAATTATTTTTATAATGAAAATATAATGTTTTTTTTAAACTATATTTAAAAAGTAATATAGAAAAATTTCTATAAATTAATGAATTAGAAGTTCATTTTTATTTACTTCAACTAGAAGATTTATAATATTCAATAATATTATTAACAATAATATACCTCTATTTGGTTTTAGTTAAAATTAAAATAAGGTAGAAAATTAAGATTATTAAAAGTTCAAGTAGAAGGGAGGGAGGTAAGGGGGGGTAAAATTAAATGTAAATTAAATAATAAATTTAATAATTTTATTAAAAGAAATAAAATTAGAATAATATTAATAAATGAATAGAATAAAGTTAATATAAAAATATAAATATTTGACATTTTAAATAATAAAATAATAATAAAATAATAATAAAATAATAATAAAATTTTTAAAATTATTCTTAGATTTAGTTTAAAAAATTAAATCAAAAATTTAATTCGAAGTTAAAATGTAAAATTACTTTAAGAATGAATTTAATTATTTAAATGTGATTTAATTTATTTTAAAAATATATAATAAATATATAAAAATTAATATTAATGAGATTTATTAAGATATATAAAAATAAATATAATTTTTTAATGCAATTAAAATGTTATGAATTAACTAATATCCTTTTGGCGGGTAATTTTTTTTTTTGGGGGGGTGGGAGGGGAGAGAGGGAGGAAGAAATGAGTTTTAATTAATTAAATAAATTTTAAATTATTTTTCAGTCTAAGGAATATTCGTTATATTCAATGTAAAGACCGATAATTAGGATAAATAAAAATATAAAGGAATAGAAAATAATAAATGGATTAAAATTTAATGTTAAAAAAATTAATGGTAGAAGTAGGGCAATTTCAATATCGAAAATTAGAAAGATTAGTCTAATTAAAAAGAATTGGGTTCTGAATGGTAATCGAGCTCTTGAAGATGGGTTAAATCCACATTCAAATGGGGATATTTTTTCTTGATTTAAGGTAGTTTTTTTTGAGATAAAAAAATTAATAAGGAATAAAATTGAGGATAAAAAATAGAGAAATATAATAAATAAAATAATATTTATAATTATTTATATTAATTTTTTTAAATTTTTTAATTGGAAATTAAATGTAATATTTATACTATATAAATAAATAAAAAATAAGTAATATATTTGATAATAAAGTTAATTATTTAGAGTTAGAGAAATTAGGGAAAGTTAATTTATTATTTAAAAGTATATTTTTAAGATTGGATTTTATTAAAATGAGGATAAGTGGGGTATAGAATAAGTAAGTATGAAAAAATAGTAATTTAAATATAAAAAATTATTTTATAGTAAAAATTAAATTTTTATTTATATAAATTAAAAAATTAAAATCTTCATCAATAGATAGAAATAAATAAGAATAATCAAACTACATCTACAAAGTGTCAATATCAGGATGCTGCTTCAAAACCGAAGTGATGGTAGGAAGAAAAATGAAATTTTAAAAGTCGGATAAAACAAGTTAGGAGGAATAAAGTTCCGATAATTACATGAATTCCGTGGAATCCTGTAGCAATAAAAAAAGTTGAACCATAGATTGAGTCAGCCATAGTAAAAGGGGAGTTAATATATTCGAATAATTGAAGGAGAGAGAAATAGATTCCAAGAAAGATAGTTAGAAATAGACTTTTTTTTGTTTCATTAAAATTTTTATTGATTAAGGCATGGTGGGACCAAGTTACTGTTAAACCAGATGAAACTAGAATAATAGTATTAAGTAAGGGGATGTCAAATGGGTTAAATGGAATAATACCTTTAGGAGGTCATGATTGCCCAATTTCAATTCTAGGGGCTAGAGAGGAGTGAAAATAAGCTCAAAAAAAAGAGATAAAAAAAAAGATTTCTGAAATAATAAATAAAATTATTCCTATTTTTATTCCTTTAAATACATTAATTGAATGGCATCCTTGATATGTAGCTTCTCGGGAAATATCCCGCCATCATAAATATATACAAATTAAAGTTCCAGGGATTGATAAGGAGAGAGATGGGATATAAAAATTATGGAATCATCTAACTGTACAAATTAGATTGTTGAAAATTCTTAAAGAAATAATTAGAGGCCAAGGTCTTGGGGATACTAAATGGAATGGGTGATTATGAGAAAGATTTGTCATAAATTTAAAATGAAATAAAAAAAGTTAGTTAAGAAAGAAAGTTAATAAAATTTTAAAAAATATATAAAGAAAATTTTGAAAATTAGTGTGTGTTTTTAGGTTTCTCTACTATATAAAGTTGATAAAATAGAGAATACATAAGCTTGGATTATTGATACTGCAATTTCAAGAATGTAAAGTAAAATTTGTGTAAAAATTAAAATAAAAAGTATTAGAGAATTTGAAATATTTAATCCTGAGGATCCTAAAAGAGTTAAAAGTAAATGACCCGCAATTATATTTGCAGTTAATCGAATAGATAAAGTTAAAGGGCGGATAATTAAACTAATTGATTCAATAATAACTATGAAAGGCATAAGTATAAAAGGAGTTCCAGAGGGAGTTAAGTGGGTTAATAAATTATTTAAATAATTTAAAATTCTGTAAAGTATTAGTCTAATTCAAAGTGATAAGGATAAAGAAAGGCAAAATCTTATATGACTTGAAGCAGTAAAAATGTAAGGGAAAAGACCAAGAAAATTATTTAAAAAAATAAATAAAATGAGTCTGGTAAAAATAATAATATTAGAAAAGGAGTATGAAATTAAAATTTTAAATTCATTAAAAATATAATTAGTTAATAGAATTCATAAGAATGTGATCCGAGAAGGTAATAATCAAAATTGATAAGGTAGTATAAAGAATAAGATAAAAATTCTTAATCAATTTAATGTAAAGGAAGGGGAGGTTGATGGATCAAAAATAGAAAATAAATTTATTATCATATTCAATTTCAAGAAAAATTTTTATTAAATTTATAATTGTGAAAAATTTTATTATTTATTGTTAAATTTTTAAATGAATTAGGGGATGGGGTAGCAAAGAAGTATAAAAAAGAAGTTAAGATAAATATTAAAATACTTATAAAAATTAAAATAAATATTCATAATAAAGGCATTATTTGTGGCATAAAAAATATTAATAATTTATTTAATGACTTTAAAGTAAAAATTTAATATTAATAATTAATTTATTTTAAAAAAAAAATTTTTTAAAATTAGAAATTAAGGAGAAAGAAAAGTAAAAGGTAAAAAATAAATTTAAGGTAAGGAATTTTAGTTAGATTTAAGAAAAAGAATATTATTAATAAGTAATATTTTTAAATTGACAATTTAATGTTGTTAATTAAACTAATTCTTTTTTTAAAATTTAAGTAAAATTTAATTAGGAAAAGTAAAAAGAAATTATGATTATAATAAAATATGAATAATTTAATTATAGATAAAATAGAGTTGATAGTGAAAGAAGGAGGGATAAAAGTAAAATAATCTTAAGAAAATATATAGTTTTAGATTAGATTATAAAAGATTATGTATAATTAATTAAGTAAAATTATTATTTATATTATATTTATTAAAGATATAGAAATATATATTAGGAGAATCATTAAAAATAGAGTAGTTTTCTATTATAATTTGATTTAAAAAATCAATACTTTTTCAGTCATTTAATGGAGGATAAAAGTATTAATAAAAGTTGGAAGTTAAGAGTAATAAAAGATTTAATTAAAATTAGGTTGAGGTGAGGTTAGAGTTCAGAGTAGATATAAATTTAATTTTTATTAGTAAATAATTTATTAAAAAAATTATTTGAGGGGAGATAAAATAAGTTAAAAATAATTAAGTAATAAAAAGATTAAAAAAATATTTATTTATTGATAAAATTGAAAAATTCAATTTTTAAAGTTAATTAAATTAGTTGATTCAATAGCGATGGGTATAAAACTATGATTTGTTCCACAAATTTCAGAACATTGGCCGAAAAATAATCCTGGACGATTTATAAATAATAAAGATTGATTTAGACGACCAGGGATAGAGTCTATTTTGATCCCTAGTGCAGGGATTGCCCAGGAGTGAATTACGTCTATAGATGTAGTAAGAATTCGAATAGGATATTTATATGGTAGGATACAACGGTTGTCAACGTCAAGAAGGCGAAATTCATTATTTATAAGTTGATTTGTAGGAATTATAAAAGAGTCAAAGTCAATATTTGAAAAATCAGAAAATTCGTATCTTCAGTATCATTGGTGACCTAAAGCTTTAACAGTGAGATTAACATTGAAGATTTCATCAGTGAGGTAGAGTACTTTAATTGAAGGGATAGCTATAGCAATAAGAATAAATATAGGAAGAATAGTTCATACAATTTCAATTGTTTGATTTTCTAATAAAAATCGGTTGATAAATTTATTAGATATTAATCTAAATGTAATAAATAAGATTAAAATAGTAATATAAGTTAAAATAATTATAGCAAAATCATGAAAAAAAATTATTAAATCGTAAGTTGGAGAATTAGAATCTTGAAGAGAAATTAATCATGTATTAATTTTTAATAAAAGATATATAATGGTCTTTTTAATTGAAGTTTAAATTCAATGCACTATTCTGCCATATTAAATATAAATATTTTTAGTAAATATTAAAAATGAAGTAAAATAATTAAGAATTTAATAAAAAAAAATATTGATTTAAAGATAAAAATAAAATATTTAAAATAAATTAGAAAGTAAATAAAAATAGAATAAAGTAGTTATAAAAAATAAATTAACATTAAAAAATTAAGCAATAGAAGGAATTTCTGTAAATCTATGATTTAAAGGAGGGTATTTTCTTAATCATTCAAGAGAAGAATTAAGAAAGAAAATATTGATAATAAGTCGTTTTTTGGATAAAGATTCTCAGATAATAAATAATAGAATTGATAAACTTAAGATAGATATAAGTGACCCAATAGAAGAAATGATATTTCAAGATAAGAATGAATCTGGGTAGTCAGAGTAACGTCGGGGCATACCTCTAAGACCTAGAAAATGTTGGGGAAAAAAAGTTAAATTTACACCAACAAATATAGAAAGGAATTGAATATTTAAGTAAAAATCATTTAATCTAAATCCAGTAATTAAGGGGAATCAATGAATAAATCCAGCAATAATAGAAAATATAGCACCTATAGATAGAACATAGTGAAAATGAGCAACTACGTAATAAGTGTCATGGAGAACAATATCAATAGAAGAGTTAGATAGTATAATTCCTGTGAGTCCTCCTATTGAAAATAAAAAGATAAATCCCAATGATCATCATAAGGCAGGATTATAATTAATTTTTATACCATGAAGTGTTGCTAATCATCTAAAAACTTTAATTCCAGTTGGGATAGCAATGATTAAAGTAGCAGAAGTAAAATAAGCTCGGGTGTCAACATCAAGACCAATAGTAAATATATGATGAGCTCAAACGATAAAACCTAAAAGACCAATAGCTATTATAGCATAAATTATTCCTAAGGTTCCGAAAGTTTCTTTCTTTCCTCTTTCTCTTATAATAATTTGTGAGATTAAACCAAATCCTGGTAGGATTAAAATATAAACTTCTGGATGACCAAAGAATCAGAATAAGTGTTGGTAAAGAATTGGGTCTCCCCCTCCTGATGGATCAAAAAAAGAAGTATTTAAATTTCGATCAGTTAATAGTATTGTGATAGCACCTGCAAGAACAGGGAGGGAAAGAAGAAGAAGAATTGCAGTGATAAGAATCGATCAAACTAATAATGGAATTTTATCTAAGGATATGAATTTATGATGTATATTTAGAATAGTTGAAATAAAATTAATTGCTCCTAGGATGGAAGATATACCTGCAATATGAAGGGAGAAAATTGTTAAGTCAACTGATGGGCCACTATGAAATATTTGAGATGTTAAAGGGGGGTAGAGAGTTCAGCCTGCCCCGGTTCCTGTGTATAAAAAATTTCTAATAATTAATAGGGTTAATGAAGGGGGTAAAAGTCAAAATCTTATATTATTTATTCGGGGGTAAGCTATATCTGGAGATCCAAGTATTAATGGAATTAAAAAATTTCCAAATCCACCAATTATAAAAGGTATAATTGTGAAAAAAATTATAATAAATGCATGGTTGGTAACTAGAGAGTTATAGATTTGATCATTATTAATTAGACTTCCACATGATCTTAATTCTAATCGAATAATCATTCTTATTGAGGAACCTAATAAACCTGATCAAATTGCTAAAATAAAATAGAGAATACCAATATCTTTGTGATTGGTTGAGAATAATCATTTATTCATAGAATAAGTTTAAGTTTATAATATTTAATATAAATTTAGTATAATTTGATTAATTTAGAAATTTAATAAAAAGATTATAATGATTTAAAATAAAAAATATTAATAAAGTATTATAAATTATATTAATTGATTTAATAAAAATTATGAGTTAAATTTGATTATATATGAAAATATAAAGATTTTATTGAATAAATTTAGAAGAAATGTTATGTCTGATTAAAGTAATAAATTGTAAATTTATTTAAGAAATTAAAAATTTCTAACATTAAAAATTAATATAATGAAATTAAAAATAGATATAAAAAATGAATTTAATTAGAAAATTTAAAAGATAATATAAATTGTTTATAAAATAAAAGGGTAGAAAATAATAAATAGAAAATAATGAATATATTATAATTTAAAAAAAAATATTAAATTGCAAATTTAAAAATTTTAAATAAATTTAAATAATATATAATAAAATATATAAGATTTATAAAAAAATTATTTATTAAACTTTGAAAGTTTAGAGTTTAGAGTATATAACTTAAAATCTTAAGGAAAATTAAATTATTAAAATTATTAAAGATAAAAATAATGGTAATAAAATAAATATAAAAATATTATTATAATAATAATTTAATTTAATTAATTTTGATTCAAATTTAAATAAAAATAAAGCATGGAATAATATATTATTATAAATAAATAATATAAATAAAGATCTAAATATTATAATAATTATAATTATGATTAGATTATTTAATTTTATAAATAAAAAAATTGAATATCATTTTATAAAAAATATTGAAAAAGGTGGTATGCCAGATACGTTAAAAAGAATAAATAAAAATATTAAATTAAGATTAATATTAGGTATTATAGTTAAAGAATTTTTAAATATTTTAAATAGTGAAATAATAAAAATTAAAGATATAAGTGAAAATGAGTAAAAAATAAAATATATTAATCAAGATAAAGTTTTTATATAAATTATTAAAATTATTCATCTAGATTGATTAATTGAAGAGTAAGCAATAATTATTTTAAAGTTAGTAATATTTAGACTTAAAAAAGGTGGAATAATTGAGCATAAAATTAGAATAAGGTAAATAATAAAAAAATTATTTAATTTAATTAAAGATATGATGTAAAAAGGAATAATTTTTTGGATGGTAGTTAGGGTAAGAAGTATATTATAAGGTAAGAATTTTGAAATTAAGGGGAATCAAAAGTGGAAAGGAGGAATACTAAGTTTAATTAATAATGAAATAAATAGAATATAATAAATGTAATTATTAGATATAATTAAATTATTAATAGAGATAGAAAAAATTATAAAAAAAGATGAAATAATTTGAATAAGAAAGTATATAAAAATAATTTTTTTATTATTTGTAAATAAATTTAATAAAAAAATAAATAAAAAATTAGTAATTTCTAAGAAAAATCAGATAATTATTAAATCATTAATAAATAAGGAAATAAAAGAAAAGATAAATAAAAATATAAAGATTAAATAAACTAAAATTTGATTAAAAAAAATATTTAATAATTTAAAATTTTTTAATTTAAAAAATTAATATTAAAATATAAAATAATTTTTATTTATGAATAAAAAGATTAATATAATAATTAAAGTTTTAATAATAAAATTAAGATAGTATGAAGAAATTATTAAGGTAAATAAAATCATTAAAGACGGGGGGGATATAAAAAATAAATTTATTAATAAAAATATATTTTAATGTAAAAGAGCATAAAAATTTTTGAAGTTTTTAGGAACAGTTCAATTCTGTTAAGTATATTTATAAATTATTTTAATTTATTAGTTGTTGGTAAGGAAGTGGAGAGAAAATAATAAGAGGTTTAAAATTAATAATTACAATAATGTAAATAAATAATAATGAAAGTATATTATAAAATATACATAATTTATTTCATCAAAATAATCCTTTTAATTCAGGCATATCATTTTAATTTATGAAAAATATAAAAATTAAAGATTGATATATTTAAGTATTTTTAATTAAATATATAATAATTTAAATTAATTAATTAAAATTATAAAATAATAAGGAAAGATATAAGGGAAAGATATAAGATAGAGAGAGATAAAGTAGTAGAGGAAAGGGGGAAAAAATAAATAAGAGAGGGGGAATTCCTCTATTTTTAGAGTATGAATCTAAAAGCTTTAAATTAGCTTACTTATTTTATTTATTTAGAGAGTTTTTAGAAAGTTAATTTAATGGGGTAGAGAGGAATAAAATAATATAAAATAAAATTTAATAATTATTAAAAGTAAGTTATTGTAAGTAAAATTTTAGTTTAAATTAAAATAATTCATTTACAATGAAAAGATTTTACAGTAAAGTAAAAAAATTTATAAAGATTAAAAAAAAATAATTTTATATTTTATTTAAATATAATTAATAAGAAATTAAAAATAAAATTAAATATTGTAGGTATAAAAAATTTGTTAATTATAAATTTAATAAATTAAATTTAAATTAATTAATAATAATATAAATTAAGAAAAAAATAAGGAAAGAAATGGAGGAGGAATATTAATTTTAAAAAAATATAAAATTAGATTAAATAAATAAAATTTAAAAAGTAAGGTTATTAAATATAGAAAATAATAAATAAAAAAATAAATTTTAAAATAACTTATTTAACAAAAAAATAATATGTTAAAAAAAAAAAAATTAGGGTAAAAATAAATAAATAATAAAATTTTATTTTATATTTTATATTATATTATAATATATAATATTATATAATATTATAATATAATAACTTTATTATTTAAATTATTTTTTAATTTTTAAAAAAATTAATAAATTATTAAATAAAAAAATATATTTAATTAAATCATTCATAAATAAATTAATAAATTATTAAGAATTATTTAAGTATTTTAAGAAAAGAAAAAGAAAGAAAATAAAAAACATGTGAAAATAGATAATATTAATGTTAAAAAAATTAATAAAATTATTTTAAAAAAAATTAAATTCGGAGATATAGGTATTAGAATAATTATTTTATATTAAAAAATTTTTACATATATACGTATACTTACGTATATATATATTGTGTATATATATATATATA
>Ga0157360_1000302_pt1 | contig 19665 bp, 18 predicted proteins | sample AttlaeALBM1_FD_111483 | JGI IMG/M metagenome (GOLD analysis project Ga0157360, IMG submission 111483) | Fungus gardens microbial communities from leaf cutter ant in Ribeirão Preto, State of São Paulo, Brazil - Atta laevigata ALBM1 | ecosystem: Host-associated > Fungi > Mycelium > Unclassified ... | reverse complement strand
TAAGTTAGAGCAATGAGTAGCCCAGGAGCTCAAACTATTGTTGAGGTAAGGTATTCTACCATACATCACTAGCTACTTATACTAGACTAGCCTGGTCTGTGCGCCAGTCGCTATGGACACCTATATCAGGACAATAATAACTACACTACCAGATGTGGCTATGTAGTACTGTGATAGAGACCCGAACTAGAGGGAAGAGAACTATAGATCGCGGACTCCGAGGATCTGTGGGAACACTAGCTGATGCAAACCCTACCAGGTTATCTAGGTGATCTTAGGGTTGTCCCCTTACACATTAGCTTTAGTATATAAGGCTACCTGTGTAGTTAGATATAGCTTCACTCGAATATCATCTTAGCTTCTAGGACACTTACCTTAGCTTAGGGTTAAGATGCCTTTGAGTGCCTTTAGCCCCTAACAGTTCTTTTATTTTTGTGATGTAGATCCATTGTCTTTCTTTCTTAATTTGTAGGGTTTTCTTTAGTATTCTTATTACTGGTTCTTTTGGTATCTCTTTTTTGTTAAATATTCAGTTGTTTCTTATTGTCTATACTTGCTATATAGCTTCTGTTATTCTCTCTATGTATGCCTCATTCATTCACTTTGGGCTTTTTTTAGTTGTATTAATCCTAGTCCTTTTATTAGCTTTGTTGTCAGTTATAGCCATTGTGTCTTTGAGAAAGTCTGTTTCCATTTACTTTCCATATAGTCCCATATTGTGGGTCCTTGATTTAATGGGCATTTTATTATAATATGATCTATTGTTTCTAGCTTTCCACATTTACAATGGGCTCTGTTCTCCTAACCTTTAATTTTTAGAAACCATATTTCCACTTTATGTCTGTTATGGCACAGTTTCCATAGAAAGTTGTTTATCTTAGGGGAGGTTACTTTTTTCTCATTATTTATCCATATATCATTAATGTCATGACTTGGCAAAACAGCTAAGTCAATATTTATATTTCTTTTCTTTTTCTTTTCTTTTCTTTATTACTAAGGTGGAGTGTGGGAAATATCATATGACAGTCACAAGTCACAGTCACAGTATGTGATGGAGAAGTCAGCTAACAGGCATGAGGACTGTGGGAGACAAGGTACATAGCCATGATAGTAATTGTATATATAGTATAGCAAAATCTAATGGGGACTCTATCGAGTTCTCTTTGTCAATTGCTGAACAAAGAGCAGTTGGCTTTATTCCAGCTTGGAGTTTAGCTTCCTTACAATTAATGGTCATACAGACTCCTGTTTTTTGTAGTAGTTCTTTCTTAGTCTCTTCTATTCTTTTTTTTGTTTGATCATTTCCGGGTTGTCTATTATGGTGTCTTAGTATCATTTTGTATGCTTTTTTTTGTGTCATTTCTGTTAGCTCACTGCCTTCTAACTTGAAGGGTTCTGGTACTTTCTTTTTGTTTAACCATGTGCTTTCACTTGGTGTATTATTTCTTAGGGTTGCTATTATCTTTTTCATTGTGTCTATTTCTTTTTCTGTTTCTATTTTACTCATTTTGGTTTTTCCTTCATGTAGTCATAGTTGATATATGATAGCTCACCATGCTTCTCTGTCTTCTTTTTGGAGGAAATTGTCTTTTTCCCATCTTTTAATGTTTAGCTTTATATCTGTCATGGTTTCTATTCTATCTGTCTTTATGTGTATGTCTCCTTTTAGCTTTAGTGCTTCTATTATTACTAGTATGTCTACTATTTCTTTTAGTAGGTTTGGGTTCATGCAATAGGTTTTTGTTTCATCTGTTTCATCTGTTATGATTCTTATAGCTCCTGAGTACCAGGTTTAGTTATCTTCTGGTCCTAGTTCGAGTATTGTGTAATATATGTCTTTTTTATCTAGTGACCTGTTTACATTTCTTTTAACTGGAGTTTTTAGTGGTCTTGACTCTTTTTTCTCTTTTTTATTCTTGTATCTTTTATATGATCCAAAAACACATATGGCTTTTTCTGGTGATCTATTATCTATTGTATTTGGATCTAAGGTATCTTGGATCTCTCTGTTATCTTCTTTTTCCATTCATAGTCTTCTAGGTGTAAAATCTAGGTTATCTTCTATTTCTAGTATCATTGGGTACAGTCATTGTGGTATCTTATTCATTATTTTTTGTGCTAGCTGTTTGCAATGCCAATGTCAGCTGTCTTTCTTTAGATAGTCTTTGAGGTCACCAACTGTTTTGATTTTATGGGTTAGTCTTAGACATGATGCTAATTTCTTGTTCCATGAGTAGTTATCTAGTATTTCTATATGGTGCCATAGTAGCATTTTTCTTCTTTGATCCTTTTCTGCTACTATGGCATCATAGCCTATATTGTATTTTCTACTAGTCTTCAATATTTCTTTAATATAGTTGGGTACTTTCTTTTTTTTTGTGTTAGTTATATCCCAGGTTTGGAGGACCCAGTTTATTTTGTTTTGATCATTTACTACGGGGGCTTTTTGCGCATATTTGAAAACTACTTGGTGTCACAAACTTCATTTAGCCATATCTCTATCAGTTCTTTGACAATTCCCATGGTCTTAATGGCACCTAAAAGCCCTTGAAAAGACCTTTCAATTGATACTAGTCACGTCTCGAAGCAATCAGTAATGGCTGAGATATTAGGTAGATCAACTGGTAACCACCATAGTACTGTTTATTAAATCACTAATATCTTGGAAACTGCCACAATTTAAGCTTCAATTTTAGGCATCAGAGAAGCTCTTTTCATACTGCTAAGAATGAGCCTAAAACGGCACTGAGGCAATTAATATTAGTGAAGATATAAAGGCCTCAATGTTTATACATGAACTTTATTAATTACTCATAGATAGTCATCTGTCCTTTTCTTAGAACAAAGGACAGCCTCCATATGATTAGGTTATCACTATTTCTAGCACAAAGGCACTACCATATGTAGAACAATAGGTAGTAGCATGTGATGCTCTGTCCTAGTGCACAGATTATCACTTTTCTGTATATAAGGACTCTTTGTCTGAGGATTAGACCTCAGACTTAACAACACCAAAAGGGCAACATTAGCAAGGCTACTTGCTAACAAGGGTCCAGCTATTTATGTAGTTCATTTGAACAGGTATTTTGTTATACCTCTATGATACTATTTAGTAGTCACTTTTTGTAACACTTGGTCTGTTACAAAGGCTCATATTAGTCTTTTAGTTCTTGATGCTAGGTATTTCTTTAACTACATTATTTGTATCACTTCTAGTCTGGCTTTTATGTCTGGTAGGTTTAATCCTCTATTGTTTCTTGGTTGTGTCGCATTCATCCAATTCATTAGTAGTCTTTTACCTTCCCACATAAAGGATTTTATTTGTCTCGTCATTCTTTGGGCTATACTTTTTGGTATTTCGTTGGCAGTTGCTAGGTATAGTGCTCTGGATTGAATTAGGGCTTTTATAACTAGTTCTTTACCTTTCATTGATAGGTTTATTTTCGACTAGCTTTTCAGTATCTTAGATTGTTTTTTGAGAATTGCTTCCCATTGCACATTAGTTTTGCTGTCGTTGCCTATGTATGTTTCTAAGGTTCTTAGTGAGTCATTGTCTTCTACTATTCTTATTGCTTGATCTATTTTGTCATTATCGGTCTTATTCACAGTTCTTGTTCTTATTACATTGGTTCTGTATTCTTTTGTGCCTATTGGTAGAATTTCTGACTTTTTGTTATTGAATTTGGCTGTGGATGCTTTACAAAAGTTCTTTATAACTTGTTCCAGAGTCTTTTTGTTATCATTTTTGTTCATGTAGACTAGTATATCATCTGCAAATAGTGATATGAGGATTCTTTCTTCTAGACCTTGTATCTTAAAGTCTCCAAGGGACAATTTTCTTATTGATTTGGCTAGTAGTTTAATCACTATGTCATAGAGCAGACACGACATTGGGCATCCTTGTCTTATACCTGTCACATAACGAAAAAATAATAATATCATAAAATAATTTCTTTTATATTTTATATTATTACTAAATTCTGCTCCTGAACTTTTGTTGTCTACTCCTATAGGATTATGATTTAGACTAGTTACTTGCACTCCTTCTATTCCAGACTTAGTATAAGTACTCCATTAGTTATATCCTAGTTCCTTAGTTCATAGATTAACATCTTTTACATGTTCTATCCTCACTTTTATCAATATACCACTCCTCTCCTGAACTCCTGCCAACAATTCAGTCTTCCTGAAATATGCAACTACACACGTGACAGCAGATTGAGGCACAGCACACGAGCTGAGGCCAAGGTTGTTCCTCACTTTTGTTGTCAACTCCTTTCCACTCCAGAGTAACTCCACTCCACTTGTTACGGCCTTAAAGAGTAACTCAGGTTGCAACACTCAAGTAAAGACTCAAGGATGAATTAAGAGTAGAGGAAGAAAGAGAATGATACAATTGGTAAAGCATAAGAAATACAGAAGAGTATCTACTGTATATATACCTATGTACCATGAGAAGTAAATGAGGAATACATGTGGCAGACATGAGGTCTGCTAAGTAAAGAACATGCCCCACTAGTGAGGTGCTGACTGAGCCATTAGATATATGAAGCAATATGAAACAAAGAAGCAGTTTATGGGTAAAACACCTAGAGACAATGAGGTCGATCGTTACAATACCTTTGTCTCAGAGTTCATGTCCTTATGAACAGTTTACAACCTTTCTTCTTCTATGGCATAAATAGCCACTGACTTCTTTTGTGGTCCCACAATATAACCTTTATCTGGTACCTCTGTGATGAACCATGGTTCATGTGGTGGTCCTCCAGTGTATAATGGTATCTTGAATCCCCTTTGTACTGTTTCCAAATTTTGTTTAGATTTGATTAATCCTTTGACAATCCAATTTCAATATCTTGAGCTGTTCTCTCTATTTTTACTGATGGTGCAGTATCCAGCAGGTGGTAGGAAACGAGTGACATTGTTTGGTGCTTTGAATTGTTTTAGAAATATAATGAGATTATTGATTTCTTCAACTATTTGATTGTTGGGATTTTCTGTTGCTGATATCATAGATTCATCATTTGATGATGCAGTTGTGGATTTGTTGTCAGGTGGTGGTGGAGAGGGTTGTATTAAAATAACTTCTTCTTCATCATTTTCTCTTGGAGGGACTGTTGGTTTGACTCATGGAAGAAAAGTAAATTGATTGGTATAAGCAAATGATTCTTGTAATCCTCAAATATGATTATTAATTGCTGGATGTCCTTGACCTTGGCACGTTGTAAGTTCGTTGACTAGGTTGCATTGGATACTATGTATAAGGGGACATTTAGGGTAATGCTTAGTCAGTATTGAGGGTCTGTTCTATTAGTGGCCCAGTAACAGTACGTATACGCATTCCCATCGTTCCTGTCTTCTCTCTGTCTGTGTCATGTGGTATGATGCCTTCTATTCTATTATTAGGACATTATGATTACTGATCTATGTGCTCATGTGATAGTGTGTGTGATCGTCTAGTGTAGAAGTATATATACTAGCAAGCTGTCATAGATATACTTCACTTGAATCTCAACTTAGCTTCCGGGACTATCTATTAGCTTGAAGGGTGATCGTTTCTGAGTGGTTCCCTAACACTATGGAATTGTTGGGGTAAGGCATCATGTAAGATGAGCCTAAGTGTTTCAGCCACTTTATAGAACTGCGTGGCAATGTCTGTATAATATTCTTCTCCAGCAAGTAATGTTCCTGTTTCTGCATCTGCCATAGTGTTGTTGATAATATTGGCCATCCTAACTAGTTCTTCTGCTTTTTCTTCGAGCCCTGCCATAGCTTCAATAGCTTGGATAATGCAATCCATTTTGCTTGTCCAATTTTTAGTTTTGTTGTTATGACATATGATTTTGTTATAGGTTTCCTGGTTCCAGGTGAAGGAGGCAGTAGTGGTAGAGGTGTTGGTAGCAGTGTTGGTGAAAGAGGACATATTTAGAAGTGTTTCTCAATTGCTAGTATGCATTTGAGATATTAAAAAAGTGACCTTTAGTTCCCTCTTTTATAGGTTTCATCTCGAAAGCTGTGTCCAATAGTCTTGAATTGCCTCTTTTGTGTGTGGTAAGTTTGCTTCTGCCATCCATTGGTCATGTTCATTTCCATATTCTTTCCAGTGAATAAGGAATTGGGTGTCTCTTCCTTTTTTGCGATGTTCCCTGATTTTTTCTACTTCATATTCTTCTTCTTTATTGACAATGTCAGGTGGTGGTGCTGGATCCTTGTGTTGACTTGCAAACTCCGCCTTTTTGCAACATATTAATAGGTCTTCATTGAAAATATCGTGTATGGCCCATCCTTCTAGAAGCTCTAGTTTGTATGCTCCTTGTCTGATCTCTTCTTTGATTGTAAAAGGTTTGTATCTTTTCTGATCCAACTTCTTTGAGAGTTGGTTTTTTTGAATGTTTCTTGCCTCTAGCCATACTTTTTCTCTTGTTTTGAGATCTTGTGATTGGTGTGTTCTCTTATCATATTGCCTTTTCATTGTTTTCATTGTCCTTTTTATTGCTGTCTTTGCTTCTTTCCTCGTTGTTTCTATTTTCTTTAATAGGTTTTCCAAACTTTGTATCTCTGTTTCCACTGTTAGGTTTCCTTTCCAGGGGTGTCTTCCATAGTTCACATAGAATGGAGAGTGTCCTGTTGTTGCATGTTCCTTGTTGTTATATTGGAATTCTGCTATTGCTAGCCACTTTGTCCAATCATCTTGTCTGTAGTTGATATAGTGTCTTAGGAACATTTCGACTTCTTGATTGACCCTTTCCGTTTGACTATCTGTTTACGGATGGTAGGCTGTTGACATTGCTCTTTTTATTCCTAATGCTTTGCACAGTTCTCCCATAAATGTTGATGCAAATTGGGGTCCTCTATCGCTGATGATCTTCTTTGGTATGCCATGTATTTTCCACATGTTGTCCCGATATATCCTTGCCACTTTACTTGAGGAGATTGAAGTCATTGTAGCTATGAGTCTGATCATCTTGGAGAATCGGTCCACAACTACCAAAATAGCATCTTTGTCTTCTGATCTTGGCAGGGGTCCTATGACATCAATGCTGATTTCTTTTCATGGTGTTTTTGGTATAGGTAAGGAATGTAAAGGTACTGCTTTCTTTATATGTTGCACCTTGTTCTGTTGACATTCCTGGCATCCTTGAACATATTTTCGTATATCATTATATATTCCTGACCACCAATAGTTTCTCTTGATTAATTCTATCATTCTGTGTTGTCCTGGGTATCCAACATCTGGTGCATTGTGGTTGTCACTAAGTATTTCATCTCGAAGATGTCTGTTTTTTGGAACATAGATCTTGCTATTTATGTAGACAATTCCATTTTCTTCTCATGATTATCTATCTTTTTTCTCTAATTGTTTTGTTACCTCTTGTTCTCTTGTTTGGATTTTCTTGATTTGTTCTTGTATTCCTTCTTCCATTATTTGTAGATGTTCTTGTCTGAGTAGTACGATAGGTGTTCTCTCTTGGCTTGTTGTTTGTTGTATCCATAACTCTTTTTTAAGTATCTGGATGTCTTGGTTGTCTTCTTTTGTGTTCACTTTTTCTCTTTTAGACAATATATCTGCTTTGGTATTTGTTTTTCCTGGTGTCATGACTTGGCAAAACGGCTAAGTCATTATTTATATTTCTTTTCTTTTCTTTTTCTTTTCTTTTATCACTTACTACACAGAAGAAAGTGTGGGAAAGTGTCACATCATAAGCGTCACACAGTCACAATCACATGACAGGAAGTCACAGTGTCACATCACATTGATGTCACATGATGAGTCACATGATAGGTGTGGGAAAATAGTGCATAGACCATGTAGTAGTTGTATAAGTAGTGTAGAAAATCTAATGAGAACTCTATTGAGTTCTCCTTGTCAAACGCTGATAAAGGAGCAGTTGGCTTAATTCTGGCTTTGGAGTTAGCTAGTCTGATACCTGGGATATGCCATAGAGTAAAGTCATAGTCTTGTAGTTTTAGATACCATTTTACTTGTTGACCATTGAGTTTATGTAGTTCTTTGAAGTATTTTAAATTTTCGTGGTCTGTCCATACTTCAAATTTCTCAACCACATCTAGTAAGTATTGTCGCCATTTGTCTAGTGCTTCAACTATTGCCAGTAGTTCCTTGTCGTATATTTTGTAGTTCCTTTTCACAGGTGACATTGTTCTTGATAGGAAAGCGACTGGTTTCCATTTGCCTTCTTGTTCTTGTGAAAGAACTCCTCTGATTGCATGTTCTGATGCGTCTACTTCTACTCTAAATTTTCCTTTTCTTTTGGATAGGGCCAGTACTGGTTGTGTAGTTATTTTTTGTTTCAACTTTTCAAATGCATTCTGTTCTTTTTCTGTTCATTTCCATTCTTCTTTTCCTTTTAGTTGATTTAATGGTGTTGCAATGTGGCTGAAATCTTTGATGAATCGTCGATAGAAGTTTGCAAAGCCTAGGAAGCTTTTGACATCCTTTACTTTTGTTGGTGTCTTCTATTCCTTGATTGCTTTGACTTTTTCTTCTTTCATTTGTACTTCTCCATTTCTAACCCATACTCCCAGTATGGGTATTTCTGTGGCATTAAAATCGCATTTTGACTGTTTGAAGCACAAGTTATGTTTCTTCACTATTTTGAGGAACCTGATTGTACATTCTTCTAGTTCTTTTTCTGTTTTTGCTGGGATTACGAAGTCATCCATGTAGTTTGTGAGAGTTCCTTCATGTAGTAGTTCTTGGAAGATACTTATCATCATCCATTGAAATGTTCCTGGCGAGTTGTACAGTCCAAAGTACATTACTTTCGGTTCAAATAGTCCTTTGTTTGTCAAAAAGGCTGCTTTTTATTCATCACCTTCTTTTATCCATACATTGTTGTATCCCTAGATTAAGTCCAATTTATTAAAGTATTTTGCATTTTTGAGTTTATCAATTACTTCATTGATCAGGGGTAATGGTGTTTTGTCCTTGATTGTGTATTGATTTAGCCATCTATAGTCTTGTACCAATCGTAGTGTTCCATCTTTCTTTGGTATAAAGAAACATGGTGCTGTATATCTTGAGTTTGATTCTACAATGAGTCCTGCTTTGAGTTGTTCATCTAACTATTGACTAAGTATTTCTTCTTCTTTGAATGTCATTGGATAGGCCTTTGCATTGAGTTCCTTTGGTGCTTCTTCTATTAAATTGATTTTGTAGTTCTATTCTCGTCCATCTGGTAGTTTCTCGAATTTCTTCTTGTTGAATAGATATGTAAATAGTTGGATGTATTTTGGAAGATTTTCAGGATTTGTTGGATCGGGTTCTTTATCTCCTCCCTTTGATTTTTCTTTTTCCTTTGGTAGTAGTCTCCTTGACCATGGGGTAAACCGTATAGCTTTGTGTTCTGTTTTGCAGTGTCCTGGGCATCTTGTAAACTGTATGACTCCTTCTTTCCAGTCTACTTCTGGGTTGTGTTCTACTAGTCAGTCGTGTCCTAGGAATAGATTCATTTCCTTGATTTCTGATACTACTGCATCAACATGTTTGATATGTCTGTTCGAATTGATTTTCAGAGGTACAAATTCTCTAATTGTCTTTTCTCCATTTTTTGATCCATTTGAATTGTATACATTGAATGGTTTTGGGAGTAATTTGGTAAGTATCCCTTTTTCTTCAACTGTTTTTCTGGCAATAGTGGTGTTTGTACATTCAGAGTCAATTAATGCCTTGACCTTGAGTTTTCTTCTGTCTTTAGTTTTGATTGTTGAGTACACTATAAGTTCCCTCAATTGTTCTCTCTGTTGTGGAATAACATATCGATTCTTGGTAGAACTATTTACAGTGGTTCGTTATATCGTACCTACTCTGAACCTTCAACAAAATCCTTCTGCTCTTCATTATCTGAATCCCCTTGTTGTAAACTTCTGGTTTTCATTTGTTGAGGTGCTCTGTATCCTATGGCGATATGACCTTCTTTGCCATATTTGAAACATCCTTGTTGTTTCTTCTCTTTCTTTGGTTGTCTGCAATCTTTTGCCATATGTCCAAATCTATTACAGTTGTAGCACTTGGGTTTGTGTCCTTGTCCGTTATTCTGTTATTATCCTATTTCCATTGGTTTGCCCATTCCTCCGTAGTGTAAGGGGACTACTATAGTATTGCTTAGATAATGTGGTAGGGTTCGCATGATCTAGCATTCCCACGGATCCTCGTAAGTCCACAGACTATAGTTTCTTTTCCTCTAGTTCAGGTCTCCATCATAGATACTACATAGCTATATCTGGTAGTATAGTTATTGTTGTCCAGTGTATATGACTATAGCGACTGGTGCACAGACCAGCTAGTCTAGTATATATAGCTAGTGATGTACAGTAGAATATCTTACCTCAACAATAGTTGAAGCTCCTGGGCTATTCATCGCTTCTACTTAAGACGCCTGCTCTACTATATTGGAGTGTGACTGGTGCCTCACTGAGTGTGCCCTTACAGCACCCAGTCACACTGCAATATAGTAAAGCAGGTATCTTAAGTAGAAGCGATGAATAGCCCAGGAGCTTCAACTATTGTTGAGGTAAGGTATTCTACCATATATCACTAGCTATATATACTAGACTAGCCGGTCTGTGCACCAGTTGCTATAGTCACATGTGCCGGACAATAATAACTACACTACCAGATATAGCTATGTAGTATCTATGATGGAGACCTGAACTAGAGGAAAAGAAACTATAGTTTGTGGACTTACGAGGATCCATGGGAACGCTAGATCATGCGAACCCTACCTGGTAGCCTAAGCGTTCTCAGGGTTGTCCTCTTACAGGTGCCTCACCAAGTGTGCCCCTTACATGTAGGTTATTCCTAAACCTGTCCTGTAATCATAGCAGATGTTGGTCCACTCATATCCTTGTCCAACTGCTGTAATTGCCACCTTCCATTGTTCTAGACTTTTCAGGGCCTGAGTTGGTGAATATGCCATTATGGCTCTGATAATTTCTCTGTTTATGTTCTTCTTCAGCAAAAATATTGCATGCTGGTTGTTTGTCTATGCTTTGCTTGCTAAAGCCATAAATTCAATAAGGAAATCTGCGATATGTTTCTTTCCTTGTATGAATGTTTTGATGTGCCATTCTATGTCAGCTTCTTTCGTCTTGTCACTGTATACCAGTTGTAATTCTGCCTCAAAGGCATTCCAACTTGGAGTATCATCTCTTCTATTTATTTTGTCAAGTTTCTGTTGAGCAAATGCTCCTGCAGTTCCTTCTTGGAATCTGCCTAGTACTACAATGATTTTTTCGTCAGCATCTGTAACTTTGTTTGCTCTGAGGTAAAGCTTCATAGCTCTCCACCAGTCTTCAAACATCTTTCTGTCCCCATTGAACCACCTAGGTTCTGGAACTATTGATTTGTGGTTTACCACCTCTGTTGGTGCTACTGGTGGTGCTGTTCTGGCCATTGGTACTGGTGTGCCTGCTTGTGTTCTGGACATATTTTGCTTTGGTTGTCCTACTGATGGTGCATCACTTAACTTGTTGAGTTCTTCTTCTTCGTTGCCTATTTTGTTGGCCTTTGATTCTGTTTTTTGTATGTCTTGTTCTTCGGACTCTTCTTGGTACTCTGATTGTTCTTCACTGATGTAAACTGAACTGAGTCGTTCTTTGAGGTCTTCTACCTCCTGTGCTCCAATTATATGTTTGGCAGTAATCTTTATGATATACCAATGGCTGGTTTGCTAGTTTGCCATCCTCTCAGTTGCAAGGTGAGTTGGTGACGCTTTACCAAATGTTATGACCTTAAGGAGTAACTCAGGTTGCAACACTCAAGTAAAGACTCAAGGATGAATTAAGAGTAGAGGAAGGAAGGAAATGATACAATTGGTAAAGCACAAGAAATACAGAAGAGTATCTACTGTATATATACCTATGTACTATGAGAAGTAAATGAGGAATACATATGGCAGACATGAGGTCTGCTGAGTAAAGAACATGCCCCACTAGTGAGGCACTGACTGAGCCATTAGATATATGAAGCAATATGAAACAAAGAAGCAGTTCATGGGTAAAACACCTAGAGACAATAAGGTCGATCATTACACCACTTCAGGTCACTCCGTTCCTGTTTTGCACGATCCTTGACAATGCCTTTTTCTATCTTTATTACTTGGAGTAGTACTTTGTTTACTGATACTATTGTCTAGGCATTTCTATATAGTTGTTGTATTTTTTGTATAAACTTGGGTGGTAGCCCATATTTTCTTAGTATGTGCCATGAGTAGTCGTATACTATTTTATCATATGCTTTTTCCTGATCCAGGGATAGTATGTAACCATTTTTCTTATATATTTCACAGTAGTATACTATAGATCTTGTTAGTCTTGTATGGTCATGTATATTTCTATCTGGTATAAAACCAGCTTAGTTTGGGTGGATTATCTTATGGGCTGTCTTTTCTAGTTTGTCTGCTATTGTTTTGGTGTATATTTTATAGTCTGTGTTCATTAGTGTTATGGGTCTATAGTTCTCAATTCGTTGTCTATCTTTTTTCTTGTATAGTAGAGTCATTGCTCCTAGTACGAAGCTGTCATTGTGTAGATCATTATTCTCTATTTTATTGTATACTTTTATTAGGATTTGTGCTATACTTTTAACTTCTTTCACTACAGGATTGTCTTTGCTGCCCCTGTATTTTTCATATTTCTTTTGCCAGAATTTGTAGAATTTGTATGGAATTCTATTTATTCTGGGTGCTGTGCCATTTTTACTGTTGTCTATTACTTTTGTGACTTCTGTCTCATTAGTGTCTTTTTCTAGAATTTGTGTTTCTCTGTCGCCTATAGTTTTGGTTACTACTTCTAAGAAGTTGTCAATTTTTTGTGTATCATTTTTCTCTCTCTTAGGCAGTTTTTGCAGATCTTTGTGGTACTCTGATGCTATTTTGCACATTGTGGTGGTATCTGTTATTAGTTTTCCACTTTTGTTTAGCAATCCAGATATCACTTGTGAGTCATGTCTGTCTTTATTCAGATTAAAGAAGTATTTCATGCTTTTTTGACCTTCTTTTAAGTATTTAGTTTTTGCTGTTTTTTGGGATCTTTTAGTTCTCATTCTACTGTTTTCATTAAGTTCTTTCATTAGTTTTTCAATTTCTTGTCTGTTATTTTTCATGTCTTTGAAGGTTCTGACTTTTTTTTCCTAACATTATTCTTTCTGTTTTTTGCATTTGCCATCTTCTATTGTTTGTCTTCTATTCCTATTTTCTTAATGGCTTTTTTGGCTTCTATCCATATGTTTATTATTTTGTTACTTTTTAGTTCTATTTGGTTTGCTGTTTCTACTAACAGCTTTCTGGTTCTGTTTACATATGGTGGCCACTTTATTATTTCCTCACTGAGTTTCCATAGTTCTTTTTCTATGTGGGATGTGTTTTGTTTCATTATTCTAACTGTTACTATCTGGTGGTCTGATATGCTGTAGTTGTTTTCTATTGTCTATTCTAGACAGCTCTTAAATAGATTTCTCGTTGTATATATCCTGTTATTCTTTCTAGACTATTTTTCTGGGTATACGTGAATTGTCTTTCATTTTCATGTGTAGAATGCCATCTGTCTATCAAATCATTTGTAGTTTCTATCCTTGTCTAGCTATCTACTAACTTGGGGTCATCTGGGTGGGACGGTGATCTGTCTTGTTCATTGGTTACCAGGTTAAAGTCTTCAGTAATTAAAGTGTTATCTTTTTCTTGTTCATTTTTGAGATAAGTCTTTAGGTTTTCAATTATCTTTGCTTTCTCAGGTTGTTTGTTAGGCATATACATATTGATGATAGTCAGTGTATAACCATCCCATTCTAAGTGTATCTTGGATATTCTTTCTCTTTCTATTATTTCATGTTTCCATGGCTTGTTCTCTTCTATATTCTACTTTATGATATCCTTATTGATTATAAACACTGTTCCAGCTTTTCTATTATTTGGGTTACTTTCTATCATTAGCCCTGGATTTTTTTTCTCTATTGTTTCTGTATCTTTTTCTGATAGTTTGGTTTCTTATAGAGCTATTACGGTTATTTTTCTGAGTTTTATTAGTATTATTAGGTCTTTGTATTTAGATTCCTTGTTGGAGTATTATTTGCCCCTGATGTTTAAAGAGGCTATAAGTAGAGCTTGTCTTTGACTAAACTTTTTATCTTTATAGTAAGGTCTTTCAAAGTTTGGCTGAGGGACTTCTAGTTGTACTCTTTCACCAGTCAGATTCCCACAAACTAGTTCAGAGGAGGCCCTCATTGTTGTATTCTGGGGCATAGAGCCCCAAGTCTGCTTCAGGCCCAGGAATTCATGCATGTTTATACTCCTATCCCTTGGGCCAGTAGAAGCAGGCAGTGCATTCGCCCTAATGTCACTGTCTATGGTAGGGACTACTACCTCCAGATGGCCTGCACTTTTAGATCTATGGTAGTTTGTGCTTTTCATGGTTGTTTTTAGTTGGTTTTTTAGTTGGTTCTGCCAGTGTTTCATTTATAGTTTTGGTTCACTCATGTCAATATTCTTTTCAAATTTGTCTTTTGGGATTGGTCTTTTGGTTACTATTACTTGGTGCTTTGACTGGTGATTTCATTATATACTTTTTAGTATCTAGTCACTCTCTTCTCATTCTCCTCTCTCTTCTTCTCAAGCTTTATGCTATCTATCCACATTCATCCTTTGTTCCTGTTCCTCTTTATCTGTTATTTTTCAGGGATTCTGTTACCATCCTTCTCTCCTTCTTCCTCTTTTGTTCATCGGTTGTTTTACAGGTGGGATTTCCATTGAACTCCTATATTAGTTTACTTCTATCCATCCATAGTTGAGGAGGTCGGATAATTTATTTCTTGGAGTATTCCAGACTGGGGTTCTTTTTGGTTGTAGGAATGTGTGTTTCTTATAGTTTTTGGGGCATTCCAGTCTGTAGTCTCTTTGGTCATAGTAATGTGTGCTGTTTGGCATGTTTGTTATCTTTGTAGTTTGTTTTGTGCTGCAGTAGTTACTTGTTGTTTCTCCTCTCTTTCCCTATGGTAGGAAAGTGGGCTTGTATAAACCCTCTATGTCCACAAGAACCCAAGGTGTAAAAGTATATGTTTAATAATTGGTTTGGCTTTAATTCTGCCTTAGTTTATTTCAAGTCCTATTCAGTCATATTCTTGTTAGGTATTTGTTTTTGAGTCTAGCATTAGGTTTTTAGTTGTAGTGGTTTCTTTTAGTTTCCTGATATTTGGTCAGGTAGTTGACCAGGCTAACATATCTTAACAACTATTCTATGTGGTTTGTCTTATGTTTGTCTTATGATAGTAGTGTAGTTTAGTTGTTATCTTATGGTTTATTGAAGTGGGGCTTAGTATGTATTTAGGTTGCTCTGCTTTGGGTTGCTTTGTTTGTAGTATTACTACGATTCATTTGCCTACCATCCAGCATTTATTTGGGGGTTCAGTATAGTCTTTTGAGCTTGGTGTATTATTGCTTATCTTTGGCTTATCTTTATCTAGTTTATTCACAGTTTCAGTTGTCGAGTTCCTAGTCTAGTCTGTTTTACCAAGGCTTCTATTAGTTCACTCAATTTTGTCTTCTTTTAATTCACTCTTAGGCTAACTGTTACTTCAAAAGAAATTTCATTTGGCCATAATAGCCACTAACTATCTATTCAATCAATCCGTCGTACCCATGTTACTACTAGAAGCTCTTGCTCGCCTTCCCACATTTACGGTTTCTCCAAGGCTGATATTTCAAACAGGTCATATGCCTTTGAAAGGGCATTTGGGAAGGGTATGGTCATGCCCATGACATATTTTACAATCAGATGTGTACTGTAGGGTCAGTTCCATCATTTGGTTCATTTTATACTTTGCAGAGAAGGTTTTTCTGCAGTTGGGCTTGAATATGATCTTGGCTGTGAATATGAAATCGGCATTGGCAGTCAGCGATACTTCTATTTCAGCCCCGTCTCCTTAGATGTTTTTGAGAATATTGGCTATTTCTGCTTCAGTTGTGAGAGGACCAGTATGTCTTATAGTCCTTGGTACTGTTGCTACTATTTGGATATAGATATAGTCGGGGGATCTTATTTGTTTTTAGTCTTTTTCTTTTTGGGGGGCTCTTACTATTACTTACCTGTTAGTGATAGACTGGAAAGTTACTAGGTCTCTTCTTTCCATTGTTATTACAGTTTCGTAATTTATTAATGCTTTAGCTCTTTCCAGGTCTTTAACATCCACAGTAATCCAGGGACTTGCTAGGTTTAGCTCTTCAATATCCTTTTCTTTAATAACACTGCCCACTGAGAATTCAATGGCTTTTGCAATGCAGCTGATTTTGACTGTGTTTGTTGATTGCCCATAGTAGGCAGCCAGGACTTTGTTCTCACTGTTGGCTTCTTTGTACCACTTTCTAATCACGTTACTCAATATTTTCTTCTTCTTCCAGTCATCTAGATAAATATTACCAGTAATAATGTAGCGGGGCTTTAATTTCTGAGTAGCAATGGTCTAGGTAAGAGCTTCATCTAGGGTGTCTTTGACAAAGAAGTCCCCATCCAAGGATGAGGACTCTTCTATCTCGCTACTATTGTTACAGGCATCGGGATAGCGGCTTTTTGAGACAGGAGGAGAGTTGCTGCTGTCTTTGTTATCACTGCCATCGATTTATGAGGCTTGCAGGTGACAGAAGAGAACTGTTCTGGGGTTTCAGCTTTGTGCTTGTGTATCTTGGGTTCATTTGGGAGGACAGTGGTTATGGGGGAATTAACTCATTAGGGTAAGTTGCTACATTTTTACCACCATCTTAAGTAGCAGCAGATGTTTTGATCTTTGGTCATGTTTGTTTGGCTATCTTATTTTTAACTGGTCTATAAATAACCAGTTTATATTGCCAATATCTTTCACGTGTGTCAATTATCCTAGTCTTGTTGCTTATTTATGAATATATTCTTTGTAGTCTGTCTATTTTAACAGTGTCTTATTTGTTTGATGTCATAATTACAGCAAATCAAGTCATGGTGAATATTTCTTAAGGCAGAATATTTTAGAGATCAGCTTTGTGGGAAATTGGCTATGAATAGCCTAGCTATCAAATTCTGCAAGTAATCTTAAGCACAGATATTGACACATTTAGCAGAGGAGGGTATTACCCTTGTTCTCTGAGCCCCAGGCCTGTGACAAGGGAGTATCCTGGACAAGGCAACATATTTCCTTATCTACTTTTACAGCAACAAGTACTTTGGCCCCATTATCCTTCCCCCCAGGGGGTTGCCTAGTAACTTTGAATGGGCCTAGGTATTTTTTAGACAGTTTCCTTGATGGTTGAGTAGTTCTAATGAATTTTACTAGTACAAAAACTTGGTCTCCTATTTTTATTTGTGGTACTGGAAGATGTTGTTTGTTCTCCCATCTTTGGTAGTGGTGAAAGAGACAAAATAGATGTTTACTATGACAAGCAAGTAGAAGAGGCAGTGATAGTTCTTAATTGCATGCTAAAGGGTTCATGGAAAGAAGGAGAAAGTAGGAGTATCAGAAAGAAATTAAAATGTAAAGTGCAGCTTATCTGTAATATAAAAATAGATGAAATGATTGTAGGTTCAATCTAGATCTGCCTTGTATGGTGTTCCTAAGGTGTCTACCTTTACACACCATAACAAGCTTACTAGTAGAATAGTCAGTAAACCACTCATGGGCCTTACCACACTCAATCAAGCCCTCATCCATACTCCTACACCAAACCTTATGGGTGTAATATAATCTGAGTCAATGATTAGCCAGGCTTTTCAGGCCTGCTACTTCATAGAAGGTTGTCCAAGTGACCACTGTGTCTTGTCTCAAGAAAAAATAGGATATATGATAGGAAACATTTACCAACTCAACCTCTTACCAAGATCACCCCTTACACACTCAAGAGAATCACATTTACAACCTCAAGAGCTTCTGAGATGAAGGCAAGGGCCAAGGAGGCTTTCCCTATCAATCTCCACTCTAAGAAATATATTAGAATATTACAAATGTTGGAGACTCAATTAAAAAGAAATAGAAAAGGAAATTCTTCATTCTACCACTCTCTCTTGTATTTCTTCTCTATGACACCACTATGCAGCCATGATAGCCATCACCTTTCTGTTCTCCATACCTCCCAGACATGACCATGTGATTCTATTCTACCTTTATATTTTACTTTTGCCCATCATTCCCTGAACCCTGAACTAGCTTTCTTCTACTCCAAATATGGTCTAGAAACACATGACAGTATATGCGAGTGTTAGTGATACAATCATAGTCTGGCAGCATATCCATTTCTTGACTGAGTCCAGCAGTAATGGGATCACTAGTCACTGATAGACTTTTGATCTGTCATCTTGGTATTATATTAGTCTAAGTCTGTTCTAGATTGAAATTATCTCACATTTCAAAGATATCTCTGAACCTCTGATTTCTAGAGCTTCAACATTGATAGTCTATATCTGAGAAACCTGGTGCTAGCTCATCAGTCTTGCCTCCTAAGGTATATGCTATTCTAGCATGTGGCAGCTTGGCAACTACCTAATAGAAGTACCCATTCTTGGGTCTAGATTATGTCTGGGGCTTGTAAGAGGTCTTTAGAGTGGGTTCTAATAGTAAAATCCAGGGGTATAAAGTATATCCCATGCTACATTTCCACAGAAAATTCTCTAGTGGTGTAATAGTGGGCTTGTGCATTTGCTATTGAGTTTTTGAGTCTGGAGTATATCTTTCCTAGGTTAGCTAGGTAAGGTTCTGTGGTATTCAAACAGAGTCCTTGATCTGACTATAATTCCAATCTCAGGTGGTAACCCTTGTTCATGAAGAAGGAAGATACATTTGCAATAGCCGACAGTAAGTTATTGAAGGAGAATTTTGCTAGAGGCAGTAGTTTTGCCTAGTGTCAAGGATTGAACAGACAGAGAATAGAGGAGAGGAGTAATAGATAGGAGTATACTCCAGAACAATGTACTATACTACTTCAGAGAATAGATAGCACTTATCAATGATGGAGAAATCCAAAAGAAGACTCTGGCAGAAAGAAAAAGACGTCTGAGCGGAGTATGACTTGATAAACGATCTTGGTTTCAACTTATGTGTTGTGTTCCGGTCTTCAGTCATGAGGTTGGTCGCTTATTTCAGAGTGGAGGGAAGTCATCAGAACAGAGGTCCTAAGGAAGTAGAATAGGAACTGGAGTGGACAGGGATAGGATTAGGACCAAATGACATTAATGTAAGGGCGACCGGAGTGGAGCTCCAGAAGATTCCTCAGTTAAATTATAATCTATGAAATATGTTACAACCTACCTTCAGGAGATTCCTCAGAGAATTAAATGAGGCTCCTGGGGGGGAATAATCTACATTATATATGTTACAGTGTCCTCGTATCCCTGCATTTGGTAACCAGGGTCTGAACAATGAAAGTGCATTAGGCAGCAATGGAGTATGCTTAGAGCAATGGAGATAAGTCCAAATATTACGTAGTAATATTTGATCTGTTGCAGGGTCACTCTAGAGGGCTAGTACGTGCTCCGGAGTTGTGTGTGAGTGTCATATGATGGAAAATACCCAAATAATAATATAATTTCCTTTTTATTTTATATTATTACTAATTTTTTGATCCTAAACTCCTGTTGTCTACTCCTATAGGATCACGATGTAGACTAATTACTTGTACTCCTCCTATTCTGGACTTA
>Ga0157360_1000301_pt1 | contig 19666 bp, 24 predicted proteins | sample AttlaeALBM1_FD_111483 | JGI IMG/M metagenome (GOLD analysis project Ga0157360, IMG submission 111483) | Fungus gardens microbial communities from leaf cutter ant in Ribeirão Preto, State of São Paulo, Brazil - Atta laevigata ALBM1 | ecosystem: Host-associated > Fungi > Mycelium > Unclassified ... | reverse complement strand
GCGTTTTCACGCGCATACTTGATGGCGATAAACGCCCCTTCTGCATTTTCATACGGGCTGCCCGGCACGACCCAGATGGCGTCGTAGCCGACCAAATCTTCAGGATTATCGATCTCGCGGGTCGCCAGCCAGTCATAATCAGCGGTGATCTCAAGGACTGCCGCAGCATCGTCAATGGCAAGCGGGATCGCCTGATGCGCAACGATGTCATGGTTATAGTCGCCGATCAGCGCAATACGCAGTGTCTTTTTAGGCGGAATGTGATTCATGGAGAGGTGCCCCTATGCCGTGGTAGATAATGGCTAACATAAGGCGCATCACACTAGACGTCTTTAACGGTAATCACAACACCTTAAATCAGCGGGGTAAGATTACGACTAATTATGAAACAATAAGTTGCCAGTTTAAGAAAAGGAGAGAACGTATGATCCAGTGCAAACGTGTCTACGACGCCGCCCGTAAAGAGGATGGCTACCGGGTGCTGGTCGACAGGCTCTGGCCGCGCGGCATTAAGAAGGTCGATCTGGCCTGTGACGAGTGGTGTAAAACCCTCGCCCCGTCAGCGGAGCTGCGCAAAGCCTTTCACGGTGAGGCGATCGATTTTGCCGCCTTTAAGAAGCGCTACCGGGAAGAGCTGGAAGCGCAAAAAGAGGCGGGTAAACAGCTGGCGGCGCGGGGGAAAAAGGGCACCGTCACGCTGTTATATGCGGCAAAGGATACGGAGCAGAACCACGCCGTCGTGCTGGCGGAGTGGCTGCGCGCGCTGCGTTAGCTCATCACCTGCGTGCGTTCGTCCTGCGGCGCGCTGTCCGGCTGCAGGGGCATCAGGTGCTCGGCGCGCACAAAGGCGAAACCCTGCTGACCGTCAAATGCGGTTACATCGCCCGTCACCAGCCAGAGCGCGCGCGCTGCGGTGCGCGGCATTTCGGTGACCACGCCATTAACCGGGTTGAGAAAGCGCTCTCCCGGCTGGCAGAGACCAAATAATTCCACGGATTTACCGATATTGCTCCGCCCGCTGGCGGTCTGGGCGCCGATGACTAATGCCTGGCTGCCCGGTCGTAACTGAAACATACTTCTCTCGCGCGCTCTCGTGAATACTGAATATGAGATAATTCTGAAAGAGAAGTTTACCGGGCTTTTCTACCGCTGTCACGATCCTGGTGCAGGATGATCGCGACGCCATAGCGCCCACTCGTCAATCACTTCCCCTCCCGGCAGTTTGCACTCGGTCCGCACGCCCTGCGGGCTCTGCACCGGCACGCGCTCGCCGCCGCGCTGTTGACAGTAGACTGCCGCCGGGTTAGCCATGCCAACCTGAGGATGATCCGTTTTTACAGCAGGCGATGAGGTGCAGGCAGAGACCAGCAACGGTAAAACGAGTAAGCCATAACGCATTTTCTTCTCCTTACAGTGACCAACAACGTTGTTGAGAATAACCGTGCAAGCGGCATATCTCCATGATTTCTCCATTCTTAATGCACTTTTCACCGTTATAGTCTGCTTCGTTCTCACCCATGACCAGAGAACATCATTCCGTAATCAATGAGTTTTTGCCCCGCCTCATCAGCGGGGCTTTTTTTGTCCGTTACACGATATATCAAATCTTTTTCGTTCATGTTTTAATGGCGCGCCGTCGAAATAGTCAGCAATAACGTGCCGGGTCAACGAGGTACCCACGCACCGGAGCCCATTATTCATGTCCGATTTCATTCTCGCTCAGGTCTCGGAAAGCCTGTCGAAAGAGCACTCCCTGGAAAGTTTAGTCCGTCAGTTTCTGGAAATGCTGGAGATGGTGACCGATATGGAATCGACCTACCTGACAAAAATCAGTGACGACCCCCGCCAGCAACATATTGTCTACTCCCGCAACAGTAAGCAGCTTGAGATCCCGGAAGGCTTCTCCCTCCCCTTCGGCGATAGCCTGTGCAAACGCGCGCTGGATGATAACTGTCTGTTCGCCAATGATGTGGCAACCCGCTGGCGCGATTGTGAAGCCGCCCAGGCGCTGGGGATCACCACCTATCTCAGCCAGCCGGTGCAGCTGGCAGACGGTTCGCTTTATGGCACGCTATGTGCGGCCAGCAACCAAAAAAAGATGCTCAGCGTGCGCGGTGAGCAGGTGCTGCGCCTGTTTGCTGGCCTTATTGCGCAATACATTGAAAAAGAGCATCTCGTTGACCAGCTGCGCGAAGCCAATGCCGCGCTTATCGCCCACTCTTATACCGATGCGTTGACCGGCCTGCCGAATCGCCGCTCGCTGTTCGAATCGCTGCAGACACTCTTCTCCCTGGCTCGCCATCTGAAAATCCACGTCATTATTGCTTTTATCGATCTCGACAATTTCAAAGGAATTAACGATCAGTTTGGTCATGAGACCGGCGATCGCTTCCTGATTGAGGTGGGTAAGCGGCTGAGAAAGGGTGGCGGGAAAGATGATATCGTTGGCCGACTCGGCGGCGATGAGTTTTTACTCGCCTGCCCCGGCGGCCCGCTCCACCAGCCACAGGGCGTGCTGCTCAGCGCGCTGAAAACTCGCCTCGACGGGAAGATTGCCGGAGAGTATCAGCTTGGTGATATTCATCTCCACTACCCTGGTGCCAGCGTTGGTGTGATTGAGATTAACCCTGAGCAGTACGATGCGGACAGCGCCCTGCGCGCGGCGGATGAAGTAATGTACCGGGTGAAGAAGAGCAAAACGAAAAAAGCATTCCAGCAGCTCAATTAATGGGGTTATCTCCCGTTGCTGATATGAGGCAAATCTTAATGGCCTCGCTTTCATATACACTTAACAGAGTCGGCGCGTGCCGCTGATCGAGGAGCCTCTATGAAAAAGACCACCATCATCATGTTGATCGTCGCGATTATCGCCGTGGTTGGCACCCAGCTTGGCTGGTGGAAGTAGTTATAGGCGGCTGCATCGGGTAAGCCGCTGCCAGTCACGCTGATGGAGCTCTCAGACTAAGTTACCCTGTTTTAACTTGTTGGCCAGGAGCGCACCATGTTTACGGGTCTTAAAAAAAGTGAAAGCAAACAGCTGGCGGCACTCGAATTATTGAGTAAGGCCGATCCGGCCCGCGATGCTGCGCTGGCAGAATTTGCGCGTCTGGCCAGTGAAGTGATGGGCGTATCGGGCTGTTTTATCACCACCTTTGATGACGAGTTTCAGTACATCAAATTTGTCGAAAACGTGCCGATTGAGCACAATAAAATCGCCATTCATAAAACTATGTGCCAGTACTCACTGGCTGACCGGCAAATGATTGTGTGTAACGATGCCCGTGTTGATGCGCGATTTTCTCATCAGCCGCTGGTCAATAGCGGCGATATCCTCTTTTACGCCTCGATGCCGATGATCGCCAGAGAGGGAACAATTTTCGGCACGTTGTGCGTTACTCATCCAGACATCTACAAACCTAATGCCCGGCAAATTGCTAATTTTGAACGCATCGCGGCGCTGGCCACGCTCTACCTTGAATCCTGCTACAACATTGGCCTCGTCGATGCGCTGACCGGCCTGCCGAATCGCCCCTGTTTAATCAAGGAGATGACGCGCCTGAAGCAAAACGCCAGCGGTGACTATGCCCTGATCATTTTTGACTGTATTGATATTCCTCGCGCCTATGAATTGACCCGCTATCTTGGCGTTGAAGCGCTGGAGACGCTGCTGCGCAGCTTTGGTCCGCTGCTGCAGATGCGCTTGCGGCTTAATCAGTCGACAACACTTTATGCCTTTGCCACTGGACGCTTTGCGGTGCTGACAGAGAGGGATGCGGCACTCAGGCTGACTAAGCGGGTTGAAAAATCGCACGCCTTCCAGGCAACTATTGGCAGCGATATCAATATCAATCTCTCAATTCACGCGGGTTTTGTCCCCTTTAAGCCGGAAACGGACAACGTGCAGGAGGTTGTGCGGCAGGCGATCAGCGCCCTGCATGAGGCGATCCGCGAGAATAAACCGGTGCTGCTGTTCAACCCGATTCTTGACCACCAGCGTAATAAAGATTTCCGCCTGCTGTACGATTTGAGCCAGGCGATCAAATCGGGCGATCAGCTCTATATGGCCTATCAACCCAAAGTCTCTTTGCGCTCGGGTAGGACGGAGGGCGTCGAGGCGCTGCTGCGCTGGACACACCCCGGGCTTGGGCCGATATCGCCTGCGCTTATCGTCACGCTGGCGGAAAAAACCTCTCTGATGGCGGATATCACCCGCTGGGTGATCAAAACGGTGATTATTCAGGCCAAAGCGTGGAAGGCGATCGGAATCGATCTCCCCGTCTCCATCAACGTCACGGTGAGTGATTTTTCACGCACCGGCTTTGCCGATGAACTGGCGCAGCACATTATCTTCGCCGGGCTTACCCCTGCCGATATCCCCATTGAGTGTCTGGAAACAGAAAAGGTGCTCGAGAGCGATGCTGCACTTCGTGAGCTTAACCGTCTCAAGGCGCTTGGTTTCACTATCCTGCTTGATGATTTTGGCGCGGGTTACAGCAATATCAGCTACCTGCGGCGCATCCCTATTGACATGATAAAACTTGACCGCTCGCTGGTCAGCCAGATCGCCACCGATAACGACAGCCGCATCATCGCCCGCAATGTGATCATGATGTTGAAAGAGTTAAATTACGTGGTGCTGGCGGAAGGGGTGGAAGATCTGGACACGGCACGCATGCTCGAAGAGTATGGCTGCGATGAAGCACAAGGTTACCTGTTTGCCCGCCCGCTATTAGCAGCAGATATTCCTGCCTGGCTAGTGGACAGCAAACCCTGGCGCCTGCTGGCGAAAATCCATACCAACCCACAACATCATTTGGGCAGATAATGCATTGTCGCACCGTCCACAGTGAAGATAAGAGCAGACCAATTATTAAAGTGATGATTAATACACTGATCATCAAATTTATAAATCTCTCCAGCGAAAAATTTGCGTTTGTACACCTTTGGCCGCCGGGTTATAAAGTGCGCAAGTGACGGATATACGCTTCAACAATTTCTACTCTCTTCGCTGGCAGTTTTGATGTCGAAACTGCCATGCTTTATCTCTTCCTCTTGCTGAAAAGCCTCGCCTGCACTACCTAAGTTGCGCTGTTTACGCCCAGGTACGCAGAATGCACCGCTCTTATACGCTTTAGTCTTGAATACTGATTTTTTATCCAGTATAAATGCTGCACGAAAAATCAGACTGAATAGGACGACCCTGTGTTTGTTGAACTGGTTTACGACAAGCGTAACGTTGAAGGTTTACCCGGCGCGAGAGAGATTATTCTCACTGAACTGACAAAGCGCGTACACCGCATCTTTCCGGATGCCGATGTGCGGGTGAAACCGATGCAGGCCAATGGCCTGAACAGCGATGCCAGCAAAAGCGATCGTGAAAAGCTAAACCGCATGCTGGAAGAGATGTTCGAAGAGGCGGATATGTGGATGGTTCAGGAGTAAACGTCAATGACGTGATACGCACCGCGCATGGTTTGAGGGTCGCTCTTTACCTCCACCGGGCGACCAAATTTAACATGTGGTGCGCTTATTCCTGGCTTTGGGGTAAATGTATCAAATCATTTCCCTTGTTTAGGGAATATTTAACCAGGCAATCTCATAGTATTCGGCAAGGAGAGTTAACCATGCTGATACTAGAAGAGAATATAGGTAGCGGCCGCCACCGCCGGTGTTACCAGCACCCATTTGATAGTCAAAAATGTGTCAAAACCCTCTACAACCCCGATGACGGCGGGTTGAAAGAGGTGAAGCGCGAAACGCGTTACTACCGCAAAAAAGCAGGCTCTATTCAGGCGTGCCAGGCGATCCCCAACTATTACGGTAAAATCCAGACCAATTTTGGCACCGGCCATGTTTTCGATCTGGTTACTGATTACGATGGCAAAATTTCCAAAAGCCTGGAGTTCTACCTGAAGAACAAGCGTCTTTCTTTGCCGCTGCTGGATGAGAAGCTCGCCGAATTGCGCAGCAGTCTCGTTGAGTACGGTATCTCGACCATGACGTTGAAAGAGTACAATGTGCTGGTGCGCAAAACCGCGCCGCAAGAGTATGAGCTGGTCGTTATTGATAACATTGGCGAAGCTGAGTTTGTTCCTCTCTCATCCTATTTCCGTTTTCTTCATCGCCGGAAAATAGACAGGTCCATTCAGCGCTTTAAAAAACGCATCCATAAGATTATCAATACCGTTCAGGACGCCTAAAAATGACGCAACCGGCTATTTAGCCGGTTCGTTCTTCCTCTTTAAAGGTCAATACGCCACTAATCGCAAAGCAGCGTAAACCCTAATCCGTTATGTTAGCCCGCTAATTATTATCAACGTGGCAATATTATGAAATTCGATAAACGCCTGACGCACATGACCGTGGTTCTGGCGGCTTTCGCCTGCATTATTCCTTTTTTCGCCGACTTTTCTCTCCCTCTTTATCACGGACTCCTGGTAGAGGTCATCGAAAATGTCCAGGCGCTGTGGCTACTTTTTGCTTTCGTTTTTACTTTACGCTTCGCGCTGGCTGCCCCGCTAACACCTGAGCGCAAAAGATTCTGGCTCTGGGCAGCAATATGGTGGCTGGTATTACTCGGGCGCAGCGTCAGCTGGGGACGTGACTATTTTCCACACGAGCCGCGTCTTCTTTTTCGGGCTATTTCGGTGTTATTGATTGGCGCACTGGTGCTGTTTCCCCTCTTCTCTTCTGTGCTCCGCCAGCAAATTAGTCACCGCCTGCTTCATCAAACCCTGCTGCTCTGGAGCTTCGCGCTGGTCGTGGTCTCCTTCCTGATCTCCGACAGCGTGGAACATCACCGCGTTATTGCCCACTTCTTCCTGCACAAACGCGCCTATCAGGATCTGATTGAAGAGCTCTATGAGTTCCCCTTTATGATTGGGCTCTTTTACGTCTGCCGGGATCTGATGCGCCGGGAACCGCTAATGCCGCATCAGCGAGGTGAAACGTCACTCGCGTAAGGGTTGCGTTGCCCCTTTTTTGGCGAAGCCGAGCCAGATGATGAGCGCCGTCAGCGCAATGCTCGCCAGCGTGATAAAAGCCGTGCGCCAGGAGTAGTGCGTCGCCACCGTTCCGGCAAGCGAGGGGCTGATGGCGGCGCCGAAGCCCTGCATCAACATTACCAGCGCCTGCCCGGCATTAACGTGCCCCGTGCCGTTTAACAGCGAGGCAATAAAGCCGGGCACCGCCACGCCGAGAATACCGGCGCTCATTCCATCGAAAATCTGCACCGGAATTGCCGCCCACGGCGAGGGCCATAGCGCGGCGGTCATCGCACGAATCGGCAAAATAAGCAGCGCAATCAAGATCAATTTTTCATAGCCATATCGCCGGGCGTAGCGCGAAACCATCAGCGCTACCGGGATCATCACGCCCTGGGCTATCACCACCGTCATTGCGGCATACGCACCAGGGTTAAAAAGCCCGGCGTTATGACCTGAAGCGACCTGCATACTCAGCATCGGCAACTGTGCCGCATTCGACAGATGGAACAGCATCAGAGTCAGCCCGGTGATGGTGAGCGCCGGGATTTTAAGCAACGTGAAGAGCGAAGGGATCTCGCCGAGCGTCTCTTCAGGGTTTAGCCCGCGCGCGATGCGGTGATCGATATCCTTTTCACGGATCGCCAGTACCGCCATCAGCGCGCCAAAGGCCATCACCAGCATCAGCAGGAAGACCGCGCCGATGCCCCAGTACCAGCTGGCCACACCGGCCAGCAGCGCCGAAAGCATATTGCCACCGTGATTGTAGGCTTCATTGCGGCCAAGCTGATGAGCAAAGCGTTTCTGCCCCACCAGACCCAGCGTCAGACCCGCCATTGCCGGGCCGATAAACGCCGCCGAAATACCTGTTGCCACCTGGCTTGCGTAGACCATTAACGAGCCGGGGAAGAACCACAGCAGTAGCGTACCCGCCATGATCAGCAGCGCCGCCATGGCGATAATCGCACGCTTGCGCGACGAAGCATCCACCACAATACCGGAGGGCAGCGTTGCCAGTAGCCCGGCGATACCGCCCGCGGTCATGGCGTAGCCTATCGCTTCCGCACTCCAGTGGTAGTGAATCAGGAAGATCCCCAGAAAGGGGCCAAGACCATCCCGCACATCCGCCATAAAAAAGCTGAGCAAACACAACGCCTGAATCGAACGTAATGGCATCTTAAAGTTCTCTTTTTTCCATATTCAATGAGCAGGCTGAGTCTACCCTGGCGAAGCGCTACCAGGGTGCGGTGAAAGTGTTACAAAAATGTGATTAGTTGCGCGACTGTCAGAATTAACAGGGCCAGCCGAGCTGTTCGCGAATCGCTCTGCGATAGGGCGTGTCGAATATGGCGGGAACCTGGCAGAGGTAGTCCTGCGCGTGGCTGAGAGTCTCCCCCGTTAGGGAGCGCAGATATGCGAGCGCATCATCAACACAGGGTATACGCCCCTCAATACCGTTAAAACGCGGTGGTAAAGCGGTCCAGATCACTGCATCAAGCTGTTTTGCCGCAGCCCATGCGGCGAGTGTACCGTCCATCTTGCCCGCCAGCACCAGCGAGCCGACGCCATCTTCCCGGGAATCCGGGATCTGCTCGCGCTTACGCAGGGCCGCGACTGCAAGCTCCAGGTTGGCAGTATTGAGAAATGCCCAGTGGACCGGTACAACTGGCGCGTTGATACAGAGCGCCGTGGCCAGCTCGCCCCCGTCGCCAACACGGGAAAACTCAATGGGTAGATGTGGGCCATCGGCATGCCAGCTGCTGGCAATTGGTAAACCCTCTGCTTTCCAGATAAGCGATCCCCACCCAAGACAAGCAATGTTCATTCTTACTCCTTTGTTATTTTTCCATTCACGACAGCAATAGCGCAGCCCGAACTGAGGCCGCTGCGTCGCACTTTTAAGGGTAGGTTGCGCCGCTAAAAGCGCCAGCGGTGGCGCTCACCCGGTTGCGGATAATCTGAAAGTTTCGCCTGGGTTAAGTAGCGAGGCGTCAGGAAATCAGTCACTTAACAAATAGTTCAGCGATCCTAAAAACGCCTATTTAACAAATGGATACAGTTGTAAATTTTACTTAGGTAACAATAAAAATAGTGTATGTGTGGATGTCAAAGCCCTAATGGAAGAATCGATAAATGGAGAAGATAAATATGAAAATGACGATTGCTGCACTGGTTTTAATGACCGCGGCGGGTAACGCTGCTGCCGCGCCTGCCTCCGCCCTGGAGCTCAACAGTGGAGAAGCGGCTGGCGCAAGTGCCTCTGAATTCGCGGTGGGTTCGTCCGTCATTGCCGGCGTAACTGTTGCAACAGCCGTAACCGGTATCGCACTGATGGCGGCGGGCGGCAATAATGGTTCAAATACCGGCACCACGACAACCACTACTACGTCGACACAGTAAGTTGCGTTGCGCCTGACGGTCTCAGGCGGCTGGCATTGCATATTATAAAGGGAGCCTTCTGGCTCCCTTTTTTATTCATGGCACTAAGTTCGTTTATGCGATGATCACCCTACCAATACTTTTTTTCATCAATTAATATGCATAATTATTAAGATACTATGGCAATACAGGATAATAGAGTTAAAAAATCACGATATAAATAAGCATATTCAATGAGCTATTACTGCTACACATGGCTATTAAAAAAAGATATAAAACCTGGTGGATGGACGCATTTAATCCTTCACCCCCATGTTCATTAATAAACTCTGAGCGGCATAATTTATTTAGAGTAATAAACGCTGGGATTGTTTTTCTTAAACTTCAGCAACAGCAAGTTAGCTGGCTTATTTTTCCACATAGGAAGAATACAATACGATAATTATAATTAGCCACACTCTGCATAAGCTTGTATAATGATATTTTCTAATCAACGCAATTTAGCTCTTAGTTTCTACTAACTGCACAAATGACAATAAAGGTAATAATTATGGATAAATTCAATTTTACCAGACAAGCTCTCATTTTCCCAAGTGTTGAACCTGAACATCATTTTCATATTCAAGATGATCTTCTTTATGATTGTATTGGGCTTGGCAGAGGCAGTAGCAACACTCCCGACAGAGTGACAGGTTTTAGTTATGGTAAAGATTTTGGCTACGCCTTGTTAACCTATTTCGCCGCGCGCGCACTCAATTTCAAACGCCTTCCCTTCTGCGAAGATCGTATTTATGCAAACTTTTATGGCTGCCATGAGAGATATAAAACTATACTTGCACAACTTGATGAGCAAAGAGTTGATTCTATTTGCGCTGAGTTACGAAGCCTTTATCAGCATACACAGAGGAAATTGCAAGAAAAGAACGTTAATTCTGTAAACATAGGAAGAAAGATCAGCTCGAGAAGCAATGGTTATGTTGAGACGATAATACAAATAAAAAACTCTGCGGAATTATTAGGCTTAGACACAATAAAGGTTGAAATGGACACTTTAAACTCTTTTGGTGATGAGGGGGCCTATTTCGGCGAGGTTTTTTTGAAAATGAATGTACCAGCAAAAGATATTCTTTATTGCAGTAGTCTTATTGGAAACCGAGCAGGACAAAATGCCACAATGGAGACAGGAGAATGGGTTGTTTTAAATCGTTCACCAACGGGAGTCACTGAATTGCCTCTGGCAGCTATCCATGTTGATAACTCTTTGTGGTGTGCAGATAAAACGTTAACGAAAGAAAAAGCAGAGAAAATATTAGATAGATACAATCCTTTTGTATTCCGCAATCTCTATTCCACAGAACAAAATCATGGTACTTATGGATTAAAACGTTCCTTCAAAGGAAAGATTTTATCTTACCTTCTGGAGTATCTTAATAAAAATAGCGGTGATAAGTAAGTTAACATGAATTAGGATCTCATGAAAACAATAAACAAGAGTTATGTTCAAGATAATGTAATTTTTTATTATTTATACTGGCTAGGTTATGAGTGAGTTGCAGTTACAAATCAGCGACTTTGTAATAAAACAAGCGGGACTACACTCTAAATCCCGCTTTATTTCACTCTCTGTATTACACCGGCATGGAGAATGTCGTGACGTTATCCGTTTGCGGATCGATGGCAATGACGCAAATGGCATAGTTACCGCCAAGGCGGTCTTTACGATCGGCTATCCGCAGGTTGTAGGTCTCCGAGAAGGAGGTATAACTGGAAGAGTTTGACTCATTCAGTTTGAAGCCAATAATCTGTTCGAAATAGCTGCGGCTCTTGCCGATGCTGGTTTTGCACTGTTCGTTTGTGATGGTGCCCACTTTTCTCGCAGAGGCGTTCTGCTGCGCGTTTGTACCTTTAGGGGTGAGCGCGGCGTTCACCGCGTTCATCTGATCTTGCATGCTTTTCTGGAAATCAGCGCATGAAACCGAGGCCAGTATCAGGCCACACAAAAGTATCTTCTTCACTATTTTGTTTATCCTGTTCAGGTTAAAAACGGCCGCAACGCGTCGCCTGATGCGAACTCTTTTTGTTTTTAAATGATGTTGTAGATGTGCGGAAAATTGTTATCTCACCTGCATGCGATATTCAATCATGCCGCTTCTCTTCGCCACCCAGTCATATAAACGCTGGCCGCGATAATTGGTCTCATGGGTGTGCCAGTAAAGATGGCTGGCGTGGCGCTTTCTACTTTCTCGCTGCACATATTCAATTAACTGTTTGCCCGCCTGTTGGCCGCGAACAGATTCACACACATAGAGATCTTCAAGGTAGCAATAATCGCTCTCCGCCCAGGTGGAGCGGTGAAAGAGATAATGGGCAAAACCGACTATTTTGCCGTTATATTTCGCCACCGCACAGAATACCGGCTCAAGCGGGCTGAAAAAGCGTTGCCACGTGCGTTGGGTTACCGCGTCAGAAATATCGACCTTATAAAATTCCTGATATTTCTCCCACAATGGCAACCACTCTTCATAATCACTCTCGTGTGCCGCTTCAATAGTGAAAATATTATTAATCATAGTAATGACCTCTCTTGTTTCATTGCTGTTACGTGTCCGTCATCCGTAAATAAACTGCAGCGAAATAGATCCTGGCGTTAATTTCCCACCCGCTGCATGGCAATGGCTAATTACGTTTGCGAGATGAGTATAAGCAGGCAATGGCACGTTTAGCCCCACCAATTTTAGCAATCAGAGCAGACCAATTAAGAGTTCGGCATTCGCGTTTGTTGCTTTAGACTGGCGGCTGAGATGCGCCATGGCGGGGAGAGCCGATGTTTAAGCATGCACAACTTGAAACAGTGAAAGCGTGGATGGTCGATCCGGCTAACGGATCGCTGCCGCTGCATGAAAGGATCCAGCGGGCAATACGCACGCTTATCCTCGACGGTACTCTGGCTGAAGGCAAAGCCCTTCCCGCCTCCCGCGCGCTGGCAGCTTCGCTCTCTGTCTCGCGCGATACTATTGAAGCCGCTTACAGCCGCCTGCATGCAGAGGGCTTTATTGAGCGGCACACCGGCAAAGGGAGCTTCGTCTCTGCGCGTACCCGGCTACTGAAATCCCATCCACGTCAGCGCCGGTCAAATGCAGGAGTACGTAAACCTGCGCTTAGCGCCCGTGGAGAAGTCATTTATGAAAGCGGAGGGGTGCGGGAGTTTTCCCGCCCTCGCCCGCTGGCACCGGGTATTCCTGAAACACGCTTATTCCCGATCCACACCTGGGAGCGCCTGCAGCGTCAGGTGCTGAAAGAGTATCGTCACCAGGCGCTTGATCAAAGCCCGCCCCAGGGTATGGAGCGTTTACGGCGCGCCATCGCGGAGTACGTCAACCTGGAGCGCGGCGCGCACGCTACGGCAGAACGCATCATCATTGTTACCAGTTCTCAGCAGGCGCTGGCTCTCTGCGCCAGTGTGCTGATGGACAGTAAGGATAACGTGGTGATTGAAGATCCCGCCTATCAGGGCGCGCATAAAGCGTTTAAAGCGGCCGGGCTAAACACCTTACCCGTTGCGCTTGATGAGAACGGCCTGTCGATTGAGCAGATTAACGCACTGAGCGAACCGGCAAAGGCGATCTATCTCACCCCTTCTCATCAATATCCTACCGGCGCCACGCTCTCTCTCGACAGGCGACTGGCGGTTATCGACTGGGCAAACCGACATCAGGCGTGGATCGTAGAGGATGATTACGACAGCGAGTTTCACTATGAAGGCAAGCCAATGGCCTGCGTCCAGGGGTTGGATGGCTCTGACCGGACGATCTATATCGGCACGTTCACCAAGTCCCTGTTTCCGGGGCTGCGCATCGCCTATATGATCGTTCCCGACGAACTGGTTGAGCCGCTGACGATAGCGCGCACATTAATGGATGGTCATACCGCCTCCATTCCCCAGCTGACGCTGGCGAAATTTATCGAAGGGGGGCATTTTGGTGCTTATGTGCGGATGATGCGCGGCGTCTATGTTGCGCGGCGAGACAAACTGGCCAGTCTGATAGAGCAGCACCTTGCTGATTTCGTCACCTGGCTGACGCCTACGGGTGGCATGCAGATGCCCTGCCACCTTAAAGAGGGGATCGCTGAAGCCGAGATTGCCCTCGCCGCTCGCCGCGCCGATATCGATATGCTCGGATTAACCGCGCTATATGCAGGCCAACCGGCCTCAACCGGGTTCCTGATGGGCTTTGCCGCCTATAACGAACAGGAGATTGAGGCCGCAGTCATGAAACTTGCGGCAATTTTTCGCGCCCGTGGATGAGAGGCATCACAATATCTATCTCTTTACACACCAGAGCAGAAAAGCGCAGGCGCTGACGCCCGCCCCGGCGATGCAGACCGTGCTCCAGCCAAAGTGAGCGTAGAGCTGGGTGGCAACAATTGCGCCCGTTGCGCTGCCCGTTGAGTAAAAACACATATACGCGCCAACCAGGCGGCTTGCGGCCTCAGGCCTGGCGGCGATAAGGGTGCTCTGGTTGATCACGTGTACGGTCTGTACAGCGAAGTCCAGCATAATGATCCCGACAACAAGCCACAGTAGTGAAACTTCGGTCGCGGCGATGGGCAACCATGAGAGTGTGAGCATCACCAGCGAGATCCCGCAGGCGCGGCGCCCCCAGCCCCGGTCGGCCCAGGCACCTGCTTTTGCCGCAGCCAGCGCACCGGCTACCCCTGCCAGGCCGAACATGCCGATCCCGGTATGGGATAACGACAGCGCAGTGAGCGGCAGTACCATTGCGCTCCACAATATGCTGAATGCAGTGAAGATCAGCAGCGCGAACGCCCCGCTCCTTCTCAACTGCGGCTCGGTGACAAAAAGCCTGAAAACTGAGCGCAGCAGAGCGGGATATGACGCGGCACGTTTTTCAATAGCGGGGGCTGGTGCTGCTGTCGCCACCAGGCAGGCCATCAGTAGCATAAAACAAGCTGAAGTCAGGTACACCGCCCGCCAGCCTGCGATATCAGCCAGGCTACCTGAGACAACGCGGGAGAGCAGAATGCCCAACACAATCCCACTCGTCACCGTTCCGACAACCTTGCCACGTTGCTGTGATGGCGCAAGCGTAGCAGCCCATGCGACCACCAGCTGCACCACCACCGCCATCACTCCCATAAGAAACAGTGCGCACAGCAAAGTGAGTAGATTGGGTGCTAACCCAGCCACCAGTAGTGCCGTAGCAGAAAGTGACAGCAGCGTGATAGTCAGCGTTTTTCGATTGATCCCATCCCCGAGCGGCACAAGAAAAAGCAACCCGAGCGCATAGCCCGCCTGTGTGGTCGTTACCACGCTGCCGATCAGCGCCTGCGGCACCAGAAGAGTGAGCGCGATGGACTCCAGTAAAGGTTGGGAAGCATAAACATTTGCCACCGACAGCGCGCCGATCAACGAAAATAAAAACAGGATACCTGGTTTAAGCAACAGCCCATCAGCGCGAGCGGCTTCATGCATTTCATCCCTATCCAACCCCATCTTTACTGTCATCTTACCCTCGCGATCTGGTTTCTTTTTGAAACTACAAGACCAACAGAGATAACACTGCTGGTTCTTTTTTGCAACCAGATTACCCGGCGCTTATACTGGCCCTTCTTAACAGCAGGCTGAGAGTATAAAGATGGCAAAACAGGAATCCCTCAGGACCAGTGAATGCCCGGTGGCCCGAACCCTGGAGTCGATAGGCGAGCGCTGGTGTTTGATGATCATCCGGGAAGCGTTTGACGATGTGCGCAGGTTCAGTGAGTTTCAAAAAAATCTCGGACTGGCGAAAAACATTCTCGCCTCTCGCCTCAAGCAACTGGTTGAACTCGGGATTTTCGCGATCTCCCCCGCGTCCGATGGCAGCGCCTACAGTGAATATGTGCTGACCGACAAAGGCCGCGCGGTGTTTCCCATTGTAGTGGCGATGCGGCAATGGGGTGAGCGCTATCTCTTCGAGGAGGGCGAGGTTCACTCTGTGCTGGTGGATAATACCAGCGGCAAACCTCTGCTGCCGTTACATGTCTGTTCCGCAGAGGGGAAAAAAGTGGAACCAGCGGATTGTCACCGCCAGCGGGTGATGTCGGGCGGCAAAGCGTAATCGCCACGTCTGTTATCCCTCAGCCACGCTGCCTTGCTTTTATACTGCCGACGAAGAGCCGCAGGGCGACGGGCATATGGCGGTGTTGCGGAAAGTAGAGCGCGCTCCCTTATGGCAGCATCGCCCAGGCGTTCAGCAAATCACCATTCCTCCCGGAAAAGCGTGGCCGCATCAGATAGTCAACACCTCCTCTCTGCCGCTAATGTATACGTCCGTCAGCACCATGGCGTTGCCCGAAGTGTGCGAGCGCGGATTCGAATAAATACTTAGTGAAATCTACCAATCAGAAAGATGATGGCTTCAGAGTGGTCGATTTCAGAGGCAAAGGCGTCGATTACTGGGAAGGCGAGCCGTGAGGGAGAATATTTAGCGTGATGCGTTTCGGGAAAAGCCCGCTTAGCGGACGTGTACTTATCGCGTGAATTACTCCTCGGCTGCTTTTCCTGCGGCTACTTTAATTTCGCCACACAGTTTTTCCTCTTTAGCCGGGCAGGAGTGGGCGGCCTGATTACCGATTTTATCGAGATCTTTGGTATCAATGGTGGAGTCGATGTGTCGCAGAACATATTTCTTCAGTGGAGGATTTTTACGGATCTCAATGGCTAAATCAGGCAACGTATCCCAGCGATCGGCCAAAAGCCGCGCAACCGCTTCTGAAACGCCTTCTGAAATATCACCCGCATCGCAATGACCAAACTTAAAGCGATGCTGGTTAATGGCACTCCATGAATTTAAAGAGTCGATAGCCATATCGGCGGATTCAGCATCCGCAGGGGTACATGTTTTGGCCAGTGCGACATTGGCTGTCAGCAGCCCACCAAGCATTAGTAATCTTGTTTTGAGCACTATATTAGGCATTCGACATATCACTCCGTTATGGGGTTTAAATCCGCCCATTTTTAGCGCAAAGCAGACATTTCACAACGAATACAGGAAAAATCTGCCGCAGAGGTGACTTTTTAGGAGTAAGCATTTGTATTATGTTAAAAGAAGTAACGCAGTAACAAACTCATTATCTATCGTTCCCGTTCCATCAGCGAAAGTTGCAGATAATGTTCAATAAAGTCTGTTTTGCATGCGCTATAACGCTGTGCATCGTTCTTAAATAACAATACCGCTCTACGCTTTATTTCGGCGTAATCCCTTGCAACCGCGCTGTTTTTTCTCAGGTAATCACGGAAAGCAAGATGTCTTAATATCTGAATATCCCCTACTGAAAACGCATGCACCTGATGGCTACGCTGATCGCCGCCCTTAATGAAATACCGTCGTCCTGTAATACCGTTTTCACCGCGAGCAGTGTATCCGGCGTTGACCATTGCAGGGGTACACTGATCCAGTTCATTGATGTCTGAAACTTCCAGAAGGATATCAATCACAGGCTTTGCTGAGAGGCCAGGAACTGACGTACTGCCAATATGATGAATACTCTTAGCGACGTCGGCCAGCAGGGCTTTTATCAGAAAACTTTCAACGTTGAACATCTCGGGCCATTTTTCATCGTATGGCACCACAACTATTTCCCGCATAAATACCTCCTTCTTCTCCCAGAGGGTCTTAACATAAATGTTCCTAAAGCACACCCGTTGGGGTTGCATGCTGTCGCAACATCCGCTCCTGCATAAAGCGGACTTGTCCTGCCGCCGCATCAACTCTTCTAATGCGTTTTTGCCCGCAAAGTTAAATAACGCCTTCGGCCAAGCACTGAACTCAGCTTTTAAGCGCAGAAACGATCGCAGCTTCCATCTTCTCCGGCGTGGTAAACGGCGCAAAACGCTTGATCGGTTTGCCGTCGCGGCCAATCAGGAACTTGGTAAAGTTCCACTTGATTCGCTCCCCCAGTATGCCGGGCAGCGCCTTTTTCAGGTAATGAAACAGCGGGTGGGCGGCCGTACCGTTGACCTCGACTTTTTCAAACATCGGAAAGCTCACACCGTAGTTAATATGGCAGGTCTGCGCGATGTCATTCGCGCTGCCAGGCTCCTGGTTACCAAACTGGTTGCAGGGAAACCCCAGCACCACCAGCCCCTGGGCGGCATATTTCTGATAGAGCGTTTCGAGACCGGCATATTGTGGCGTGAAGCCGCAATGGCTGGCGGTATTAACGACCAGCACCACCTTCCCCGCATAGTCGGCCATCGGAACAGGCTCACCGCTAAGGCTGGTGGCGGTAAGTTGATGAAACGTGGTCATATGAGGTCCTCTTAGCAGAACAGTCGACATTGCCGCTCGGGGCGTTGCAACAGCAGATGTGTGGAGGCACATGGTTGCAAAGTTGGGGCTAAAGAACAACACATCGCAGCGCTTCGCGGGTAGGCCCCTGGAAGTAAATATGACTGATATGGCAGCTACGCGGCTGCGTCAGCACAAAACGCACCGTCTCCCAGACTGAACGCCCATTCAGCAGACGTTCGCCCATTTTCGCCTTGCTCCCGGCAAGCAGGTCTAATCCTGTCACTTCAAAATCGGGTGGATAGAGCCCGGTAACCCGAATATTCTCTTCGCTGAGCTGCTGTGACAGTTTCGAGATAAATCCGCTAAGCCCATGTTTGCTGGCGAAAAACGCGGGGTGGGCAATGGAGTCTGTAAAGTTCGGGATGGCGCATGAAGAGATGATGGCGACGATATCCGCACTCTCTGAACGCCGAAGCCCTGGCAGCAATGCTTGCGTCAGCAGAATCGATCCTGTCACGCCAGAGTTGATGGTCGTGATAATGTCTGCCGCAGGCTGCTCGTCTAACGAGCCTGACAACCACTGCGCAGCATTGAGGATCAACATGTCGATGGGCTTGTCTGACCCTAACAGCAGATCGGCAAAGTGAGAGAGGGATTCAGGCTGGGCTAAATCGCAGAGATACCCTCTGGCGATGCCGCCCTCCGCGGTAATGATGCCGCAGGTTTTCTCAATATCCTCAGCCCGCCGCGCGGAAAAATCGACCTCAACGCCCTCTCGCGCCAGCCATACGCAGAGCGCCTGGCCAAATCCCCCGCCCCCGCCGGTAATAACCGCTCTTTTACCTTTCAGCATCTTCATCTCCTCTTTTTTCTCTGTGAAGGGAGATATACATGAGGGGGCGGGGTGACATCTTTCCGTTCGTGCCATTTTTAAATGAGCGTTGTTCAGATTAGAGATTGAAAACCTTATTTGCCTGGTGTTATAAGCGAAGAGGCGCTTCTGTCATCTTTCTCTTTGCTGTTTTAATCGTTAAAGCATCACTAAAGGCCAGAAAATGATTATGTCAGTTCACTCAACCACGACGACGACCACCACCACCGGGCCTTGCGGCGGTGTGGAGTTATCTGTGACTGAATGCTGACAAACAGATCCTCGCCCCCGCCAAACCGGATGGGGAAAACGATCTCTCCGTTCATAACATGCTGAATGGAGACACATCATGATTTTATCTGATAAGGCACTTTTGGTTATCGATATGCAGCAGGGGCTTTTCCGTGGCCCTGTTGCCCCACACTGCGCAGATAATGTGCTGGAAAATATTTGTCTGCTGATTGCTAAAGCGAGACAGGAGCGGGTGCCGATCTTTTTTGCCCGCCACACCGGACCAGATGACTCGCCCTTCTCAGAGCAGAGCCCGCTAACGCAACTGATAGCGGAAATGGACGCCGATGCCGGGCGGGATATCATCTTTGTTAAAAAGTACCCCAGCTGTTTTCGGGATACGACCCTGCTGCATCATCTCGGGCAGGCAGGCGTAAAACAGCTGGTTATTGCCGGCATGAAAACAGAGTTTTGTGTCGATACGACCTGCAGGGCAGCGCCGGAGCGGGGCTTCAAAACCGTGCTGATTTCAGATGCGCACACCACTATGGATAGCGAATGCTTGTCAGCAAGTGACATCATCAGCCATCACAATGCCACGCTCGGTGGGCCGTTCGTAACGCTTTCGACCACCGCTGAATGGCATTTTGGCTCTGACAAAAGTGCCTGAAGGATGATGCCCCCCTGATTCTGGGGGGGCGCTACAGTTATCTTCGGGCAGAGATACGACTCGACATCATGGTTAATAACAGAGCAGCAATCGCTAATGCGCTGGCAAGCCACAAAGGCGCGGTAAGCGTTAACGCATCAACAAGCTCCCCGCCAACCCATGCCCCTGTCGCAATGCCAATATTAAAGATGCCGACATAAAGGGCTGCGGCTATCTCAACGGCGTCGGGAGCGGCTTT
>Ga0157360_1000300_pt1 | contig 19694 bp, 13 predicted proteins | sample AttlaeALBM1_FD_111483 | JGI IMG/M metagenome (GOLD analysis project Ga0157360, IMG submission 111483) | Fungus gardens microbial communities from leaf cutter ant in Ribeirão Preto, State of São Paulo, Brazil - Atta laevigata ALBM1 | ecosystem: Host-associated > Fungi > Mycelium > Unclassified ... | reverse complement strand
CAACTGATTTATCGCACTTGCGTCACTCAACGCATAACCAAATTCCTCCAATTTCATCCTGGCATACGCTCTGTTGCACCATAGTGTCGAGTCATTTGGATTCTTCTCGATTGCTTCAGAATAGAGTTTAGCTGCCATAGGGAAATCATGACCTGGATATCCAAGTTCCAGAGTCAAGACGCGCCAAAATATGGCTTTTGTACGTACTACCAAATGCTTGATTGGCCTGCACTTTGATTCGTGTAGCCTCTGCCTTATCTTCATCCGGGACCGGCACGAGATCTGTCAGAGTAAGACTTCGCATTTGAGAAGAGGGCACAGAAGGGGGTAAAGGCGTTTTTTGCGCTGGAAGGGGTGTATCTAAGGACGATGAATCAACCATAGCCGCTGTCGACAAATTCATCTTATACCAGGACTTTCAAATTTTCTCTAATTTCCCACGACAACATGATTTAGATAATCACACGGTCCGATGTCAAGTCGCCACTGAATGAATATCAGGTGACTCATAACTAACATAGTTGTCCACAATGAGATTTCATAATGATTCCACTCCAATAAAATAGGATAATTGGATTGCTAAATTCAGACATATACCAAAAATGGTATTATCCAATATTTAATTTTCTAATTAATTTTGCTCCTGAGCTCCTGTCTTGTCTACTCCTATAGGATCACAATGTAGGCTAATTACCCTATTCCCTTGGTATAAGTACTATGTTGTAGTTCCTTAGTTTGTAGATTAACATTTATTGCATCTTGTACACCTTCTGTAATATTCCTTTACTCCTATATACCTATTCCTAAAATCCTCTTTACTTTCAGACAACATTTTACAATGCTGTAAGGCCAGAAATACTTTCGGGCCTAACCTTAGACAATTTACATAATTTTACACTAAAAAAAATTAGAAGCTATAAGAAAAACACTAAAATATAAGAGAACTCAACCATCTTCACTTCTGATGCACTAATTTCAGAGCAACCCTGCATTAATTAAATATTACTATGTAATATTTAACTAGTAACAATTATGTAACTATTGTATCACAAACTTTATTTAGACCTATCTCTATCAATTCTTTGTCAATTTCTACAGTCTCAACAGCACTCAAAAGCTCTCAAGAAGATCTTTCAAATGATACCCAAAGCATTCTAACATAGGTAGTAACAATTCACCTATTACAAATTAGTAAGCCTAGACTGAGATTACTATTAGATCTTTTTTTTTCAAAAAAAATCAACAATTTATTACACAAAGTGCATGGGCAGGCTATGGCAGTACTATATAAAAGGTAAAGCTATACATTCCTAGTATCATAAACTTCATTCAGTCATATCTCCATCAATTCTTTGATGATTCTCATAGTCTCAAAGGCTATGGAAAGCTCTCAAAAAGACCTTTTGATCAATGCCAGTCACATCTTGAGGCAATCAATATTGGCCGAGATATTAAGCAGATCAACTGGTAACCACTATGTTACTGTTTATTAAATTGCTAATATCTTGGAAACCACCATGATCGATACTTTAGTTCTAGGCTCAGCAGAAGTCTTCTTCATAATGCTCAAAATGAGCCTAGAACAACCTCAAGGTAATTAATATTAGTGGAGATATGAAGGCCTTAATTTTTGCACATAGACTTTATTAATTACCCATAAATAGTCATCTGTCCTTTTCTTAGAACAAAGGACAGCCTCTATATAGTTAAGTTATCACTATTTTAAGTACAAAGGCACTACCATATGTAGAACAATAGATAGTAGCATGTGATGATCTGTCCTAGTACACAGACCATCACAATCCTGTATATAAGGACTCCCTGTCTGAGGATTAGACCTCAGACTTAACAATATCTTTTGTCATTGTCTAAACTTCACTTTTTTGAACTATTCAAGTATCAAAACTCCCATCACAAATTAGTAAGTGACCTTTTGTGATACCCAGCACATATTGTAAGTATGCCTCCCAAACCCTAACTGTAGTTAGTAGTCTAGATAGAGAAGAAATTGACAGATACCAGTATCCAAAGTATGCTTTTACTAACATCTCAATTCTTCTTCTAGTCTCCTATACCTTATAACCAGACCAACCCTCCTTGTACATAATACTTGGGAATAAACACTAAAACAAGTACTCTAGTCAGACCCCTTTTTAGGTAAGTACCAGTGACTTCTCAACAAGTCAAAGCTCTATAAGAAGGGCCTATGTCAGTTTATTCTATTAATGGTATAAGACTTAGTAGTAAGCACTTAATCCTACTCCTGATCTGAGTTGACAAGAAGAACTATCACAAAAGGTCACTTACTTATTGTGATTGGTGATTTGATACTTTGAGAAGTTCAAGAATGTGAAGTTAAGATAGTGACAAAAGAAGTTGTTAAGTCTAAGGTCTAATCCTCAGACAGGGAGTCCTTATATATAGAAAAGTAATAGTCTGTGCACTAGAACAGGCCATCACATACTACTACCAATTGTTCTACATATAGTAGTGCCTTTATACTCAAAATAGTGATAACTTAACCATATGGAGGCTGTCCTTTGTTCTAATTAAAGGCAGATGACTATCTATGGATAATTAATTAATATCTATGTATAAACATTGAGGACTTTATATCTCCACTAATATTAATCACCTTGGGGTTTCTCTAGGCTCATTATGAGTGTTATGAAGAGGACTTCTGTTAAGCCTAGAAGCAAAGCATTGATCATGGCAGTTTCTGAGATATTAGCAATTTAATAAATAGTACCATAGTAGTTACCTGTTAATCTGCCTAATATCTTGACCAATACTGATCACCTCAAGATGTGACTAGCATCTATCAAAAGGTCTTCTCAAGGGCTTTCCATAGTTGTTAATACCATGAGAATTGTTGAAGAATTGATGGAGATATTGCCAAATGAAGTTTGTGACAAGAACTTAATAGAGTTGTTATGATCTGGCAAAATAGCTAAGTCATTTTCTATTTTCCTTTTTGTTTTCTTTTTATTTAGTTAGATCATTACTAAGGTGGAGTGTGGGAAAGTATTATATGATAGTCACAAAAAAAAGTGTAATAGTAGTCATAGAATATGTCATAACTTAGCAAAATAGCTAAGTTATTATTCATATTTTTTCTTTTGGACTTATTACATAGGAAGAAGTGTGGGAAAGTATTATGTCACATAGTCACAGTATCATGTCACATGATATCACATGATGGGTCATATGATAAGTATAGGAAAGTAATGCATAGACCACATAGTAGTTATATAAGTAGTATATAGAAAATAACAGGAACTCTATCGAGTTCTCCTTATCAACTCGAGAAAAGAGAGTGTCTAAGTCATCTCAGACTAAGTCACTATAAAAGTCCTCATTTAATTCTTGTATACTACTTATACAACTACTATATAGTCTATGTACTATTTTTATACACTCACTATGTAACTTCATTTATGTGACTATGATGTATGACATTTGTCATGTAACACTTTCCTGCACTCCTTCCTGTGTAATAAGTCCAAAAGAAAAAAATATGAATAATAACTTAGCTATTTTGCCAAGTCATAATACTATCTCCCTCTCAAGATTCCTTGTCCCAAGGATTTATAGCTTATAGTATGGGTCCACAATGTTACCTATTTTGTTTTCATCTTTCTTTGTCTATTCCCTAATTTCTAACTTTTTTTGCTTGCTTTTTTTTTTTTCTCCCAAATTGTTTCTAAAGTTTTTTTTTTCCCCTTACTTGTTCTTCTTTTCATTATCTTCAATTTCTTTCTAGTCTTTCCCAGTATTCCCTGTCATATTGTTTATCTGACCACCCAAATAACTTTTGTAAAACTCTAGCCAAGACAACTTAAGCTTACTCCAAGTCTAAGTTAATAAGGAAAACTCAATAAAGTTCTTATCTATTTTTTATACATTACTTATACAATTACTACATGGTCTGTGCACTATTTTCCCACACTCATCATATGACCCCATCATGTGATGTGACCTTGTGACATTCTGGTATGTGATTGTGATGTGTGATATTTGTCATATGACACTTTCCTTCCTTATGTAGTAAGTCTAAAAGAAAAATAAAATGAAAAGAAATATAAATAATGACTTAGCTATTTTGCCAAGTCATGACAACTTCTTTGCTATAAATCTTTCTGGTAGTTCTTCTCTTAAACATTTCTTTTTCTCTTTTTTGTTATCTTATATCTTTTATGTTCTGCTAATATTCTTTCTCAAATTCTTTTATTGTTTCCTTGGCATTTTCTAAATTCTCTCTTCTCTCCCAAGTATCTAACTCCACTATAAATCCCTTTTGTCTCACTAGGTACTTGTTTTTCTCTCTTACTTGTTACTTATTCAAGATTCTCTTAACTTCCTATTCTTCTTCTTTCTCTATAATTACTAGAGCTGGTTACTCCTTTTTTATCCCTCCACCTGTTTTATGTATTTTCATATTCTACTGACATTTACTACTGGATATATTCTTACTGTACTAGGCAATTCCAGTTTTACTGTGTTTGATAATACTATTTTCTTTACTTTGTAAGGACCAATGAACCTCTTTATCAACTTTTTTGTCCTTTTTCTAACTATCTGATATTTTAGATTCTTAGTACTTAACATCACTAAGTCTCCTACTTTATACTCATTAACTTCTGCCCTCTTTCTATTAGCATATTTCTTTATCTTTTCCTATACCTTCTTTAGCACTACTTTTACCTCTTCTTGAATTTTCTTTATTTTTGTCACAAATCTTTTTGCTTCCTCATATTTCCTTTTCTTTCTTCCCTCAAATCCCATTCTTGGATCTTGTCCATAATTTGCCTTGAAAGGCAATATTCTAGCACTAGAGTACACTTTATTGTTGTATGCAAACTTTGCTGTTCCTAACTATTTTTGCTACTATTCTTGCCTATGATTAATAAACATCTTTAAGTACTATTCCAACTTCTGATTGACCTTCTCTATTTGTCCATCTATCTAAGGGTAGAATGCTGTCAACATCTTACTTTTGATTTCTAATATCTTATTTAGCTCTTGCATCAAACCTGCTGTGAATTGAGGTTCTCTATTAGAAATAATACTCTTGGGTAACCTATGTAGTTTTTATGCATTGTCTTTGAACAACCTAGCTAATCCTTTTACTAATATTTTCTCTGTAATTAGTATAAAGTAGACTATCTTAGTTAATCAATCCATTACTACTAGAATACTATCGTATCCTTGAGCTAGAGGCAACTTTGTAATAAAATCTGCTGATATATATATCTAAGGCTTTTCAAGTATTAATATCACAAAAGGTCACTTACTTATTTGTGATTGCTGGTTTAATACTTGAAAAGCTCAAAAATATGAAGTTTAGACAATGATAAAAGAAGTTGTTAAATCTAAGATCTAATCCTCAGACTATAAGTCCTTATATACAGAAAAACAATAGTTTATGCACTAGAACAGGCCATCATATACTACTACCTATTATTCTATATATATATTATTAAAAGACTATGACAGTTCTTAGTGATCACCCTAGGTGAATGTTCAGGAAGAACTCAATAGAGTTCTTTGTTGGATTGGTCTACTATTTATATTATTCTTACAATGGCTATACTATTACTAGTCTACAATTACATATCCTTCTAGAATGTTCTATGATCACTTGACCTTGTCATATAATCTGATTACCTAAGTTTCCATGCTATTTATATCCTGATCCCATTGTATATCTTAAGGTTTTAAACTAGATGTTTAAATGCATGGGAAACTATTTCCTTTTTGTGGCTCTTATAACATAGCCTTCTCTTCAAGTTTTCTCGTCCCAAGGAATTTTTCCATTGATTCCAATTCTCGTTCCACTTCTTTTCCCTCTCTTTTTTGTACTTCCTTTTCCCCTAGCTATATAGTAATTTTACCATAAATTCTCTTGGTAGTTCTTGACTAAATTCCTTCTCTTCTTCTTTCTGCTCCTATCGTCTTAGTTCTTTGACTTTTTTCCTATACTCTCTCTCAAACTCTTCTACCAACTCTTTCACATTCTCTAAATTTTCCCTATTCTTCCAAGTATCTTCTTCTGTGGTATATCCCTTCCATCTTACTAAGAATTTTTCCTTTTCTCTAACTGTTCTTTTGTTTAGAATTTTCTCTATCTTGAATTCCTCTTCTTCTTCAATAATGACCAGTTTTGGCAGTATTTTCTTCTGTCCCTTTACCTGTGATTTATAGAGTCATACTTTACTTATGTTAACTATAGGGTATATTTTAATAGACTTAGGTAATTCTAACTCTATTATATTACTAGAGACAATTCCCTTGACTTTGTAGGGGCCCATAAAATGCTTTGTCAATTTTTCCAATCTCCTTTCTTTCATTTACTATTTCAAGTTCTTTATACTTAGCAGTACCAAGTCCCCTACTTGGTATTCTTCCCTTTCTCTTTGCTTTCTATTTGCAAACTTCTTCATTTCCTCTTGCACTTTCCCTAGCACTACTTTTGCTTCCTCTTGGACTTTCCTTATTCTTTCTACAAATTTTTCTGTTGCTTTATAACTCCCTTTTCTTCTCTCCTCAAATCCCATCCTTGGATTCTGACCATAGTTTGCTTTGAATGGTGATATTTTTGTTGCTGCATAGATCTTGTTATTGTACATAAATTCTACAGTTCCTAACCAATCTAGCCATTGTTCTTGTCTATGGTCAATAAAGACCCTCAGGTATTGTTCTAACTCTTGGTTTATCCTTTCTATCTGCCCATTTATTTGGGGGTGATAGATTGTCGAGAGTTTTGTCTAGATTTCTAATAAGTTATTCAACTCCCTCATTATTTCTGTTGCAAACTGTACTTCCCTATCTGATATAATGTCTTTCAGAAGTCTATGCAACTTCCATATATGATCTCAAAATAGCCTTATGAGTTTCTTTGCTGATGTTTTTTCTGTTGTTGCTATGAAATATGCCATCTTACTAAAGCAATTGCATATTACTAGGATAGCATTGTATCCCTGGGCCAGTGGCAGTTTGGTGATGAAATCTGCCAAGATGTAACTCTATAGTTTTTTTGGGATTATGTTAGGAATCAGCTTTCTAGCTGGTACTTCACTTCAATTTTTGTATCTTTAACGAGCATCACACCCATTTACATATCTTTCTACTTTCTTGGTTACTCCTGGCCACTAGTAATTCCAGATGACCAACTCTGTTGTTTTCTATCTTCCTTTATGCCCTCCTACTAGGATATCATAGTACAGTCATATTATCTCCCCTCTGAGTTTTCTCTCTAGCACATATATTCTTCCTTCCTTTGTTACCAATCCATTCTCTATTTCCTATTCTTTGTCTCTCAATGTTTTCATTCCTGCTCTTTTCAATCCTTCTACTACTTTTCCTATCTTTTCTTGTGTCCTTTTAATTCTTTCTTTTAGATTTCCCTCCTCTACTAACGTTTCTACCCCTCTTACCCATTCTGGCTTTATTAGCTTCTAATTTTTGTTATCCTTCTCCACTCCTTCCTGCTAGTCTAGTCTTTTACTTAATTTATTCACCTTTTCCATACTTTTTCCTGGAACATATTTTAATGTGAAATTAAATTGCAATAGGTATAAGGTCCATCTTACTTGTTTTCAATTTAATTTTTAACTCATCATAAAATACTAGAGGTTTTTGTGGTCCATCCAGATTTCAAATTTGAGTTTTGCTTCTTTCAAGTAGTACCTCTATGCTTCTAGGTATCTCATAATTACTAACATCTCTTTATTATGTATTTCGTAGTTTTGCTCTATATGTAAGAAAGCTAAACTCCAAGCTGGAATTAAGCCAACTACTCTTTGTTTAGTAATTGATAAAGAGAACTCAATAGAATCTCTATTAGATTTTTTATACTACTTATACAACTACTATATGGTCTGTGCACTACTTTCCTATGCCTATCATGTGACCCATCATGTGATGTGACACTGTGACTTCCTATTCATGTGACTGTGACATTTGTGACATGATACTTTCCTATACTCCCTTCTGTATAGTAAATCCAAGATAAAATTAAAATAAAATAAAAATAAAAATAAATAATGACTTAGCCATTTTGCCAAGTCATGATACTATAGCATTTAATAATTTAGAGATAAAGGCCACTAGTCTTCATTTCCTATTCTCACACTTTGTTGACAACACTCTCTTAGTTGCATAATCTAAGATGTCAGCTTTTACTCTCATCTTTCTATCTATGTCTGGGATGGCTAAAACTGGTTCAGTAGTGAACATTGCTTTGAGTTTTCCAAATGCTTCTTCCTGTTCCTTTTCCCACTTCTATTTCTGTTTCTTTCTGACTAACACATGTAACAATGTGGCTATTTTGATGAAGTCTTTTATAAACCTTCTGTAATAGTTAGTTAGGCCCAAGAACTTTTGTACCTCTTTGATGTTTCTAGGTGCTAGCCAGTTTATCACTCCTTTCACCTTTTCCTTCTGCATCTCTACCCCTTTTGGGCTGATTACTACTCCCAGGAATTCTATCTCCCTTACTTTCTATCTGTACTTCTCTAGTTTCACAAATAGGTCATTTTCTTTCAACCTCCTTAATATCTCTTCTACTAGCTTATCATGCCTTTTCTCTATATCTGTAGCTACTAAGATGTCATTGATAAAAGTGGTGGTATCTCCTTGATTTATGAGATCCCAGAACAGGTCATTCATTATTGTTTGGAAAGTAGTAGAGGAGTTGGTCAACCCAAAGTACATGACTGTGGGTTTGTAGGCTTCAATGTGCATTGTAAATGCTACCTTCCATTCATTTCCTTCTTTGATCCTGATGTTATTATATTCCTATCTAGGTCTAGCTTTGTAAATACTTTTCTTTTTTCTATCCTATCTAATATATCTGTTATGAGAGAGAGGAAATATCTATTTTTTATTGTGCACTGGTTTATGTATCGATAATCCTGTACTATTCTTTGTTTTCTATCCTTTTTGGCCACAAAGTGTACTAGTGAGGTTTGGGGTAATTTAAAAGGTTAAATATATTCTTTCCTTAGCTAGTCCTCTACAAATACTTGTACTTTCTCTTTTTTTTTCCTTAATAGTGAATATACTTTGTCCTTCTTGGGTGTAAACCCCTCTTTTAGCTGTATCACATGGTCCCAGGCTTTTCACACTAGCATTCTTTCTAACTCTTTCTTTCCAAATACTTTTCTTCATTTCCAAATTTTCTTAAATACTAGTTTTCTTAGTATTTCCTTATCCTTATCCTCCTTTGTCCTCTTTACCATTTTTTTCTTAGTTTCTTGCTTTCTTTTCCTACATATAGATAGGCATCTTGTCATTTTCATCTCTCTCTTCTCCTGTCATGACTTGGCAAAATGGCTAAGTCATTTTTTATTTTTGTTTTTGTTTTTGTTTTTATTTAATTAGATCATTACTAAGATAAAGCATGGAAAAGTATCATATAACAGTCACAAAAAGTGTGACATTTGTCACATATCAGTCACATTAGTCATGTCACACAAATGTCACATGTCACAGTCACAACATGTGATAAGGTAGACACATGACAGAAATAACATAAGGATCACAAGAGAATATTGCATAGCCACTGTAGTAAAATGTATAAGTAGTGTACAGAATCAAATGGGAACTCTATTGAGTTCTCCTTGTCAACTCTGACTTGGAGTAGGCTTAAGTCATCGTAGCTAGAGTCTTATATCTTCCAATCTATCTCTGGGTTGTAGGTAGCTAACTATGGCATCTCTAGTATCACTTCTGTTTTCCCTAGGTTACATACATCCATTCTAACTCTCTCTATATGCCCCTTGTAGAATATGTTGTACTCTATCTAGTGCATTATTGCTCCTCCTATGTTTACTGTTCCATTCACATTCCTTAGTAGTAATGGGTTTTTTAACTTTTTCATTCTAAACCCTTTTTCTTAAAGCTGTATCCATGAACAAGTCTGTTGCTCTGCTATCCAGTAAAGCTTTCACTGCTATCCCTTCATAACTTTCCAATTTCTCTAGCCCTACTTTCATTTATACTTCTCTTAGCAGTTGTAGTATACACTGCACATCTCTTACTCTCTTAGTGGTATTATTAAAATTTAGTTTATTGTCCAATTTTTCTGGGTACAATATACTATACAGATTGTTGAAGGCCAGTTGAGAGCTCACTATTCTCCATTTTCTTTTGCTAACTCCTGCAGCATCTCCACTACTCTTGCTTTATTCCTTTCCCAACAATTCCTGGCTATATGGCTTTACTTTCTACATAGGTAGCACATTCTATCCTCTCCTCTTCCCCTGTCAACATCCATTGCATTTGGGTTTCTCCTTGGACCTGTTTGACTTTCTCCTCTATTAAACATATTTCCTCCTCTATATTCTCCCCTTGTACTCAGCATTCCCACTCTCCATGTTATTTGCCTTTCCCTTCCTCTATATGATCCTCTTCCATATTCTCTAGCCCTAGGCTATACATTTCCCCCTGGTCATGCCATATTCCTTTCCAATATTCTCTCCTCTACCCTGCTTTATCTCTAATTTCTGTCTAGTCTTACCACTCTTTCTTGCCACTCTCCAATGGTGGTTGGTGGTTCTTTTGCCTTAGCTAGCTTTCTTCTTATTACTCTATTTAAACCCCTCTTGAATTCTTTAATAAGGGATCTTTCTTCATAGCTGCTTTCCCTGGTAACTTTTCTGAACTCCTGCATATATTTATTGCATGTTCTCTCTTATCTTTTTGAACAACACCTCTACTGCTCCTATCTCTGACTCTTTCTTGGCCAGTTCATCTAGTAAGTTATCCTTCTATGCTTCTGCCACTCCTCCCTATACCTATGATAACACCCAGATAATCTGGGTAGTTACTGCCTTCCTGTTTATCTTCATCCTCAAGTATAAGCAAGCTATATTGATAAATACACTTACTTCCTCCATCTTCCCACTAAATATAGGAGGTCTTGCAACCTCTACTCTGCTCTCTTACTGTTGTTGGAGCATAGTGGATACCTGCTGTTACAAGATAGTGATCATAGAGAGGAGTTGCTCTTCTCTGGTAGGTGATGGTAGTTGGCGGTATGAAGCCTGAAATATATTCAGGCCTAAAATTAACCAAATTTTGCAAATTTACACCCTAAAAAGCAAGACTAAGATAGAATTACCTGCTAAATAGCAGGAAAGGTACAGAGGACTTCACTACCAAAAGCTAGCTACCTAACTATATAGCAGTATACCTGGGGACATAAGGTCGCTACCACCAACAAACCAATCACTCAAGAACCAGCAAAGTCGAGCCCATGGCCCTACAGTATCATTGCTAAGAAAAAACAGCTTAGTCAGAAAAAAGAAGCCTCATGTGAAAAAGTCTAAAAAGATGTCCATCACAAGGAACAGGACCAATGGCCCAGCAGAAGATAAGAATAGCTGCAACATTACTCAATTAGTAATAACTAAGAGTAGGAGTATGTCAAGAACTGATCCACTATGATCAAAAACAAAGGAGTAACAAGGAGCTACAGGGAGCAGTAGAAACAACTTCTGAAACTCCCTAGGTGGAAAAGGAAAGAGTCAGATCCTAAGTTGCTAAGATAAGCCAAAGACTGAGCCAAACCAAAGAGACTATAGAACAAGTAACTTAGCTACAGAGACAACGTCATAGGAGCTCTAAGACAGAGTTTAGCACTAGAGAGTTGAGTTATACAGGGAGGATTCAAAGTCTCATATCTGATCACATAGTCAAGAGTACTACTGTGAGGATAGTCTGATCACATAGCCAGAGAGTGCTACTATGAGGACAACTTTGAAACAGGGTGTTAGGGCAATACTAGACAGGTAAGACTCAGGCATAAGACCAAGACAGTAGTCTAGAATCAAGTTTCGAGTTTCAAATATCACTGCTACCACAGTACATCAACAAAACTTTAATTTTACAACTTTCTTCTATCTTTAACTTCTGAATTCATTTTCTCATGAATTTACATGAGGGATACTGTATTAATATACAGTATCAACTAGAATACTTTCCTTAGGAGACCACACATTACATTCTTATTTAAACTTTTATCTTCACCACTACTTAGACAGTAGTAGGGGAACTTCCATTTAAAAAAAAAAAGAAAAACCCCTAGCATATACAGCTTCTTCAGTAGAAGGTAGGTACTGTAGTGGGTTCCCCTTGTTATTGTTGTTGGTGGTGAGACATAACAGGTGGCAGTGGTAATAGAGATGGTAATGGTACAGATGATAATTTGTATTTAGTCAATCTTTCTTTTTCCAGGGCTACTATCTAAGACTATGTCTAATAGGGTACAAAATCTTTACCTGTCTAGAGTTCTATTGCCTTACTGACTACTGCTGTCACAGACCTCTGTGACACCAAGTCACAATCTATTGACAATTATGTGCCTAACTTTATACTTATTTACTGAGACCTTCATACTTAAGAAAAATTCCTGTATTTATACCTTAGTTTTGTTCATTCACTAAGTAAAACTACTTTTAATTCAGAAAACATATCTCAGAGTCACCAAGTCTCCAGAATTCTCAGGAGAAGGCCAGTGCAAGGGTGACCAGCCTCTTTGTGATAGTCAGACATGTCGAGACACCCTTCTAGAGAGTTTTACATAACAGTTGAACAAAACTAACATATCTCCTGTATACCAACCATGCACCTTTTCCATGTCTTAAGTACCTACTCCTGATCCACATCTCAAACGTTGCATTTATCACAATGGACTCTATCCTGGACCTCTGAGAGAATTTGCCAATACCCCAATTGAATATCTCTTTACAGCATCACAAGAAAAAAGCTAATGACTCACTATCCAAGAACCACTAGAAGAAGTACCCAAAAACACTCATGAAAAAGCTCATAACAAATCACTTGAACCACTAACAGGGCTCTCAGTGTCAGCGTCTAAAGTCCAATGACCGGAATTAAGCCAACTGTCTCTTTGTTTAGAGTTTGACAAAGAGAACTCAATGGAGTTCTCGCTCATTTCTCTACCTACTTATACATTTTACTACTATGGCTATGCACTTACTCTCCCATAGTTCTCATATTACTCTAGTCATGTGACACCTTGTGACATGACCATCTGTGACCATCTGTAACACCAATTGTGACATTGTGACAAAGTCACATGATACTTTCCCACACTCCACCTTATAGTTGTAAGTCCAAAGAAAAAGAAAAAGAAAAGAAAAGAAATATAAATAATGACTTAGCCATTTTGCCAAGTCATGACATCAAGGACCTAGAAAATTCTGTATTTCCCTTGTCAATGCCATAGCCTATCAACGAGCCTTTAGAACACCCAGAGCGATAGCCCTGCAGTTCATACCTAATCACCTAAAACTTGAAACTTTGGCAGTTTAGATTAATCCAGAGGAACCAGACTTAAGCAACTTACTAGATGAGTATCAGGAGTTTGCCAATGTGTTCGACAAACAATACTCAAGACTCCTTCCAAGGCATTGTCCCTATGACCTGTCAATACAAACTAAAGAGGAGGCAACCCTATCCCTAGGACCTATATATCTACTATTGGCATTAGAGTTACAGACCCTGAAGGAACTCCTGGACAAGAATCTCAAAACTAGCATCATATACCCTTTATAGTCCTCTAGTAGCGCTCTAGTCCTGTTTGTCAAGAAGAAAAATAGAGTCTTACGACTCTGTGTAGATTACAGAGGGCTAAACTACATCACCTGAAAGGACAAGTACCTGATCCCATTAATAACAGATCTACTTGATGCTCCAAAAAGAGCCAGAGTCTACTCAAAGATCAACTTGAGGAATGCCTATCACTTGGTGTGTATCGCAGAGGACGATGAATAGAAAACCTGTTTCAGAATCTGGTATAGCTCTTTTAAATGGCTAGTAATGCCATTTGGACTATTCAATGCCCCAGCTACATTTCAACAATTCATGAACAAGATCTTTACCAGCCTACTAGATATATTTGTGGTCATCTACCTAGACAATATATTAATCTACTCAAATAACCTGGTTAATCATAAGAAACATGTTAAAGAGGTGTTAAAAAGGTTACAAACTCACAAACTTTTTGTGTCACTAGCAAAATGCACCTTCCACCAAAATAGCATTGAGTTTTTGGGGTTTATACTCAGCCCAGAGGAAGTACAGATGAATGAGCAGAAAATTGATGTCATATGAAACTGGCTTACTCCTCATGTCAGCGTCTAAAGTCTGATGACCGGAATTAAGCCAACTGTCTCTTTGTTCAGAGTTTGACAAAGAGAACTCAATGGAGTTCTTGCTCATTTCTCTACTACTTATATACTTTACTACCGTAGCTATGCACTTACTCTCCCATGGTCCTTATGTTACTCTAGTCATGTGACATACTGTGACAGTGATGTGACTATCTGTCACACTACTGTGACATTGTGACCAAGTCACATAATACTTTCCCACGCTCCATCTTGTAGTTGTAAGTCCAATAAGAAAAGAAAAGAAAAGAAATATAAATAATGACTTAGCCGTTTTGCCAAGTCATGACACCTCACTAGCTAAAGAATGTTTAGGCCTTCCTAGGCTTCTCCAACTTCTACCGCCAATTCATCTATAGGTACTTCAATCTTGTCCTGTCATTGACTTGTCTCATGAGAAAAAGGATACCCTGGAACTAGTCCAAGGATTGTCAAAAAGCATTTGAAACACTGAAGGTATCAGTGAGCCAGCTCCTAAGCTAGAATTAAGCCAACTGCTCTTTTATCAGTATTTGACAAAGAGAACTCAATAGAGTTCCTATTAGATTTGCTATACTATATATACAATTACTATCGTGGCTATACACCTTGTCTTTCACAGTCCTTATGTCTATCAGCTGACTTCTTTGTCACATTCTGTGACTGTGACTTGTGACTATATGTGACATGACCATTTCTATGACTCTGTGACTGTTATGTGATGTTTTTTATGCTCCACCTTAGTAATAATCTAAAAGAAAAGAAATATAAATATTGACTTAGCTGTTTTGCCAAGTCATGACAGAAGAAGGTATTCACATCTGCACCTATGCTGGCATATTGGGATCCAGACTCCAAGATTATAGTGGAGACGGATACATCTGACCAAGCCCTAGCAGCTATTCTCAATATATCTCAATAGAGATGTCTATCCTATTGTTTTCCACTCCAGAACCTTTAGTAATACGAAGTTGAATTATGATGTGCATAACAAGAAATTATTAGCAATATTCAAAGCTTTTAAAAAATGGCGACACTATCTAGAAAGGACCCTCATTCCAGTAGAAGTGTTTACAGATCACAAGAACCTGGCTTACTTCTCAAACTCGAAAACACTTTCCTAGTGCTAGACCAGATGGTCAGAATTCCTATTATAATTCAACCTTCTCATTCAGTTTAGACCTGGAAGGCTAGGGACAAAGCCAGATGCACTAACTAGATAGTAGGATATATACCATAAGGACAGTGCTAGTAACAATCATAATCAACAATTTCTCTTCACCACAGAGCAATTAGCCAACTTACAATCGAAAACAGGTCCCTCTCCAAAGAAACTCCAGACAAAAACTATCCTCAACATAGAGTTCTTAAATGCAGACATCAGAACAGCTATAGCTACCGACCCCAACTGCAGGAAGTTCCTTAATGTAGGAGAGCCTACTGATAACCCTAAATGGACATAGGATATTAATGGGCACCTATGCTTCAAGGGAAAGATATTTGTACCAAGCTTGGGAGACCTTTACCTAAAAGTACTCAAGGCTATCACAAATGGTCACTTACTATTTGTGATAGGTGCTTTGATACTTTAAAGAGTTCAAAAATGCAAAGTTAGACAAGTGACAAAAAGGTCTAATCCTCAGACAAGGAGTTCTTATATACAGAATTTGTCACAAACTTCATTTTGCCATATCTCCATCAATTCTTCAACAATTCTCACAGTCTTAAAGGCTACAGAAAGCTATCAAAAAGACCTTTCAATCAATGTCAGTCATGTCTCAAGGTGATCAATAATGGCTGAGATATTAAGTAGATCAACTAGTAACCACCATGTTACTGTTTATTAAATTGCTAATATCTCAGAAACCACCACAATTGATGCTTTGGTTCTAGGCTCATTCTGAACATTATTAAGAAGGATTCTGCTGAGCCTAGAACTGAAGCATCAATTGTGGTGGTTTCTGAGATATTAGCAATTTAATAAACAGTAACATGGTGGTTACCAGTTGATCTACTTAATATCTCAGCCATTATTGATCACCTTGAGACATGACTGATATTGATTGAAAGGTCTTTTTGATAGCTTTTCGTAGCCTTTGAGACCGTGAGAATTGTTGAAGAATTGATGGAGATATGGCCAAATGAAGTTTGTGATAAAGACTAAATATAACCACATCCTTGTAGGCCATCTGAGACAGTTGAAAACGCTCCAGCTAGTCTGTCATGAATATACATAACCCAATCTGAGGGATTTTGTCACTAGCTATATGAAGTCCTATAACATCTGCTCTCGAAACAAAGTCAAATACCACAAACCTTATGGTATATTGAAACAACTATTCATTCTACCCTATCCTTAGGAATCCTTGTTAATGGATTTCATTGAATGGCTATCCAACTCAGAAGATTATATTAACATACTGGTAATAGTTAACTGACTCACCAAACAATTAGTATTCATCCCAACCCATAACTTGATTGACTCAGAAGGCCTAACTAGTCTGTTTATCCAACATATCTTCTTAAAACATAGACTACCAAGCCATATCACATCTGATAGGAGAACAGAATTCACTTTCAAGTTCTTTAAGGCATTGGCAACAGCTCTTGATATGAAACTACACTTTTCAGCAGGTTACCACCCAGAAGCAGATGAACAGACAGAGAGGACAAACCAGACCCTGGAATAGTACCTGTAAATCTACTATAATTATTAGCAGTCAGACCAGGCAAGATTACTACCCCTAGCAAAATTTACTTAAAATAACAATCCATCCTCTATAATAGGTATGTCACCATTCTTTGCAAACAAAGGGTACTACCCTAGCCTATAAGTACAAACAATGTATGAACTCACATCCATACCAGCAGAAAAATTTATAGTAGATCTCGTAGATACTTACATGAGGCTCAAACAAGCCATTGCAGAGACACAAGCAAGATACCAAGGCCTAGCAGATGCTAGGCATTCAAAGACACCTACCTACCTTTCAGCCTAAGGACGCTATTTTCATCCTAGCAAAATTTGTTAGGACTACTCAATCTTCGAGGAAGCTATCCAAATGCTATCTTGGGCCATTTGAAGTAGTAGAGAGAGTAGGTATGCACTTGTACCTTATCAGACTCCTAGAACATCTGCAGGCAATCTACCCAGTGTTCTACATCTCCTAACTTGAACCATCAGACCATTGTACCATTCCTAACCATATGAACCTATTCTCTTTTCCCATTGAAATCGATAGCAAATTAGAATTCAAAGTAGTAGAGATCTTAGACTCCAAGTGGGATCACCAATGGAAGGACCCACTACAGTATTATGTGAGATGAGTAGGTTACGAGGGCATGCTAGAAAAGTATTCCTAGCTCAGCATGCTTGACCTAAAAAATACCACTCAATTACTATCTAACTACTACTCCCGAAATCTAACTAAACCTGGAATATGCTAAAAGGGTACAAAAGAAAATTGCACACTGGAACAAACAAAACAATGATGTGCCAGCTTCCAATTGCATGCTAAAGGTCCAAGAGAAGATTATCAAAGTTGAAAGTTTATAAATAATTAGAGAAATAAAAATTATATGCAGCTCCAGTAAAATATATGTTAGTAGTTGTGAAAGAATCATAAGATCTCTCTAGATCATTGTCACATAGTGTCATGACTTGGCAAAATGGCTAAGTCATTATTTATATTTCTTTTCTTTTCTTTTCTTTTCCTTTGGACTTACAATTACAAGGTGGAGTGTGGGAAAGTATCATGTGACTTTGTCACAATGTCACAATGGTATGACGGATGGTCACAGATGGTCATGTCACAAGTCACAGTCACAAGGTGTCACATGACTAGAGTAACATGAGGACTATGGGAGAGTAAGTGCATAGCCACAGTAGTAAAGTGTATAAGTAGGTAGAGAAATGAGCGAGAACTCCATCGAGTTCTCTTTGTCAAACTCTGAACAAAGAGACAGTTGGCTTAATTCTAGTCATTAGACTTTAGACGCTGACACATAGCCTCCTTAAGGTATTAATCTTTACACACCGTGACAAAAGCTCCTCTGGAAAATACAGTTAGTTAATCACTCATGGATCCTCTATACTCAGTTGCTCCCTTGTCTACACCCCCAACACTGAACCTTACAGGTGTAATGCAATCCAAGTGTGCATCTAGTCAAGCCTTCCCAGCCTGCTGTCCTCTCCAAAGCCTGCCCGAGTTGCATCTGCGTTTTTTCTCTAGATTGAGTTCTAGGTATATTCTATGTTCTTCTCAAGACATCTTACTAGTCCCAGTCTTCTTACTCTTAATAGATCTGCATTCATGATTCCAGAGGCAGTATAGATAGAGGTAGGAGTCAAGAGGTTCTTCTTTGATCCAACTGTACTCTGGATACTATATTAAAGATATTACAAATGGCTGAAACTCAAGAAATGAGATATAAAAAGGAAACTATTACTACTTTTAGAATTCTATTGACTCCTTTCTGTCCTAAGTCCTCCCAAAATCCTACTGATAATATGGTCCTCTTCTTTCTTTGTGATGACGCGTTCTCTTACCAAGTTCTTCCCATCAAGTATAACATGTCTTCATTGTCACTTTCTTCTAGAATATTCTTCTGGCTTTCTCTATTATACCCTTGATACTACTTTGTAATTTGGACTTCTTTAAATATCTGTTAAATAGTTAGCAAGTCCCAATAAATGTCTAGTATCTCCAAGTCACATTCTAGAGGTTATTTATCTAAATATAATTGATCTGATGCCATCAATGCTTATTTACAAGCACAAAGTCTATTAGTCTAAGTTTTTCATCTGAGTAGCACTGGTCCTAGAGTACAAGTTTACCATCTTTCTAAGTTGGTCTATTCAAAAGTGAATCTAGAGCATAGTTCCTTAGTAACTCTCTTAGTAACCTGATGCCAGTTCATCTTAATTGCTTCTCAAGGTCTCAACACAAGCTCTAGGTCAATTATCACCTGCTTAATGTACTCATCATATAATGTTACATTCTAAGGATATAGAAAGGGTTCTAGAGCGAATTCTAATTGAGAATCTGTTGTTATAAAGTGTATCAAATGTTATCTTCTGCAGAAAATTCACTGGTGGCATAACAACATAACTCACCAACATCACTTTGAGAACCCCAGAGCCCCAGACTAACTGCCAAACTCTTTTAGAACACTAGGTAAACTGCTGAACTTTCCCAGTGATAAATCACAATCTTCAAACATTATGGCCACAAGGGTGTGGCCCTTTGAGGGGGGTACTGTTATAGACCTCTATAACACCAAGTCACAATCTATTGACAATCATGTACCTAACTTTACACTTATTTACTGAGACCCTTACATGTTATGAACATCGAGTGGGACTACAACTATTATCAGCCATGGTCTGATAACGAGTGGTTAGTAGACGAGATGTTGGCAATGTTAGACGAGGATATTATCATGCAGTAATGCATCAGACAATATCTGAGGACTCTAAGAGATAACGGACTTACAGAGACAATGGACTCACAGAAT
>Ga0157360_1000297_pt1 | contig 19830 bp, 12 predicted proteins | sample AttlaeALBM1_FD_111483 | JGI IMG/M metagenome (GOLD analysis project Ga0157360, IMG submission 111483) | Fungus gardens microbial communities from leaf cutter ant in Ribeirão Preto, State of São Paulo, Brazil - Atta laevigata ALBM1 | ecosystem: Host-associated > Fungi > Mycelium > Unclassified ... | reverse complement strand
TGCCTGATTGTAGGCGTTGTAGCCAGCGTTACTCTTTGCGGCCACCGCCAAATAGATGACAGCCTGCCCCAGTGCCAGCTCCCCTTCCGGACTACCCAGGCGCTCGTACGTCGTGGCCGCATCATTCGCGATCTGCATGGCGCGAGGATCCGCCAGCCCAATATCTTCCCATGCCATACGAACAATGCGCCGGGCCAGATAACGCGGATCAGCGCCACCATCCAACATACGGCACAACCAGTAGAGCGCAGCATCAGGATGAGAACCTCGTACAGATTTATGCAATGCGGAAATCTGGTCATAAAAATATTCACCGCCCTGATCAAATCGGCGGGTGCTCTCGCCCAGCGCCTCTTCGATCACCTCGCGACTGATAACGGTTGGCGAAGTATCATCAGCATTGGCCAGATCCGCAGCGATTTCCAGGAGGTTGAGCACTCGACGGGCATCCCCATCAGCCGCCTGAGCCAATAACTCGCGAATATCCTGCGCGACATCCAAAGGCTCATTACCCAATCCTGCCGGACTGGTTAGTGCCCGGTCGATGACACGCAGCAATTCATCCTGAGAAAGAGGCTTGAGAACATGTACCCGAGCGCGGGATAAAAGTGCGTTATTCAACTCAAACGAAGGATTTTCTGTGGTGGCCCCTACAAAAATGAATACACCCTCTTCTACCCAAGGCAAAAAGGCATCCTGCTGAGCTTTATTGAAACGATGAACCTCATCGACAAACAGCAGAGTACGCGTGCCATTTGACGCACGGATCTGCGCTTGCTCAGCAGCATCACGTATATCCTTCACACCGGCGGATACCGCAGACAAGGTCGCAAAGTGTGCCTGAGTATACTCTGCCAACAGGCGAGCCAGAGTCGTCTTGCCTACCCCCGGTGGGCCCCAGAAAATCATCGAGTAAAGCTGGTCCCGTACCAGTGCTTGACGGAGGGGCTTTCCCTCCGCCAACAAATGCTGTTGACCGATATAATCATCCAGTGAATGAGGACGCATTCTTGCCGCCAAGGGCTGCCCTGGCGGCTGTGCGTTAGCGAACATGTCGCTATTCATCATCTTTGGCTTTTCCTCACTGACTGGAAGTTGATAGGCATTGTGTGTGCCTCACGCAGCGCATGTCTTCCCTGCTCTTTATCGGCTTTCCTTTCCCCTACTGATTTTCTACGTCAGCACCTTTTGGAATGTGGAAAACAAAACGGGAGGCATCGATTGACTCATTGGGTTTGACATGATTGAAGCTGATAACGGTTTTCTGCCCGGTCGCGTCCGTTAGATTCAAGGATGTCAGCGTATTACCAGTGAACGTCATATCCAGCGACTGAAACAGGCTGCCGTGGGATTTCGGCGTAAGGGTAAAGATGTGCGCTGAGTTACCGTTGGTTTCGCTCACATTGTAGTCGTGGGTCAGCTGGTCAGCACTGCCGGACAAGAGCAATGCCGGCGTTTCAGAAACACGGGGATCGAGTTTTCGAATAGTGACCTGCTCCAGATCCGGATCATAGAGATAGACTTTCTGTCCATCGGAAACAACCGTCTGTGCATAGGGCTCATTCACCACCCAGCGGAATTTGCCCGGACGCGCGAGCCACATATGACCGGTCGAACTTTGCTGAGCCTGACCATTGTCGCCCTGAATGTCCTGATGGAAGTCAGCGGAGTAGGTATGCAGAGGTTCAAGTAGTTGAGTCAGCTGCTGTGCAGGATTCTGGTCAGCCATGACAGGCGTGACCATTGCGGGAAGGGCCACAGCCAGTGCAACTCCACCCAGTATCCCAATTGTCAGATTACGTAACTGCATCATTCGATTCCTTTCAACGATACGATGTACTCAAAAAACGTATACTCAAAAAACGACGTATAAGAGATGTGTGTATTGGACGCCTGAAACAAGCCTTTGTTCAACTTTGCCTGATATATCCCAACCCGATCTGTACGTTTTTCGGATTTATTGCATGTTGCCTGCACGTAACGATCATTAAAGGAATGTCGTAAATCAATGAGCCAGAGCCATGCCTATAGTCAGAATCCCACCACAAATGCCATCGTATACACGCCGCGGTGAAACAGATAATCAATGCATCAGAAGATGGCATATCAGTCTCGTGGCGGTGCTGACACCAATACTTCACGTGCACCGTTGGTTCCCATGCTTGAGACAACACCCGCCTTTTCCATTGCTTCAACCAATCGCGAAGCACGGTTGTAGCCAATCTTGAAATTACGTTGCACCGAGGACACGGATACACGCTGTGCTTTTGTTACGAAAGCAACGGCCGCGTCATAAAGAACATCCTGTTCGGCATCAGAATTGCCATCCCCTTCAGACTCGAGCCCGGTCAGTGCATCCGCACTCACATCACCAGAGAGAATTTCCTCGACATATTCAGGCTTGCCTCTGGCACGCCAGTCTTCAACAACACGGTGAACTTCATCATCATCCACAAAGGCACCATGGACACGCACGGGCGTACCCGCACCACCGGCCAAATAGAGCATATCACCATGCCCCAACAGGCTCTCAGCCCCCCCCTGATCAAGGATGGTGCGTGAATCGATCTTGGATGACACTTGAAAAGCGATGCGAGACGGAATATTTGCCTTGATCAATCCGGTGACGACATCCACGGAAGGACGCTGTGTCGCCAGAACCAGATGAATCCCTGCTGCACGTGCTTTCTGGGCCAAGCGCGCAATAAGCTCTTCCACCTTTTTGCCCACGATCATGAACATGTCAGCAAATTCATCAATGACGACGACAATATAAGGGAGCTTTTCCAACATCGGATGAGGTTGGCTCGCCTGCCATGGCTCCGGGTCCCACAGCGGATCAGCAATCTGCGCTCCGGCAGCATGCGCTTCATCCAGACGCGCATTGAAACCGGCAATGTTACGTACGCCCATTTTGGACATCAGTTTGTAACGACGTTCCATTTCGGCTACGCACCAACGTAGAGAGTTGGCCGCCTCTTTCATGTCTGTCACCACCGGTGCCAACAGATGCGGTATGTCATCATAAACTGACAATTCCAGCATTTTCGGGTCAATCAGGATCATCCTGACCTCTTCCGGTGTTGATTTCAGCAACATCGAAATCAACATGGCATTGACACCCACAGACTTACCGGAACCGGTGGTACCTGCTACCAATACGTGAGGCATTTTGCCAAGATCAGCAACCACGGGCTGACCACTGATATTCTGCCCCAATGCGACGGTAACGGGTGACTTGGCATCTTCATAGACCGGTGACTCAAGGACCTGACGGAGGCGAATCATTGCACGTTTAGGGTTAGGAATCTCGATACCAACAGTAGAGCGCCCCTGAATAACCTCAATGACCCTGACACTTTTAACCAGCAGTGAACGTGCCAGGTCCTTGTCAAGATTACTGATCTTGGAGCTTTTAACACCTGCAGCAGGTTCAATTTCAAAACGCGTAATCACTGGACCGGGGGACACCTTCACCACGGTGGCCTTGACGCCGAATTCATGCAGACGGGTCTCCAACAGGTTCCCCATCTCGTCCAGCTCTTCCTGTGTATAGGAAGGCTGTGCTTCATCTGCCGGCGTGAGTAGGCGTGTAGACGGCATTTCGCCCTCAAGCGCAATGGAGCCCCCATTCCCACCTTGATTCTGCAACTGATCAACTGTCCATACTTTTAAAGGCGCTGTCCCACCTACAGGTGTTTCAGACAACGATGTACTTGGCGGGGATGACGGCTGAACAGGAGCTACAGGCGATTGTTCAATAGGCTGTTGTTGAGGCGCCGATGTTTCTGGAGCAACTGGCTGTGCGGCAGCGAGCTCGTCTGTCGTCTCTTCTGGTTTATTACCAAAAAGGCCTTTCTCTTCCTCTTTATGCGCTTGAAATTCCGCATTATACCCTTGGCGTTCCACGGGTGCAGGCCGGGACATACCCGTATGAGCCTGCCCGCCATGAACAGAAGCATCCTCGTTCTGGCGTTGATGATCCTCACGTGAAGCATTGGGCGTACCCCAGGGAGCTTCAGGGGTACGTGATGCATTTTCGTGTACAGATTCAGGGGGCACGGACGATTGATTTCCATGCCCTTCACTCGCCTCACTGCTGCTCCTGCTGGTGCTGGCAGGGTAAGGTTGGTTTCCCCCGACACGAATACGGGGTTTGTTTGTCAGTGGTGTGCCAGCTGTCGGAGAAGAGTTCCCTGTTTCAAACGGTGTGTCTGCCTGCCGTGCGCTAGCCTGGACCTTTCCAGTCTGGATATCATCAGAGGGATGAGCCAAACGTTCATCAGTGTGAATTGCATCGTCCCGGGATGCATCGGAAGCCGACGAATGAGCCGAAAATTCTTCGGGGATGCGCCGACGTGTCACATCTCCAGTGGAGTCCCCAGCCTGAACCCTATCCTGTTGAGAATTTGGAGTATCAGCAGACGTGTGAGGACGGTCTTCGTGAGGCCGTTTTTCAGCAAAAGTCGGTGTAAAAGTGTCAGCAGCACTATTAGGGCGCGTTGTGTCTATGGGAGCATCCGAAGCACGTAACTCTTTGTCAAAAACAGGGGCATAGTCCGTCGGTAACAAATGTTCACCCGAATGCGGCACATGGTCTGAGGAACTCGAATCTTGTCGACCAGCCGCAGGCGTTGTTACTGGCGAAGAGCTCGGCTCTACGACGGAAGATGATGAAGAGGGACGTTGCGGCCCTGATTTTGCAAATCGATTCAGCTGGATAACATTAGAGGGCGATCCCTCGGCAGGTATCGAGTCATTGCCGGCATCCTTTCCTGTACGCACTGTATCGCGCGCACTTTTTTCGTCCTCATGAAAGCCAGTGCCAGATGGGGAAGATGATGAAGATGCAGAGCTACCCCACAATGTTGATGTATCTTCATGATGCTCAACAGTGCTGGAGTCATGAGCCTTCAAACTATCGACCGTAACGGGAGGACGTGAAGAGAAATAAGCCGCGTGATGTTTTGGCCAAGTGCTGTGATGCTCAGAGAGTTCAGCATTGGAAACAGGCTGAGAGGCTTCCCTCGAGCGTGCTTCGACTGAATCACCATATCGATGAGAACCATGATCCCCATAGGCGGATTCCCCCGACGTTGCATACACATCCGATGCTTCTTCATCAGGGGCATCATGACGTCCATTAGACTGATATTCGCTCATATGGCGTAACGGCCAATCATCATAGCGGGAAGGCGTACGCCGGCCTGAATCAAACGTGTCACCGTGAGGGATATTATCCTCATGCCGAGCCTGCACATACGAGTCCTGTTCGCGTAGGTCATCACGGGTACGGCGAGAAGGCGTATGATCCACTTCCTCCCATGGAATATCATGGGGATGTGTGTCGTCAGGGGTTGTATAGAGGGCTTCCGTACCCCGCGGATAACTGTCATAGCGGGATGGGGGGCGGCGGTCATGTTCATGCGTGCCATATTCCTGAGCATCGAACGCATGAGAACCCTGTGCCCCAAGGACGGAATCATCACGATAGGCATCGGAATGCTCCTCACCATAGGGCAATAACGGGGCTCGCCGACTATCACGTTTGAAAAACTCACCCAGACGACGCAGTGCCGCCAGGACACGATGCCCCTCACGTTTTTCGCTTTCCTGAAAAAGAACATCGTCATCGGAATGCTCGGAAGAGTACGTACCGGTGTCTTTTTCCAGCGAAATATCATCCTCCAGGGAATCCTGCGGTTTCCGCTCAAGTTTGGCACGAATCCATTTTGCCTTGGTCATTAAAAACAGTGCGAACTGGCTTGCAGCGGTACCAACAGCCTGAGCAATATTCCCCCACGACCGATTGAACAACAGAGGCATACCACACAACAGCATTACCAAAGCGGCCAGCACTGTGCCGTAGTGGCCAAGCATGTTGCCAATATCCTGTGACATCTGCTGACCTACAATACCACCGGCCCTGGAGGGCAGATTGGTGTAATCAGAGAGTGGCGACAGATCAAAGAGAACTGAAGAACCCGTCAGGGTCAGTATGAGTCCGACAAATCTTATTCCCAGCCGCATGGGGTCCCAGACCAATACAGCCGCATCCATCGAAAAAAGACGCCAGCCCATGAAACCAAATAGCGCGGGAATCCACAGGGAAGAAGCGCCCAAAAAGGAGAGAAAATAATTGGAGATCAACGCACCCGTTTGCCCCATCCAGTTACTGACACCGGCCTGCGGACCACTACTTGACCAGCCCGGATCAGAGTTCGAATAACTGAATAGTGCCAGTAGCAGGAAGGCGCATATAGCGAGCATGACAATAGCCACACCTTCTTTGGTTGTCCCCTGAAGTGTTCGACTAAAACGTTCCGATGCTTCATGTTGTGTACGCGCGGTGGAACGTGCCAGCGCCTGCTGACGCTTGCCTTGGGTTACAGCGCGCTTTGACGCTCTGGCATTGCTGCGAGCTTGAGGCGAGCTTTTACTGACCGCCTTCTTGGTCTGAGATTGACTGGCTTTTGCCTTGCGTGTCTGGACCGGCCTGCTTTTGCGACTTGTAGATGATTGTGGTCTTTTTTTGACACTCAATGTAAATCCCCTACGCGCCATACCAGACGCTCTATCATGTGGGTGACATACCCTAAATATGAAGTATCACCGCTTGAAACTACCGAATGTCCGAGCCACCGGGGGCAGCCAACCATGTTCTGAACTCATCACTGCCATCGTGAATTGGATCAATCCAGACTTTCTTTATGGCTACCCATGAAGAAACGTTGTTGCTCCCCATGGAGAAAGCCGCTCTTTTACTTTCCTGCAGGGGCATTCATCTACTACATATTATCTTGCTGGAAGCACAGCATTCTTTTTTTCACTCATTCGCCACTGTATGTTTTTTCGCTACTTTATATTGTACGCTACCTTGTACTGCGCTCTATGTTTCGCCCTGTGTAAGCATTTCATAAGCGCTTGATCAACTTCTTCATGCAAACGACAATAAACGGAGTAGCGTAGGCGATGTGGCTATGCCAACAAGACAATTACCTGTATATATCATCATATACTGACACAGATGAGAAGAGCGAAATCTCTCTCTTCCCCCTCCCACGCCTATATTCAGTTTCAGATAAAACCCGTTTCTTTCAGATAAAAAAGCCATGATCCGGGAAGAGGCAAGAGAGATGATAACCGCCCTCCCCCACCCTTAAATAAGCCGTTACTTATACAACATTTGCTATACAGGTGTCTGTAACACTTTGTCAGATGGCGAAAATATCAGAGCACGGCACTATCCTAGCAGGAAACAGGAAGCCGATGAATATTTCCGGTCAACGGAATACTTCTACACAAACTTTATTGTTCCTTTGAGTGTCGTGTATAGGCTTCTTCCGCCAAGCGTATTATGAAGAATGGTTTTGCTGAATTCATCGGTAGCGTATTCTATATGTGCATTCAATGAGATCAGAAAAATCAAAAAATCCACCTCTGCGGGGCCTAACTCATATACGCATCACCCTGTATGTTAGTAACACCAACGTATTTTAGTGACACCCAAGAGAGTTGCCTATGCCGACATTATTGCCATGGCTGGATGATACCGCCAACTCCCCTGACTTCCCTTCGGTCGACCATGCGTTGGAACAGCCCCCCGGCTTATTGGCGGCGGGCGGAAAGCTCAATCCCGAATGGCTCTTAGCGGCCTATCAACGCGGCATTTTTCCTTGGTATAGCCCGGGAGAGCCTCTGTTATGGTGGTCGCCCGACCCACGCATGGTACTATTCCCGGATTCTTTACGGATTACACGCAGTCTGAAAAAGCGGGTTCGTAATGGTGGCTTCCACATCACCATTGATCATGATTTCCACCGTGTCATTCATGCCTGTGCCACAGGTCACAATGATGGAACATGGATTACGAATGACATGATGGCTGCCTATGACGAATTGCATCGGCTGGGGTATGCACACTCAGTGGAAGTATGGCATGGAGGTAGTCTTGTCGGAGGGCTCTATGGCGTTGCTCTTGGTACTATCTTTTTTGGGGAATCCATGTTTTCACGCATGAATGATGCCTCAAAAGTAGCACTTGCTCTTTTCACACGTTTACTTGATAGCGCCGGATTTAATCTGATTGACTGCCAAATGCATACCCCACATTTGGAAAGCCTTGGCGCAGAAGAAATTTCCCGCAACGAATTCTGTCAGCAGTTGAATGCCTCAGTATCTTCAATACTTGAGGCTGAACGCACGTCGAAAACGAACACCATTAAACTTGATGCTCGTACATCAACACATGTGACAGCCAACAGACATGCCAGCGGATACGGTACGTTCGATGCCGAAACAGATTGTCACGCATTGCAGACTCTATTAGCGACTCTACGCAGTGAAATACCCTCATCATGGAAAGCCGATATCACACCGTACCGTACTCACTTGGGTTTTTGACGTCTCTACATCATATTTGTGCGATGAAATGATAGTCGTACGCTAAACTCTCAGTAAACATGGCCGATAATCAAGCAGAACCCAGGGTATGCTTCCAATAAAAGGTCATGGAAGTTCTAATGACTCAGCCTTCAATCAAGAATGAATTGGGCGGTAAACGACTGCACATCAACGATATTCGTGATATGGACAACATTGTTGGATAGTATAGGATCACATCAGTAGGCTAAATCTATCATATGTAAAAATCCAAGCACGAATGACTATCATGCCTAAAGACACGATGAGGCAATTATCATGAGTTTGGAAGAAATACTCTTTCGTGATCCAACGCTACGTTTTTTTATAACGCCAGAGCATTCATGTAACTACATTGAGGGTAACAATGCCAGTACACTCTTTTTAGATCCTGAAAGAGCCGTTAGTAATGTCCTGTATCAAGCGCTAACAAATCATGGATTTCGTCGTAGCGGCCTACATATGTATCGCCCACATTGCGCAAAGTGTCAGGCATGCCTGTCAACCCGTATTCCAGTAAACGCATTTCAATCCGATCGAGCCCAACGTAAAACCGCCAACCGCAATGCTGATATCACCACCCATATCGTTCCTGCCATATTCAACGAAGCACATTTTGCCTTGTATCAACGTTATATCAATGGCAGACACAGGGATGGCGATATGTTCCCACCGGATGAAGCGCAATACCGTTCGTTTCTGATCTCGTCCTTCTCTTTTTCCCGTATGGTTGAATTTCGCCTGAAAGAAGAGCTTGTGGCGGTGGCGGTGATTGATCTACTTGAAGAGGGTATATCGGCTATCTATACGTTTTTCGCCCCTGAACCAGAATATCAGCGTCGATCACTAGGCCGTTTTGCCATTTTGTGGCAGATAGAACAGGCCCGCAAGATGGCGCTTCCTTATGTCTATCTGGGGTATTGGATCAACGCCAGCCCAAAGATGAGCTACAAGGGAAACTATAGACCACTGGAATATCTCGAAAATCGCCAATGGCATCGTCTTGATTAATCATTCAACTAAAACAATAATCCACTTTGCCCCATGCCCGAAATATGGCATAATCTCGCCACTCTTGCCACGCCGACAAGCGACCCGCCCTCTTATCATGCGGTAATGAACTTCGCTCGCGGCGATGAAAAGCGTAGTCATGCAGTTATCAGGGCATATCGACACACGTCACCCCGCTCTTCGCACCTGCTGCTTATCATTATCGCTTTGTTCCGTTTGCCCGGATTCCATGAAGGGGAAACAACTGGCACGCTTTGCAAGTTCGAACTGAATTATCCTTGGAGGAAAGGCCTACATGGCACGTGAAGACCATATTGAAATGGAAGGTGTTGTTGTTGACACCCTGCCCAATACCATGTTCCGCGTAGAGCTGGAAAATGGACATATTGTGACTGCTCATATTTCCGGCAAAATGCGCAAGAACTACATTCGTATCCTGACAGGCGACAAAGTAAAAGTGGAGCTGACTCCCTATGACCTGTCCAAGGGACGCATCGTATACCGCGCCCGTTAATAGGGGTCGGGTAGCCATTGTCTACCCATAATAAGCGGCAAAAAGGCGAAACAATAATGTTTCGCCTTTTTTATGTTGGTCTATTTTTCTCATTGCTCAATGATTAGCTCCCTCCTCTCTTTGCCTGGTTATAGATTGAGACCGTTCGAATAAAAAAAGGCCTTCCCGAAGGAAGACCTTTCCATAAGATTGAGTACGCTTCACGGAGCAATTTAGAGGTTATATAGGCAGGAAAATACACCTGTTTCCTGCCTTCCCCCTCCAACACCATCAGCATGCTAGTGCTCGTATCAGCGACGATGACTATTCAGATTCCGAGACGACTGCCGCTTTAGAACCGATATGAAGCTTATCGTTTTCAACACTCACATGTACAGTTCCCCCCTGATCAGCCAGATCGCCGAACAGGATCATCTCAGCCAGAGGTTTCTTAAGCTGTTCCTGGATAAGGCGAGCCATCGGACGCGCCCCCATAGCCGGATCATACCCATGCTCGGCAAGCCATATACGAGCGTCATCATTGACATCCAACTGTACACGTTTCTCATCCAACTGTGCTTGAAGTTCAACAAGGAACTTGTCTACCACACTGCGGACAATCTGCGCATCCAACCCATGGAACTGAATGATGCCATCCAGACGATTACGGAACTCAGGAGTAAACGTCTTGCGAATCACTTCCATGGCATCTGTGGAATTGTCCTGATGCTGGAAGCCGATAGAGCGACGTGATGCTTCCTGCGCTCCGGCATTGGAGGTCATGATAACAATCACATTGCGGAAATCGGCTTCACGCCCATTGTTATCCGTCAACTTACCGTTATCCATTACCTGCAGCAGAATGTTGAAGACCTCAGGATGAGCTTTTTCGATTTCATCCAGTAGCAATACGCTATGAGGCTGTTTGGTAACAGCTTCGGTCAGCAACCCTCCCTGATCGTATCCAACATATCCGGGCGGTGCACCAATCAAGCGGGATACCGTGTGTCGTTCCATATATTCAGACATATCGAAACGTAACAGCTCCACGCCCATCAATTGTGCCAACTGCTTCGCCACTTCGGTTTTACCCACCCCGGTAGGCCCTGCGAACAGGAAGCTGCCCACCGGTTTATCAGGTGAATTCAGACCCGCGCGAGACAGTTTGATAGCCGCCGCCAGACCTTCAATAGCCTCATCCTGACCAAATACCAGCATTTTGAGATCGCGCTCCAGATTCGCCAACAACTGACGATCCGAATTCGAGACGCTCTTCGGCGGAATACGTGCAATGGAAGCCACAATCGATTCGATCTGCTCAACATCAATGGTGGACAAGCGCGCTTCAGCCGGTAACAGGTGCTGATGCGCACCCGCCTCATCAATCACATCGATCGCCTTGTCAGGCAAATGACGGTCGTTGATATACCGATCAGACAGCTGAACAGCAGCTTCCATCGCACCATCCGTGTATTTCAACTGATGATGCTCTTCGAAACGCCCGCGCAGCCCTTTCAGAATACGAATCGTATCCTCGACTGAAGGTTCCGGCACATCCACTTTCTGGAAACGGCGCGCCAATGCACGGTCTTTTTCGAAAATGCCACGGAATTCCTGGAATGTCGTTGAGCCAATGCAACGCAGCTCACCAGAGGACAGCAGCGGTTTGAGCAAATTAGACGCATCCATCACACCGCCTGAAGCCGCACCCGCGCCGATTATGGTATGAATTTCATCAATGAACAGGATTGAATCCGGCTCTTTTTTCAGCTCATTCAGCAAGGCCTTCAAGCGTTTTTCGAAGTCACCACGGTATTTGGTGCCCGCCAACAAAGCGCCCATGTCCAGCGAGTAGACAACGGCATCCTTGATGACGTCTGGCACCTGTTCCTCAACGATGCGCTTGGCAAGCCCTTCTGCAATGGCCGTTTTACCAACGCCAGCTTCTCCAACTAATAGCGGATTGTTTTTGCGACGGCGCGCCAGTATCTGAATCACACGTTCAAGCTCGTGATCACGACCAATCAAGGGATCAATGCGCCCCATCCGAGCCTGTTCATTCAGATTGGTTGCGAAGCCTGTCAGCGGATGTGAGCTGGGATCCCCCGCCCCTTCCTCAGGCTCCTCTCCAGTGCGTTGGCTTCCCTGACCAGACTGGTCATGCCCCGCCACCTTGGAAATACCGTGCGCGATGTAGTTGACAGCATCTACCCGAGCTACATTCTGCTGTTTCAGGAAATAGACAGCCTGACTTTCCTGCTCAGAGAAAATCGCAACCAGCACGTTGGCACCGGAGACCTCACTTTTTCCAGAGGACTGGACGTGGAAAACTGCGCGTTGCAACACTCGCTGAAAGCCCAACGTTGGCTGAGTTTCACGTTCGGTCTGCTCTTCGGGAATGAGCGGAGTTGTCGCGGAAATAAAATCCTGCAAATCAGTGCGCAGCTTATCCACGTTGGCACCACTGGCTCGCAGGACGTCCACAGCGGATGCGTTATCCAGTAGGGACAATAATAGATGTTCGACGGTCATGAACTCATGGCGCTTTGAACGCGCCACAGTAAAGGCCGTATTAAGGGTTAGTTCCAGTTCCTTACTCAACATAAGAGCCCCCTTTGGCCATCGGGATGGCTTATTCCACCCGATCAACGTCACATAACAATGGATGTTGACACTCCCGTGCGTATTCATTGACGAGATGTGCCTTTGTTTCCGCAACATCACGGGTAAATATCCCGCACGTTGCCTTGCCTTGAGTATGAACAGCCAGCATTACCTGCACGGCCTTTTCCTGATCCATTGAGAAAAATGTCTGCAGAATCTCGACAACGAACTCCATCGGCGTGTAATCATCATTCAACAGAATCACCTGATACATCGGGGGTTCGGCAAGTTCAGGTTCACTCACCTGCTCCTCAACGTTATCCCCGTAGTCTGTACCCGGGTCATCTGCCTGCGCCCGAGGTTCGAATACATGACTCTCTTTCAACGTCTGATAATCAGACAATACAAACGAGATTTCAGTGAGATCAACAAATCCTGTTTCTTCGAACATAAGAGGCCAAACCGATGAATACAAGCAGAAAGTTCAAAAAACGTGATATTTATCCATCGGTTTCATAGCAGAAAACGGGTGGAAAGAAATATCACACGCGATTAACCATCGACATATACACCCCACGACCACGGCTTACAACGTGAGCCACAAGCGTTGACAGAGGCATGAATTTATTTCGTTTTCAAATGCCGGAACTTGAAATACCACGTTTGCGGATGCCAATTTTCAAGCCTTGCATCCAAAGACACCACAATGGCGAACACCGCACTGTCAAGCACTTATACCGCACTATTAAGCAGCTATTACATACTCAGGAGGAAACATATGCTTAATATGTGGAGACGATTCAACTCAAATACAAGCCCTGACGGCAGCGACCACTACCTTTGTTAAGCATGATATCAGGATTGGTCAAACCATTAGACGTCAGGAAGACAAACTTGTCACCATGACTCATTATTAAGGTAAATAAAAAAGAATAGATACACATATTATAACGAAGACGGCATACGTTAATATAGAAGCAAAAGACCCTATCAATCAAAAGATACGATCAATCAACAGAAACAGGCATCAACAGAAACAGGCATCAACAGAAACAGGCATCAACAGAAACAGAGCATGGCCACTTTCTCCTGCTGATAGCCTTAATCATGTGAATCCAATGAGTGATCTTTACCTCTTCAACAAACCCTATCAGGTGCTTTGCCAATTTACTGACAGCGCGCCACCGGCAAATGGGCCTCGTTCAACACTCGCAGCGTTTATTGATACTCCCGGCATTTATGCAGCAGGACGCCTTGATTACGACAGTGAAGGGCTTCTGTTGTTAACAGGTGATGGCGCATTGGCACATCACATCACTGACCCAAGACATAAAATGAAAAAACGTTATTGGGTGCAAGTCGAGAACATACCTGATGAAAATGCTCTGAATGCGTTGAGAAAAGGTATTGTGCTCAAGGATGGTAAAACGCGGCCTGCTGAAGTCAAACTGATAGCACCGCCCGACGTACCGGAAAGATGCCCTCCCGTGCGTTTTCGAGCCAATATTCCTACACAATGGCTTGAAATTGTCATCACTGAAGGGCGTAACCGCCAGGTACGACGCATGACAGCCCACATTGGTTACCCTACCCTGCGCCTGATACGCGTCGCGATCGGCCCGTGGGCACTGGATGCATTGCCTCAGGGCGAATACCGAAGAGTCACCGCCGAGGCTCCCCCACCCAAGCGTCATGGACGTCCTCAAAACAAGCGCCACCCACATGGCAAACATTCAACATCAGATGCAAGAAATCGTAGTCAACGTGCATCACCAGGGCGTGTGAAAGGCAAGGAATCACAAGGGAAAAATTTGCGAAGCGAAAGAAAAAACTGAATACCCTCCACTCACCCCATGGCCGTGTGAGCACAACGAGGACACGGGCACAAAATACAAGCCACCTTCTGTCATAATAAACGCTCATGGAGAGATAGTGGCTCTGAACAAAATGGTTACTCTTAACGAGATAGATGCTCTTGACGAAATAAACGCCCTTAAGGACGTAACAAGGCTGGCTTGTTTTAATGTGAGTCATTTCCTCGCCTGTCCACATGACCCATGAAAAACGACGGTTAAGTCCACGCCACTCTTCAGGTATAATGGGAAAAATTTTATTAAAGATTTCGCTGCTGTGGCCGATAAACCAGAGGCAAGCATGCACGTTCAGAAGCAGAAGTGAAAAACAAACGTCAGCATGGCTTTCCAACCTGTCACTTGGAATCCAAACCTGACATATGTTCCAGCGTATCGCGTGCGATCACTTCATGACCGAAAGTCGAGCGTGCTCCTACATGCGGGCCACACAGTGAAACTTGTATCACGGGATACCCTCCTATGAATTCTTCATCTGTATCACACATACATTCATTGTTATCAGATGCAGTCCCCGACTATACCCATGACCCTCGGCTGGTAAATGGTGCCATTGGTGATACCAAAGTCATCGTGGGAATGTCAGGCGGCGTTGACTCGTCAGTCACCGCTGCGTTGCTAATTCATCAAGGCTTTCAGGTCGAAGGCCTGTTCATGAAGAATTGGGATGAAGATGACGGCACTGAATACTGCACAGCCAAAACCGACATGGCAGATGCACAGGCAGTTTGTGACCGCCTTGGTATCCCATTACATACAGCCAATTTCGCCAGTGAATATTGGGACAACGTTTTCGAACATTTTCTGAACGAGTATCGCTCAGGACGAACACCAAATCCCGATATATTGTGTAACCGTGAAATCAAGTTCAAGGTCTTTCTCGATTATGCGCAAATGCTGGGCGCTGACCTGATTGCAACAGGCCACTATGTCCGTGGTGATAGCGACGGTCATTTGTACAAAGGGCGTGATACTCACAAGGACCAAAGCTACTTCCTGTATGCGGTGCCGCATCAAGCATTGGAAAAGAGTCTTTTTCCCTTGGGGGAAATGGAAAAAAGCACGGTGCGAGCCATCGCTGAAGAGCTGGAACTGGCGACGGCGCGTAAAAAGGATTCCACCGGTATTTGTTTTATCGGTGAACGACGATTTACTGAATTCCTGCAGGAATACCTACCGGCGCAACCTGGTGAAATTCAGACCCCTGATGGTGAAAAAATCGGCGAACACATTGGACTGATGTACTACACCATTGGTCAACGCCAGGGATTGGGTATTGGTGGCCTCCCCCATCACCCGGAAGCGCCCTGGTACGTTGCGCAGAAAGCGCTTGACCGGAATGTATTGATTGCGGTTCAGGGCAAACACCATGCACTTTTGTACGCTGATAAATTGGACAGCGAGCCCGTTGAGTGGGTTGCAGCGGCTCCCCCAAAGGGCTTGGAAAAAGGGCTTCAGTTAGCGGCCAAGGTGCGTTATCGGCAAAGCGATCAGTCTTGTACCGTTAAACTTCGTGAAGACGGCAGTGTGCATGTCATCTTTGATGATCCACAACGGGCCATCACACCGGGCCAATCATTAGTGCTTTATAGTGGTGAGGAATGCCTGGGAGGCGCCATTATTACACGGGCCACGGCAAGTGATACTTGTACCGGTTTTGTTGAAAAAGAGTATGCCCAATGAACGAAGAACAGCGCCGCGCATTGGCGCTTAGTGGCGTGTTTCAGGCGCAGTCGTCGTCGATGAACTTGCCCGCACAGGGCACTACAACCAGCAGGCATGGGAGACACTCATCAACGCGACGGTCGAGCCCAATCCAGACTCATTCGAAGCCATTTATGACCATGACATTGCCCATTTAAGCACAGGCATTCAGGCAGCGGGCAAGTTGCTGGAATCCAACAACCCCTCATCGGAAGTAACGCGCTACGCCATGTCGATGCTCATGTTGGCGCACCGAATGAGGCGCGATCCGGTCATGCTTGATACGTTATCGGAAAGGCTTGAACGTATTCATCAGCAGGCTGAACACTTTGGTCCCACGCATGAGAATGTCGTCCTGGCGTTAGGTGAGCTTTACCAGAATACGTTATCCACACTACGTTACCGCATTGTGGTACATGGCAACCCCAATCTGATTTCGTCCACACATATGGCGGACAGGATTCGAGCTATCCTGCTGACAGGTATTCGTTTTGCAGTACTGTGGCGCCATGAAGGTGGGCGCCGGTGGCAGCTATTACTGGCTCGCAAACAAATCAGACATTCCCTTATGTCATTGCCATCGTGATCGCGAGCTTAATACTGAATCGTTCTGTACCGATATGCACCAGAGCAGGGTGACGTGAAGACTGTATCGTCAGAATGGCTCGGCTTTAATATCAACAGCGCTTGAACATGAGTACTATATAAACAACGCATATATAAAAGGCGTATTTTTGTGGAATTCCCCAGTACGCCTTAAAGATTCGGTAACCATTAACTTTACCTCTTTCTCCTGACTATTTCTGGAATGCATGATGGAACTTTCTACACTGACAGCCCTTTCACCCATTGACGGTCGTTATGCCAGCAAAGTGGATGATCTTCGCCCTTACTTCAGTGAATTCGGGCTGATACATGCTCGTTTGACTGTTGAACTGCGATGGCTCGAACAACTTGCCAATCATCCGGGGATTGAGGAATTGCATCCGCTGTCAGCTGAAGCCACCACCTTCATTAATCGGATGATTACGGATTTTACGCCGGAAAAAGCAGCCCGTATTAAAGAGATCGAACGTACGACCAATCACGACGTAAAAGCGATCGAATATTACATCAAAGAACAGATTGCGGACTTTCCCGAACTCGCAGATAAAGGCGAATTCGTCCATTTTGCCTGCACCAGTGAGGACATCAACAATCTTTCTCATGCTCTCATGTTACGCGGCGGTCTCGACAGCACGGTTCTCCCGTTCATGGGCAAGATGGTAGAAGCCATTGAATCATTGGCTCAGCAACATGCAGAACAACCGATGCTCTCACGTACGCACGGTCAGACAGCCAGCCCCACCACGCTGGGTAAAGAGATGGCCAATGTTGCCTATCGCCTCAAACGCCAACTCAGGCAAGTGGAAAGTATCGAATTACTCGGCAAGATCAACGGGGCGGTGGGTAATTACAATGCCCACCTGGCAGCCTATCCCGAGATTGACTGGGATGCCAATGCTGAAGCCTTTATCACATCCTTGGGGCTTACCTTTAACCCTTATACGACCCAGATTGAACCCCACGACTACATTGCTGAACTCTTTGATGCCATTATCCGCTTCAATACCATCCTGCTTGATTTCAATCGGGATATTTGGGGGTATATCTCACTCGGTTATTTCAAGCAGCGTACGGTAGAAGGGGAAATTGGCTCGTCCACGATGCCGCATAAAGTCAATCCCATCGATTTTGAAAATGGTGAAGGTAACTTCGGTGTCAGCAATGCACTGCTGACCCACCTTGCACAAAAATTACCTATTTCCCGCTGGCAACGCGACCTCACGGACTCTACCGTTCTACGTTCATTGGGTACGGGGTTAGCGCATGCTGTTATCGGTTATCAGTCTACCTTGAAGGGGATCAGCAAGCTGGAGTCCAACCCGGCACGCCTTGCCGAAGATCTGGATCATAGCTGGGAAGTGCTGGCGGAGCCGATTCAAACCGTCATGCGTCGTTACGGAATCGAAAAGCCTTATGAAAAACTCAAGGCACTGACACGTGGCCGTACGATCGATCAACAGGGATTTGCTGAATTTATTGATACACTGTCGCTTCCTGAGGAAGTGAAACAGTCGCTCAAGCAACTGACACCCGCTACCTATACAGGTAATGCAGCAGAACAAGTCCATCAGTATGATGAACGGGGAAGTATCAAATGAATCAACACATTCTGGGAAACCTGACAGTTGAACGCTTTTTAGCCGAGTACTGGCAAAAGAAACCATTACTTATCCGGCAGGCGATCCCGGATTTTGAATCCCCTTTATCGCCGGATGAACTGGCTGGACTCTCCTGCGAAGAAGATGTTGAGTCACGTCTCATTGAAAGTGTTGGCAAGAATGGTAAGCCATGGCAAGTCAGCCATGGACCTTTCGATGAAGAAACCTTCGCCAACTTGCCGGAGAAAAACTGGACACTTCTGGTACAGGCAGTTGACCACTATGTCCCTGAAGTGGCAGAACTGTTGGAGCAATTTTCGTTCATTCCACGTTGGCGGCTGGATGACATCATGATCAGTTACGCGCCTGTGGGCGGTAACGTTGGGCCTCATGTGGACAACTATGATGTTTTCCTCCTGCAAGGGAGTGGTAAGCGTCATTGGCAACTGGGCGGTTTCAAGGGAGAAAAAGCCGGCATCGTCGATGGTATTGGCTTACGAATCCTAAAGGAATTCGATATCGTTGAAGGCGAAGACTGGGTACTTGAACCGGGAGACATGCTTTACCTCCCCCCCCGTTATGCACATCACGGGGTTAGCGTATCAAATGACTGCCTGACGTACTCCATTGGCTTCAGAGCGCCTTCCGCTGATGAAGCAGTGACCTCTTGGGCAGACTATCGAGGGGAGCAGTTGACTGCCAGTGATCGATATGCAGACCCTGAACTGACTCCCCAGGACCCGGCATTGCTGGATGATGCCGCTATTGAGCGTATGCGTCAGTTGATTCTGGATCGACTGGATGACAAAACTCAGTTAACGCAATGGTTTGGACGCTACATGACCCAAACAAAGTACCCAGACCAGTTGGTTGCTTCTGAAGAGGCTATCAGGCTGGATGACGTGATTGCACAATTGGATGAAGGCGCCTTTCTTGAACGCTCTTTGGGATCACGGTTTGCCTATGCATTCGGGGAAAATGGCCGTGCTACGCTATTCGTAGATGGTGATGGTTTGGATACGCACATTGAAGTGGCCAAGAACCTGGCTGATCCAGCGAGTCCCATTGAGTCGGATATATTGAATGATCCTGAAGTAGCAAAAATTATCGTTGAACTTCTCCAGCGAGGAAGCCTGACGCTTATTAGCGAAAGCGATAATTAATGGCTCATTGCACTATAGCCACTCTGATCACCTTATATCCAGACTAGTCATGAATACAGGTTTGATAGAGTAAACAAAACAAGGGCAGTAGCCTTTTTGACTTTTTAACGCTAGAATCAGGTTATTGAACAGCGTTTTCATTCGGATTCATGTGTTATGGATCTGTCTCCAGATTGGGTAACGTAAATGATCTTCGGAGAATCGCTGATAAACAGGAGGTTCATCAAATGAAAGCAGGTTTGAAAATGGCTGGCGTTGCGTTGCTCGCTACCCTTGCTTTGGGTGGTTGTGCCAACGAAGCCTATAACGGTAATACCTATTCAGGTTCAGAGGTGATGGGTGCTCAGGCCGTCAGTTAT
>Ga0157360_1000296_pt1 | contig 19836 bp, 15 predicted proteins | sample AttlaeALBM1_FD_111483 | JGI IMG/M metagenome (GOLD analysis project Ga0157360, IMG submission 111483) | Fungus gardens microbial communities from leaf cutter ant in Ribeirão Preto, State of São Paulo, Brazil - Atta laevigata ALBM1 | ecosystem: Host-associated > Fungi > Mycelium > Unclassified ... | reverse complement strand
TCGGAGAGCGGGCAGGCACCTGGTCCATGACCGTCACTAAAAACTGGCGGCTTACTTTTCGTCTCAACGAGCAGGGACAACTCTGCGATATGGCTTTGGAGGACTACCATGGCGCTTAAGATGCATAGCTCGCTAGCAGTCCATGTCGGGGATTGGATCAAAACCGAGCTCCTTGAGCCTCAGAATATCAGGATCAACACTGTCGCCGAGCACCTGGGCGTTTCCCGCCAGGCGATTAGCGCCCTTCTGAATGGAAGATGCGGACTAACCGCAGAGATGGCGATCCGCTTCGAGAAAGCCTTTGGGGTACGAGCCGAAACGCTGATGAGAATGCAGGGCACCTTCGATCTTGCCCAGGCTAGGGCACATACGAGCAATCTGTGCATTCAGCATTTCGCACTCCCAAACCGGTCTGATACCGTGGAGCGGCATGCGTGAGGCAACATTACGTCGTGTAGAGAGGGCAGGGGTTTATCCAACTGCTCATCCTGGGCTCAGGACTCATAGCCAGAACATGACGGTAGCGGTGAGGCAGACTGCGGAAAAGAAGACGGTCGGGCATCTGTCGTAGCGTGGCGACGCGCCTCCAGTCCTCGAGCCGGCCGAACATGATCTCGATACGATTGCGGCGCCGGTATTGGCGTTTATCGTAGTTCACGGGCATCGTGGGGGATCTCCGGCCTGGAATGCAGGGGCGGATCGTCCAGCAGGGCAGCGGCCCCGGTGTGATCGCTGATCTGGCCTGCCGTCATGACGAACCTGATCGGGCGGCCATTCCTTTCCGTCACCGCGTGCAGCTTCGTGTTCACGCCGCCTTTGGTCCGCCCAATCAGGCGGCCTGGAGCCGCTTTTTAATCGCAGGCTCGAGGCCGTGCGGTACGCCTTCAGGTAGGTCGCTTAAATCATGATCGTCTGGTGATCCAATCTGCTGGCCGCCAGACCACCCATCCTTGGAAAATAGCGCTGATGCATGACATCCAGACGACCATTTATAAGCTTCTTATTACATTACGACAATTTCCACGCGCACAGACATCATCCAGTTCTGTACTAACGCGTGCGAGTATAGCGGCCCCGTCATGGTGCGCACTCCAAATCTTCAACATACTACCCCAGTCGTTGAGCCTCCTCGCGGAACGCGCTGCGTATCCGCTGGTATTAGCACGCAATGCGGCAACGACTGTGTCTGCTGAGCGGCTGATCGCCGCTTTGTCGTCCGGCGCCAGTCTAATCACACCGCGCGAGTATAATACTGCCCATTGAAGGCGCGTTGCTGGCCCTTGTGCACTATCTGCCGCCTTGGCCAACCACCCCACTGCGGCACCATTATCCTTAAGGGACTCGGCCAGATCCGCAAGGTCAGCCATGTAGTAATAGGGCGCTACTGAACGGGGTAGTTCAGCTTCCCAAAGTTTAGCCGCAGCTTTGGGTTCGCCTGCTTCTATAAGTAGCTGTCCTGCTTCCGGCATCGTTGCCTGCCGCATGAGTGGATCGGAGACAGTCTTATCGGCAAACGAGATGCGCTGATGAAGTTTATCCAGAAGCTTAGGTGATATCTTGCCGCTGTTATCAGCCTTGGATAACTCTATTTCCGCGCCAATAGCCGATAGACGCTCCGCCGGTGAGATGGCAGCGTCCACAGCCAAACGGTCGAGCGCGACTGTCAACTCGCTAGCCAGGCTACGCCTTACGGCGTGATCAGGTAATGCTAGGATCAGCGACGCCACGTCGTCGCTGAGTTCCTCACGATTAGCTCTGACTTCAGACGCATCCGCGAGAATTCTAGGAAGAATCGTACGCAATTGCCTTTGCTGCGTCGATGTGAGCTTGGAAGGATGTTGATTGCCAGAGGCTTCGATCAGGGCGGTAAGGGCGAAATGCCTCTGCATTGCAGTCGTGGGGGCCGAGGCAGCCAGGTGCGTCAACGTGATAACTTTTTTCTCAAAATTACCCCGACGCTGTGCATCGTCAAACCAGTCGAAATTTTCCAGAAGGTACCAGTCATCAGATGACAAATGGGCCGGATCGGCAGCCCTGCTCAGCAGATCCTCGACCGAAGCGGTGCGCTTCGCCGCAATCTTTAATGTCTCGGTCAGGCTGGCAGCCATAGACCCGCCAGATAGGCGCGTTATCTCTGTACGGTTCGGCGAAAGTACGATTACCGTTGGATAGCCCTGGATCCTGAAACGTTCCCCCCAAATCTGGGCGTCTTTTGCATCCCCGTCGAGATGAACAGGGATGAACTCATTTGTCTCAGCGATAAAGCCCGGATCCTTGAACACGGTCTGCTTTAAAAGATTACAGGGAGGGCACCACTTGGCCCCCCAATAGAGTAACACGGGTCGATGTTTTTCCTGCGCCTCCGCAAAGGCATCTTCGATGTCTCCCTCGCGCCATGCTATTGCAGCGCTTTTTACGGGCTCGCTTCGCACGGGCGTGTAAATGCTGAACGCGCAGACGGCGAGTGCCGACAGAAGTCCTGTGTAGTGTAAGATTCTTAGATTCATGTTCTATCTCGCTCAGAAATGCGCCCCAATACTCATTTGGAACGAGCGGCCTATCAGCATGTCGTAATACCGCGTCACGCTATATGTGCCGGGATATTTAGGCAGAGCCCCGGTGATATTGTTGATAACGAAGCTCCCGGAGAAATTCTTGGTGATTTGATAGGAAAGTGAAAGGTTGAAGTACGCGAAAGATGGCCGTTTGTTATTCTCATATGTCGTTGCAGGGACCTGAACTTTATAATTCGATTTACCGTACCAGATCGTCTGCCACTGTCCCGAAAACGGGCCTTTGATGTAATTCGCATTCAGGGTGAATAGATCGTTCGGTGCGCTCGTTGTTCCACTCAAAAGATAGGTGTTGCCGAGATAGCTCTGCTGGCTCTTGAGATAATGCGTATAGTTGCCGCTCACTTCGACATCACCGGCATTCTGCGACAAGCCAAAGCGCGACAGCGGCGTATAATAATCCATCGAGCTCTGAAGCGCGCGCGTCTCATATTGAGCGATGTTGAAGTAACCTGCCTGAAAGTTTGCGAGCTGTCCGTCCGAGCTTCTCTGGAAGGCGTTGCAATAAGCGTTATTCGGATAGGACGACGAATCGTAGCAGGCTGCCATCAGGTCATCCGGTTCAAGGCTCGTAATGGCGTTCTTTACCTTTACGTCCACGAGCGACGCCTTCACATCGAGACCGCGTATAAAATGCGGAGCGAACTCTGCCGAAGCCGTATAGCTTTTTGAGGTCTCGTTCTTGAGATGAGAATTCCCACCAACGGTGCCCGGGATCGTGAAGAAATTATAATTGGATGTGAATGGCTGTTTGATGCCTGCCTTGGCGCAGTTCGCTGCGCGCATAGCTGGATTGGGCCCCTGCGTGATTCCTGCATCGGAGCATGGATCAGTGCCTGCTTCATAGTCGGTCTGGCGAGGCTGGTAGAGTTCGCCTACTGACGGATTGCGAACCGAACGGGCAACATTACCAGAAAAACCGAAATCTCTCGTTGGCCACCACGCGCCGCCAAACATATACGTCCAGTAATTTCCGGTGATCGAGTTGTGAATGAAGCGACCATTCGCGGTGGCTGAGAGGCTATACGCGCCAGGTAGGTGCATATCAGGTGAAACGAGAGGTATATCGAGCTCACCAAAAGCCTCATGGGTTTGATAAGCACCGCCACTGTTCGGGATCGGAGCAGAATTACCATATTGCCTGTAAGTTCCATCCGGCTGTTGCCAGCCGCGGAAGAATGCCCCGGAATCGTAATGATAAGACTCACGACGATGTTCGTAACCCAGGTCCCAGCGAATATCGCCAGCTGGTAGCTTGAAAACAGTGCTACTTATCTCCGCCTGGAGATCGCGTTGTGCGTTCTTGTCGCGATAACGCGCATCCGAGATAACATAGTCTCGCGCGCCAGGCGTCATCTGGTTAAACCCAAATGGATTAAGCGGAGCACAGGTCGAGCTGCGGGTTGCGACAGGCGCGTTCTGATAACCTGATGCGCAGACTATATTACCGCTGCTATCGGATGTTGCATTCAGGGCATTGACGAGGTTCGCAGTAACGATCGACGGTTGAAGGGTGCTGTCGAGATAGCGGCTATATTCACCTTGAGCTTTCCATGAAAAAACTCGGTTGAACGCGGAAAAGTCGCCGTTTAATCCGCCTTGGAAACGATAGGTCTGCACTGCCGTCGTGTACAGGCCGGCATCCAGATCCTGATTAAGGCGTGAGAGATAAAAAGTGCCGGGATCCTGCCCATTTGCAATAAGCGCATTCTGGATCGTTGATCGCTCAGCAGATGTCAGATAGGGATTGCTCGTGCTGAGTTGGTAAGCACCATTGACGCAATGCGTCGAGCACGTGCCGTTAGTTGAGTAATACGAGCTATCGAGCTGCCCGCCCGTATTCTGGGTAAGTGGGCTATCGAAGAGAGGCGTGCTCCAGGTTCCCTGAGCGACCTGGCTCTGCGCCGTACCGCGCGCGTACCATCCTTGCCATGTGGCATGCAGATGTTCTGTCAGATCGTAATGACCGAGCAGGGTAAGATTAAGCTTGTTATTAGGGGCGACAAGCTGATTGTAGTCTTGCAAGGCTACACCGTTGCCGCCAATTCCATGAGTGCCGTCGCGCTTCAGATAGCTGTTTGCGTAAAGCGGCACCAGGGATCTTCCATTGGGGCTGAAAGTCAGCGGTACATTGCTCAACCCGCTGGTAATGCCGTCATTGGCCTGCCCAGCGAGAGCGGCCCCCGCTGAACCGGTATAGATAGGATTTGCTTGACCCGTTAGTTGCGGGACACCGGTCACCGTGACCTGCGTCAAACGGCTCCCAGGCTGGAGGATGTAGGTATACGGTGATGATTGACCGAGTGGGACGCGCGTATAGAGCGTCGCATTCCGGCCGAAGACATCGGGACGGTCGTTGGCAACCATGCCACCGGTATTGCGATACTCGACATCGAAAACGAGACCGCCCTTGTCATGATCGAAACCCGTACCAGCTTTGAAGGCGACACGCTCACCTGGTGCATCGAGCTTTTGGGACCAATTGCCCTGAGCATTAAGGCTGACACCCTTATAATGATCATCGAGAATGTAGTTGACCACACCTGCAACGGCATCTGCGCCGTAGGCAGCTCCAGCTCCACCGAGTTTTGTCTCGACACTCTTGATGAGTGAAGGGGGGAGGGCGCTGACATCCACCTGCGAACCAAATCCACCGGAAGAGCCGCCGGCAAACCGCATGCCATTGATCAACGTAAGCGTCCGCTGGGAACCGAGATTAAGCAGTTCCCCAAAAGACTGACCAGCAGAGCTGCCTTGACTTCCGATCGGGGATGTCCCGCTCACACTGAAGGCTGTATTTTCGCGCAAAAGAGCAGTTCCGAGATCGTAATAACCACGGCGCTGAAGCTGTGCCGCGCTTACTGTGACACCTGCCATAACGTTGGTCAGGCGGGACTGAGTAAGGCGTGTACCTGTAACCGTAATTACGTCAGAACCGGCCGAAGGCGTTGTAACCGAAGCGAGCGAAGGCGTGGTTCGCGTGGCAGATGCCTCTGGTACGACTGGCGTAGCGTGCACCGAGGCGCTTTTACGGGGGGCTTTCGCAATGCCATGAGGGCTTTCCGGCCCTTTCGCCTTCGCCTGGTGCCGCGCGTTTCCAGCCTTGCTGTGCGTGGAATGCTGGATACTTGCCGCCTCTACCGAAAGCGACAAAGGCAGGATACCCCCAACGATCAAACAGAAACCTACGGCAGCAAACTTCGGGCTCTTTTCTTTCGGATACGTTTCTGAATTTCGAAAGGGCGCGTGCAAGATGACCTACTCCTCAAAGGTATGAACACCAATTGAGATTGTTGGTAACACCGATGCAATGTCAGAATGACCTTAATCTACCATTCGTATCGTGCTGTTGCCAAATTACAATATTAACATAGTGGAAATCATATTCCACTGTCATTTTTTGTTTTTTTGTTTGTTTGCAGGAATGCAGATAACATCCCGTGGAATGAGTTAATTGCTTACGACAAAACAATCTCGGCCCAAGACTGAGAACAGCTGTGCCGCAACAAGGTTTTCGCAACGCAATTTAGAGTCTATTCGTCGCCATTTGGCGGCCTTCGTCCGTACTCCCGATGATGTCTGTTGGTAATCGGAACTAGGGTGGCATATTGGAGGTCCATTCCAGAGCTCATGTATAAAATTGTGGGAGCGCAGACGATCCGCTTTCCCGTCTCGACTGCTGGAAAGCGGACCTTTCCTGCTGATTTGGCTACGGTTCAGTCGGCAGCATAACGCGGTGCCGGAATACCGGTCTGTGTCGCGCCGAACAGGGTCGAACGCGCGGTCTCATAGGCAGCCCACAGACCCGCATCATGAACGGACGGCAGCGTTACGTCCTCGCCCTGATCGAACCCAGCCAGTGCGGCGTCGACCAGATTCTCGGTCGTCATGATCGCAGCCGGATCGAAGGCCGAGAGCGGAATGCCCGTGTGGTCGTAGAACTCGGTCGCGGTGCCGGCCGGGAGCACGGCCTGCACACGCACGTCGGTCTCGGCAAGCTCGCCCTTCAGGCCCTGGCTGAACGTCAGGAGATAGCTCTTGGTAGCACTGTAGAGGGTCGTGATCGGCAAGGCATGAAACGCCATGACCGAGCCGATATTGATGATCGCACCAAAGTTGCGCTTGACGAGTTTGGGCAGCACGGCACGGGCCAGACGGGTAGGCGCGACGACGTTAAGCGCAAGCGTCGCGTTCGCATCGGCATCACGCATATCGACCGAGCTGCTTAGCTTGCCGTTACCCGCATTGTTCACCAGCAATGCGATACGATCGTCCGAGCGCAGAAGGTCCTCGACCGAGGCGAGATCAGCCTCAACCGTAAGATCGGCCTTAAAAATTCGGATCCCGACGCCATGCCGTGTCGCTGTTTTTTCCGATACCTCCCGCAGGCGCTCGGCGCGGCGCGCGACCAGCACGAGGTCGTAGCCGCGGGCGGCGAGGCGATCGGCATAGACGGCGCCGATGCCAGAGGAGGCGCCGGTAATAACGGCGACGGGTTTGCTGGATGACATGATTTGATCCCAAATTCTGTAACGGTCGTTCTAGAATGTCGAGATTGAATCGGGCTGTCAAACGTTGTTTAATGATTGTTATGGAAAACGCCGTAAAACGCGCTGGAGGGCGCCCCCGAAGCTTCGACCGCGATGCGGCGCTTGAGACTGCCATGCGCATGTTCTGGAAGCACGGATACGAAGGTGTGTCGTTCCAGCAATTGACGGCTGCACTCGGTATCGGCGCGCCGAGCCTGTATGCGGCATTCGGCAATAAGGAAGCGCTCTATCGCGAGGCGCTGGATCGCTATGCGGACAAGCGCGGCGCGTCGGATTTGTCCTTCATGGAAGGCGCGCGTTCTGCGCGCGAAGCGGTTCGCCTTCTCCTCGACGGCACGGCGAGCGGGCTGGTCGATCCCAAGGGCGAGGTCGGTTGCATGCTTAATACCGGCATGATCGCGAACCATCCCGACCTCGAGGACCTGGCGCGCGATCTGGCACGGCGTCGCGCACGATTTCGCGCCCTTCTTGCCGATACGTTACAGCAATGGGTCGAGCGGCAGCGGGCGGAAGGGCTGTCGTCCTTTGTGACCGCCGTCATGCAGGGCATGGCCATTCAGGCGCGTGACGGTTTTGGTCTGGACCAACTGCAGATCGTCGTCAACGAGGCTCTCACCGCCGTTCCCGACGAAGCAGGGCGCTGACATTGGAGAGCGACGGCGCCTATTCCTGGCGAGCGGCGTCCGCATAGCTGATAATCATTCCCCGCACGTCGTGATCAATTGCTTCATGCCTATATCCGCCCTCAGATGCTCGATCAGAACGAAGCGTCGGCGCGCACGTAATAGAAGCCGCCATCCTGCCCGAGCTGTTGACTATAGGTATCGTATTTTGCGACGTGCAGATATGAGGCCACGCCAGGGATGCGGCTTGGATAGGTATTGGTCAGGTTATTAGCCCCTGCTACCAGATGAATCTGGCGCGTTACGTGATAGCCGAGCTCAAGATTGGTCACGTAACGCGGCCTGTTCACCTGATGATAAAAATCGGCTACGGAAAAAGCATAAGGCCCCTCGTAATAGGTCAGGTCTGACGATGTGTGGCCGTAGCGTATTTCATGAAGGGAGATGTCCCAACGGCCGCGCGTCCACACGCCGCCAATGATGATCTTGTTGCGCGGATAGGCGCTCGTCAGAAAAGCCGCCTGCTGAGCGTTCAGCAGAGGACGTCCGTTCGCGTCGTCCGCTATTGAACGGATCGCTGTCTGGTTGAAGTTCACCTCCGCGTCCCAGCGCACCCGACCATAGGAGCCAAACGAAGTATTATAAGCCGCTGTCGCGTCAAGGCCACGCGTACGCGTACTGGCACCGTTGGTGAAATATTGCGCGGTGACGGCGTCCGCGTCGGCGATCCCCCGGACGCTCGCTCCCTGAAGTGCTATCGCCTCAAGCGCGGCTGCGCCGTTATATACGCCACCGTCGACGATGCGGTCGCGCACCGAAATCTGATAGGCGTCGAGCGTCAGATGCAGGCTCGGCAGCGGGTCCAGTACCACGCCGGCGCTGAAATTGGTCGAACGTTCGGGTTTGAGCGGCGACGCACCGAGCAGGCGCGCGCCTGCCGAATTCACCGGAAGTTGCGCCACAGCATAGGTCGGGCTCGTGATAATGCTGGCGTAGTTTTCCTGCGCAAGTGTTGGCGCGCGAAAGCCGTTACTAACTGTTCCGCGCAGCGCGATCCAACGCGCGATGTCGTAACGCGTCGAGACCTTGCCGTTCTCGGTATTGCCCACATCCGTATAATGCTCGAAACGCCCGGCGAGATCGACGTGCCAGTGGGGCAGGAGTAGCGTGGAGACGTCTATATAACCCGAGGTGACGTCGCGGTTGGCACGCACGCGATTGACGGGGCTGTAGCCCTGATAACCCTGCGCACCTCCGTCTGCGTAAGACGGCGAGGTACCGGAATCGATCCCGTAGCTCTCGTAGCGATAAGCCCCACCGAAGGCGAGATTGATCGGTCCCGCTAGTAGCGGCACGCCGATGGTTCGGCGAAAATCGAGATCGCTCGTCCACTGGCTGTTATGGAAGCTGCCGACGTCAAAGCTAAGCGGCGTCGCGCCTGTCGCAGAGTAGAGGCCCAAATTAGCAGAGTTGTTCAGCCCAAGACCGTTATGATCGGCGCCATAGGTCGTTGCAAGGTCCCATTCCCATCCCAGGAGATGCTTACCGCGAAATCCCGTCGTCACCCCGAAATCATTGTCTGCGAGCGTCTCGACAGGGGTGTACCCGCCCGGATAGATCGCAGGCAGGCTCGATCCTGTCCGCAGATATGCCCATCGCTTGCCATAGCGGTAGGTGTAGGTGTCAAACGAATAGGCCTCGATGTCGTTGGTGATATGATAGGCAAAATTGGCCTCTACGCCGACCCGCGTACTCTCGGGCGAACCAATGGCTGTATTGTCCGGACGACCCGTGCGGGTATCCGCTCCGACACGCACTGTGCGGTCCTGATGCTTCACCTCGGCGCTGAGATTGAGAAAGCCGCGCCCGAGGTCGATCCCGCCATTGACGCTCTCTCCCGTCGTCACACCGTCTCCCGCGCCGTACACGCCGTTCAGCGACTGAAGAGTGACGCCTCGCGGCTTGTTCTTGAGGATGACGTTGATGACCCCTGCGATCGCATCAGAGCCATACTGCGCCGAGGCCCCATCCTCGAGTACCTCGATATGGTCCACCGACGAAACGGGGATCATGTCGAGATCGACTGGTGTTGTGCCCTGCTGCGGACCACCGTTGAGGGAGAGCGCTGCCGTCGTGTGCCTCCGCTTGCCATTGACGAGGATCAGTGTTTGGTCAGCGCTTAGCCCGCGCAGGCTTAATGAATCCGTCAGCGACGCCTGGTCCAACCCCATCACCTGGCGGCTGACGGAGGGGACGAGCTGTGTCAGTGCGTCACGAAGGTCCGTCATACCCGTGGCGCGCAGCTGCGAGGCGGTGACAACCTGCACAGGACTAAGGGACTGTCGAGCCGTCTGATGCGGATCCCGCGTGCCGGTGACGATCATCTGCTCCTCTTTGTCGATCGTCTGGGATAGCGACTGAGCATTGGCTGTGGCGGTGCCCGCTAGCGCGGCAGAGGCAAGGAGGATCGCGCGCGCGAAGATCCGCGCAGCTGGATTAGCCATGGTCAGAGTTCCGATAATGTCGAAATGGGAGGGCGGTCGGGGGGGGTTAGCAAGGTCGACAAAAGAGCGGCATTGAACATTCCAACAAAATCTTATGTAGTTTTATTCACATATCACTATCGTTACAGATAGTAAATACTATATCAACGTTTTGGTTTCGTGTAATAAGGTCAGAGTGCGTCCGACCATTCTATCGAACGATTGCGCTACTCCCTCCGGGGGACCAAACTCTTCGTGAAGAAAGCTATAACTTCTGACCTGTGGGTGAACCAATCCGGGATTAACGGGACCGGCTCGTACGAACCACAAGGCTACGGGAATGTGGCCCATAGCGACACAGAACGTTGTATCGTCCTGGAAGACTGGTGGCCGGCTTAAAGCACGGCTGTCTCAGCAGAAAGAGTAGCCTGCGCTACATCTGAATCGCGCCGCCGAGGCAAGCATTTCAGCCTATCTGGCGGCGTTTGATACCCACTGTACCGACGTCCGGTGAAATCAATAAGCCATCCGTTGCAGGCCGGCATACTTTAAGCTTGCTCTGAAAGCCCTCGTCCAGGCTCGTAAGAAATCAGGTTGTTCGCGTTCCGCTTTCGAATGGATGAGCCGCAAACTCGCAGGGTGGTTCTGGTACGTATACGCAACAATGTTGCTTTGACGCCACATGACCTTGCTTCGAGCCCGCAACGAAGCAAGGGCCGCCGATATGCTTTGACACAGCATTAACTTGTGCATTATTTTATATAACTATGTAGAATTGTTGATTTATGAGCGTGTTGTGAAATCTCTTTCCGCCTGCCACCGAAACTTCGTGCTCGTCACCACATCAGTGATCCTCATCCCTGCAGGGTTCCAGACCTCTTGGGCGGCTAGCGATCCATCCGTTCCCGACACTAGCGAAAGTATCATTGTTACGGGCACGCGTGAGACGCAAAAGAAGGCACGGGACAGCCTGTCCCCAGTCGACATCGTCACAGCATCGGGACAACTGGCGACCGGACAGACAAACCTCACCGCCGCTCTCGTGCAGCTACTCCCCTCCGTTACCCGCCCGGCGGTCGGCCAGTTCGACGGTGCGCCGACCGATTATATCGCCCTGCGCGGCCTCGCCCCGAATCAGACGCTCGTGCTGGTGAACGGAAAACGACGCCACAATTCGTCCTTCCTCTATACGGACGGCTTCGCAGACGGCGCGACACCTACCGACATCGATCTGATCGCGCCCGAAATGATCGACCACATCGAGATTTTACGCGACGGCGCCTCGGCGCAATACGGATCGGACGCGATCGCGGGCGTCGTGAACATCATCCTTGCTTCGGGCGATCATGGCGGCGTGGCACGGAGCCAGATCGGACAGACCTACTCCGGTGACGGATTTACCGCTCAGGCTGGCGCGCGCAAAGGTCTGAAACTCGGGGAGCGCGGCTTCCTCGACCTGAGCTTCGACTACCGCCATCAGGACCACACCTATCGCGGCGGCATCGACCAGCGGACCGGCACCGATACGATCCGCGTCGTCGGCGATCCGAGCGTGACGCGCTATGACCTCGGCCTCAATGGCGGCTACACCTTCGGCGACGGGATCGAGGCCTATACGACCGAGACCTACGCCCATCGCTTCACGCAGATCACTCAGGTGTACCGGACGCCGTCGCGCCTGCCCACGCTCTACCCGGACGGCTTCACGCCGCAACAAACGGCCAACGAAAATGATTTCTCAGCAGCGCTTGGGGTTCGTGGCCATGATTTGCTCGGCTGGCGCTGGGACCTGTCATCGACCTACGGGGGGGACTTCATCGACAGCAACCTCGACAACACGGCCAACATCGCCCTGCTCAACGCAACCGGGAGCACGCCGCTCGCCGTCCATCTCGCCAATTACTCGACGACGCAGCTCAACGACACCCTCGACCTCTCGCGCGCCTTAGCCCTGCACCCGCTCCATGGGCCGCTCAACATCGCGTTCGGGATCGCCCACCGGTTCGAGACCTATGGCACGGGCGTCGGCAGCCCCGCCTCCTATCTCTATGGCGGGACGCAGGCCCAGGCCGGGCTTCTACCGTCGAACGCGGGGCCGCATTCACGTGTCGTCTACAGCACGTATCTCGACCTTTCGGCCCATCTGACCGAAGCGTGGCAGGTCGATTTCGCCGGGCGATACGAGCACTACACGGATTTTGGAAACACCTTCAACGGCAAGGTCGCCACGCGCTACGATATCACGCGCAACCTGGCTCTTCGCGGGACCTTCAGCACCGGCACACGTGCACCCAGCCTTGCGAACGAGTATTACAGCGCCCTCGCCGTCGGACCGGAAAGCGCGAGCGGGACGCTCGCGGCTAATTCCGCCGCCGCGCATCTCCTCGGCGCGACGCCGCTGAAGCCAGAACGTGCGACCAACGTAACCGCCGGGCTGGTATGGACGCCTGCCGAGCGCCTTCACATCACGCTCGACGGCTATCGCATCGCCATCCGTGATCGGATTGTCACCAGCCCCGGTATTTCCGGCGCAACGGCGCTTGAGGCCCTGCAACTACAGGGAATCGCCGTCTCGCCGACCCTCGCCCCGGAAGACGTGTCGGCGTCGTTCTTCACCAATGCTGCCAGCACCCGCACCTACGGGCTCGATCTTGCCGCCACCTACACCACAGGTTGGAGTATCGGACGGATCGACTGGGATGCCTCCCTTAACCTCAACGATACCTCCATTCGGCACGTCAATCAGCTCGCCACCGGCCTCGCGGACGTAAGCGAACAGACCGCCCGCTACCTCACCGGCAGCACACCTAAAAATCGCCTCATCTTCGGCGGCTCTTGGCACGCGCCTTCAGGCCGATGGGATGCGGCGCTGCACGAACAGCGTTTCGGACAAACAACGAATGCCCTGACTTGGTACACTGGGCCCGCCGCCTACTCGACGACAGAATTTAACACCATCACCAACCACCCAAGGTGGGTGACGAACCTTCAGTTCGGCTACCGCCCGATCGAGAGACTGCATCTCGCCGTCGGAGCCAACAATCTCTTCAATCGCTTCCCGAGCCGTATCCCGGCGGCCAACGGCTATTACGGCTCTGGTCGCTACGACGGCTCGGCAAGCCAGATCGGCGTCAATGGCGGGTACTATTACGCCCAGGCCGATATCACCCTCTGACTGCGGAGCCACGACCGATGACCGATCTCAACCGACGCCACCTCGCCGGCCTCATAGCCGCCTCCCCACTGCTTGGCCGGGCCGCCGCTGCCGGGACGACACCCGTACGGCTGTCGCTGAACGAGAACCCGTACGGCCCGTCGCCGAACGTTCTTCGCATGTTACGCGACGTCACCCCCCAGGTGGGACGATATGGAGACCCAGCCGAGGCCGACGCCCTCGTGCGTCAGATCGCAGCGCTCGAGCGCGTCGCCCCCGAGCAGGTCGTGCTGGGGGAACTGCTCGAAGTGCTCGGCTTGTTCCTCGCCGCAAGAGGCGCGCCGGGCGGGGATTTCGTCTACTCCGTGCCTGGCTATCCGGCGCTCGTTGATGCCGGGCGCCCGGTCGGCGCCCGCGTGATCGGCGTCCCGCTCGATGCGTCCATGGGCAACGACCTGCCCGCGCTCACGCGGGCCGTCAATGCCGGAACGAAGGCGCTATACCTCGTCAATCCGCATAATCCGAGCGGAGTGGCGAGCGATCCGAGCCACTTCGAGCGTTTCCTCGCCGATGTTTCGCGACGGACACTGGTGATCGTCGACGAGGCCTATATCGAGTATGCGCCTCGGGCCCGCAGTGCGGTGGCTCTTACCCGATCGGGGGCTAACGTCGCCGTGTTTCGCACTTTAGACAAGATTTATGGCCTGGCCGGGTTGCCGATCGGCTATCTCCTCGCCCCGCCCTCGCTCATCCACGCCTTTCAGGAGGCCGGTTTCGGCGATGCACATGGGATTGGCCGACTGCCGATCTCGGCCGCCCGTGCCGCCTTGGCGGATCAAGCCTGGGTCGCACAAGTGCGGACACGGATCGCCGCTGGACGGACGCGCCTCACGCGTACCCTTGATGAGCTCGGCCTCCGCCATACCGACAGCCAAGCGAACTTCGTCTTTTTCGAGAGTCCACTCCCCGTGCCTGATGCAAGACAGGCATTTGCCGATCACGGATTGCTCGTAGGCAAGCCTTTTCCGCCACTCGATCGCTGGATCCGCGTGAGCATCGGTACCGAGGAAGATGTTACTCGTACAGATCGGGCTTTACGAGAGATTTTCAAAAAGACGCGATGATCGCCGCAAGATGGTTCTACCAAAGCGCGCCTTGGAAGTCTGGCTTGACATGGTCGACGTGAGCAATGCCGCAATGGCTGGTCGAACAATCTTGTACACACGGCGCCAACCGGGGGATACACGGGAGGTGGCTTGCCGTCTGCCGACCGTGGCTTCACCGACCACCTATCGAGTGAGTTTCCCATGCGGCTGCGGTTAGGCTTTCAGTATTCATTCCAGATGCCAGCTTTCGGGGATATGCCCGACCGCATTTCGGCTCGCCATTCAAGCAGACGCTGCCGTCCGGCTTGGCGCGTATCGGCATAAGTGAAGAAACGATCCGAACCGCCACAACTCGTGCCTTTGAAACAGGCTTCTGAACCCATCCAGCGCGTTCTTATGCCCATCCACCCTACTTCCGATAATAGAAATTATCGGAAGTAGGGCCAGGCGAGGGGGGCTAATCTAAGAAAAATTTGAGATTCAACCGATAGCTTGTTTAAGTTGAATTCACTACTAAACTTTATATGACAAGGTACCCTGATCCGGGTGAGCTGTACGCCACAGAATGCGCAATTATCCCTTATTGACCTCACTACAACCCTTGTCGCTCAAGACCGTGGGGGCCGACCTGACGCGGGCTACTCAGGCTACGACATGCCTTGACTTCGCGCTGAGAAACCACCCGCTTCAGGAGGCTGCGCTCTATCGCTTGCGTCTCGAGGCGGTGCGCCAGATGGCATTGGTGGATGGCACCGTGCTTGATCCTCTCCACCTAGCGACGACATTGCAGGGCCTGAGGCTACAATTCCCGTCAGACAACCCATGGGAGCGCGCTAATATCATTGATGCGACTAATGCGGGCTTCACCCTGCACCAGGCGCTAACGCGCCCCACGCAAGCGCAGCGTATCGAGATTGCTAGTGCCTTAGCCTCGTTAAGGTCTCAGCCCGAAGGATACGGCCCGCTTTTAGCTGGCGCTTTAGCCTTCCACGCCTGGCTTGATCAGGGCCAGGCACGGATGCCCATGCGCGCCGCTATGGGACGCTTCTGGGTCAGGCGCAGACTGACACGCCTGACCCTCCCCCTCACCGGGGCTGCCGCCTTGCGAGCCAATATCTCTTTCGAGCGGAGCGCTTGGGTGCGAACATTTCTTCAAGCCCTGACCGAAGAAGCCATTCATAGCCTTGATCAGCTACGCGCGCTTGAGCGCTTCTGGCGCCACGCCCGAGCAAATGTCACCGGGCAGCGACGCACATCGCGAGCGCAGGAGGCAATAGACGTACTGGCATCCCGGCCCGTAATCACCGCTGCATATCTTGCGGCGGATCTCAGAATTTCTACTACGGCCGCGCATAGGTTGCTCAATAAATTTGTCGAGGAAGGATTTGCCCACGAAATGACAGGGCGGGGCGCTTGGAGACTTTATATGTTGGGAGGGCCGGTAATAGAAACTCAACCGGTTGAGCTGCAGCAGCGCGCATTGCTGCACCACAGATAGCCAAGGCCGTTTCAGGTCGATCATTTGCTGCCTCTGAGCACGCCCAACCGCACAGAGGCATCCCGTAGAAAATCTCGTTCCACCAGAAGCTGCCCAATGTTGGCGTGAAGCTTCCCCACATCGGCCGGACTGGCCGCCGTCTCCGATGCCGCCTTGCCGGAGAAAATGCCCACCATGCCCTCAACTGCCTGGCACTTGCACTGGGCGATCATCGTCTGATGCACGCCGCGCTTTGATGCCAATTCCGCCAGCGTCGGCTCACCCCGAATAACCCCCAGCGCAGCCCGAGACTTGAACTCGCCCGTATACCTCTTGCGCGTAACCTAGCCCATAAACCCGTCATCTCTCAGGCCGGCCTATAGCTTGAGCCCCTGTCCGAAAAACCGTGGCCACCGCTCATCTCATGCACGCAATCAACCTCAGACGCTTGCTCAAAAAGCTCCAGCAGCGCCATCTTCTGGTCGGTTATTGTCATAGGTCCTTCAGGCTCGTCGTCTCATTCGAATCCTCTCAAGAACTGGCGATGGCCGCCTCACCAGCCAATCTCGCTCTTACATCACACCACGGAACACAGCCAAACCGGGATAGGGCCGTTAAAGTCCAATGAGAACACCAACCAGAATGCTAGCCGCAAATAAATTGGACTTTAGCGGCCCATTAGTGAACGAATCGAGCACGCACCCCCGCGCGTCAGTGATTGAAATATCATCAAACTGGACATTAGCGGCATCGCCCCATACGGTCTTATCCACAAGACAGCCAAGTTACCCACTGGATTCTTGCGGCTTTAGATTGGATTTTAGCGGCTCAGCATCTGGACTCTCGCGGCCACGACTCGCCGTGAGTAACGTTATCCACTGGACTCTTGCGGCTATACTAATAAACAAATTTACTAATAATCTTACTAATAGCTCGTCGTAAATTGAGTGTTGCGACTTATCGCGAAAATGCGGTGCCGCAAAAGTCCAGTGGGACAAGTCCTCTGTGGTTGTGTCATGGTTGGATTATGGAATCGCTACACGACATCATCACCCGCGATGGCCGACAAATGGCGCTGGACCTTGGCAACGATCGACGCATCGTGGACTTGGCATCGTCGTACTTGGCTCAGGAAGAGGCCGAGAATAGCTTCCTTTACAGCGGGTTCGCTTACGTCACTCTGCCTCATCGACGAACCGCGGATGATGCAGTCTGGCAAATCAATACCGAACGGGCATCAATGGTCATCCAGCCTGGTGTAAGGATGGCTCCTGACAAACCCGCTATCCATGTCGGCGTTCCTTATGGCTCCAAGGCTCGCATGATTATGCTGTTCCTGCAGACCGAGGCGCTACGTCGAAAAGACCGTGAGGTTCATCTGGGATCAAGCCTTTGCTCCTGGCTCGAAAAGATGGGAATGTCTATTGGCGGTAAAACCCTGATCGACGTACGTAATCAGGCCGATCGTATTGCACGTTGCCGCATATCTTTCGAATTTCACGGTGGCGACACCAGTGGCCTCATTAACCAGAACGTCATCGACTCTGGTATCTTTACGACCGAAAGCAATCGGTCAAAATTCCTTGACCGCGTAATCCTATCTGAGACCTTCTACGCACAGCTTGTACGCCACCCGTTCCCGATTGACGAAGCGGCCATCAAACTATTGAGCGGACATTCTCAGGCTTTAGACATTTACTGCTGGCTTTCATACCGGTTACATGTCTTGAAAAAGCCGACGCCGATATCCTGGAACGCCTTGAAGGTTCAATTCGGAAGCTCGGTCGGGAAACTAAGCCACTTCAAGAAAAACTTTCTCGATAACCTTGAGGTCGCGCGCGCTGTCTATCCTGGCGCTAAAGTCCATGCTGGCAATACGGGGCTGACGCTTTACCCGTCGCGCTCCCCTGTGCAACCCAAGATCTACGCAGTCAAGTAGAACTGAGCCGTAAAAGTCTAACTCACACCGAATCGCCCTGGTACTGGCTGAAACTGGTTTGCTTAAAGCCCATTTCCCGGGAGTTTCCTGCCTGGATGGTGCGAAGAATCATTGGTTGATACAGCTGTCTATCACTACAGTTACGTTTTCATTTTGAGGTTTGAGAGGTAGGTTAGTGCCTAATGGGTTCGTCGAAAGACGGACCAACGGAGGATATGTTCAATTGGGATCCGGGTCTGGGTGATTTTCACGGCACGGCGAGACGCCGGATTTCCTGAATCGACAACCGGATGAGATATCACGCGCTGGCCTGAAAGCGCACGGCGGCCAGTGATGGAGCCAGACTGCGCGAGGGCCTGCTGGATAAAACCAATGCAGCCTCACGCGTCTGGGCAGATACGGCGCATCGTTCGAAAACCAACGAGGATCCACGGACCGACACGGGTTCGTTTCGAATGTGCACAGGTAAAAGCCCTATCTCAAACTGATGCCTCGCCATATTCCACGGTCCAATGCAGGAGAATGGGTGATTCGGCCACGCGTCGAGCAGGTCTTTGCCGATTTGAAATCACAGACGAACCTATTCATTCGTACGGTTGGTATCACCAGAGCCACCATACGGATCGGGCTAGCCAATATAGTCTACAACATGCGCCGCTTGCTCTTCAGAGATGGGCCCGGTTTCTTGGACAGGGAGTTAAGCTATAGGCCGGCCTGAGAGAGGACGGGTTTATGGGTAAGGTTACGCGGAAACAGTATTGGGATGAGTTCAAGTTCCAGGTTGCACTGGAGGCGATCCGGGGCGAGCAGACGCTGGCCGAACTGGCGTCGAAGCACGGCGTGCATAAGACGATGATTTCCCAGTGGAAGCGCCAGGCGATTGAGGGCATGTCGGCGACGTTCTCCTGCAAGCAGGCACCTGAGGCGACAATCAGCCCGGCCGACGTGGAGAAACTCCACGCGAAGATTGGTCAGTTGTTGGTGGAACGGGATTTTTTACGGGATGCCTCTGTGCGATTGGGCGCGCTTAGAGGCGGCAAATGATTGACCTGAAGCGGCCCCGGCTTTCCGTGGTGCGGCAGTGCACGCTTCTGCAGCTGAACCGGTCTGGCGTCTACTACCGGCCCGCGTCGGAAAGCGACGCGAACCTCGCGCCGATGCGGCTGATCGACGCTCAGTTCCTGGAGACGCCGTATTATGGGTTCCGACAGACGACGCGGCATCTCCGCCAGCTTGGTCATAATGTTGGACGCAAGCGCGTCCGTCTGCTTATGACGACGATAGGGCTGCGGGTGATCTATCAGAAGCCCAGAACGACCGTGCCGCATTTGGCGCATCGGAAATATCCCTATCTGCTACGGGATCTGGTCATTGATCGCCCCAATCAGGTCTGGTGTTCGGACAGCACCTATATCCTGATGCGCAAGAGTTTTCTGAATCTCGTGGCTATCACGGACCCGTCGACCCGCAAGGTACTATCATGGCGCCTGTCGAACACGATGGAAGTAGAGTTCTGCATCAAGGCGCTACAGGAGGTCCTGATTTGCTACGGCGCATCGGAGATCTTCAACACAGATCAGGGCTCGCAATTCACGACACTCCTGTTCACCGATGTGCTAGAGTAGCGTCAGATCCGCATTAGCATGGACGGGCGCGGCCGGGGGCTCGACAACGTCTTTATCGAGCCCCCGTGGCGATCGCTCACATACGAATGCGTCTATCTCCACGCCCTTGAGACCGGATTGGAATCGCAGACAGGGTCCACTTCATGGATCGCACATTACAACGCGCAGTAGCCGCATTCGGCTTTGGCTGGACGAACGCCCGATGAGGCGTATCATGTCACACCGACATCATCAGATCCGGGGTTAACCCCGGATCCAATGGCCGACAGCAACGCCGTCAAAGCGGCGGCATGACAACAATCGACT
>Ga0157360_1000295_pt1 | contig 19841 bp, 16 predicted proteins | sample AttlaeALBM1_FD_111483 | JGI IMG/M metagenome (GOLD analysis project Ga0157360, IMG submission 111483) | Fungus gardens microbial communities from leaf cutter ant in Ribeirão Preto, State of São Paulo, Brazil - Atta laevigata ALBM1 | ecosystem: Host-associated > Fungi > Mycelium > Unclassified ... | reverse complement strand
GCCGGGCCGCCACTGATCCTCTGGTTTAAGCTGGATCGTGGTTTCCATCATTTCGAGCGGCGCGGAATCCGTCGCGGTCTCGGCCTTCCCGGTCTTGCCAAAAACAGAAGCTACTTCAGGTACGGTTTTAATGAGCTTATCCGTGGTCTGTAAGAGCGCAGCGGCCGCTGCCGGCGACACGCCCGGCAATGTTGAGGGCATATACAACAGGTCGCCCTCATTTATCTTCGGCAGAAACTCGCCGCCTACCTGACTCAGGGGCCAGATAACCGTGAAGATGGATAAGGTCGCAACCAGCAGGGTTATTTTTGGCCAGTGAAGTACCCGCAGCAACAAAGGATGATACGCTTTGATCAGCAGCCGGTTCAGGGGATTGCTGGTCTCGGCAGGAATTTTCCCGCGGATCCAGAATCCCATCAGAATCGGAATGACGATGATGGCCAGCGCGGCCGCGCCCGCCATGGAGTAGGTTTTCGTAAAGGCCAGCGGACCAAACAGACGACCTTCCTGTCCTTCCAGGGTAAAAATAGGAATAAAGGACAGGGTAATGATCAACAGACTGATAAACAGCGCGGGTCCCACTTCAACGGAGGCATCGGTGATAACCTTCCAGCGGGTTGCGTTATCAATCTGCTCACCCGGATGCTGATGATCCCACTCTTCCAGCCATTTATGCGCATTTTCAATCATCACGATGGCGGCATCCACCATCGCCCCTACGGCAATGGCGATCCCTCCCAGCGACATTATATTGGCGTTCAGCCCCTGGAAATGCATGACAATAAAGGCGATACACAGACCAAGAGGCAGAGAAATAATCGCCACCAGGGCCGAACGAACATGCCACAGGAACAGGGCGCAGACGATGGCCACCACGATAAACTCTTCCAGGAGTTTGTAGCTGAGGTTGTCAATGGCCCGGTCAATTAACTGGCTGCGATCGTAGGTAGTCACAATCTCAACGCCTTCAGGCAAACTTGCCTTCAGGGTCTCCAGTTTATCTTTCACTGCCGTGATAACGTCGCGCGCATTTTTACCCGACCGCAGGATCACGACGCCGCCGGCGACTTCTCCCTGACCGTTAAGTTCTGCTATACCACGCCGCATTTCAGGCCCGGTCTGCACGCGGGCCACGTCCCGCAGATAAATCGGTACACCGTTTTCTCCGGTTTTCAGGACGATGTTATTGAAATCGTCTATGGACTGGAGGTAACCGCTGGCCCGGACCATGTACTCCGCTTCGGCGATTTCAACGGATGAGCCACCGGCTTCCTGATTAGATGACTCAAGGGCCTGTTTTACTTCTGGCAGGCTGATGCCGTACTGGGCCAGTTTCTCCGGGTTAACCTGGATTTGGTACTGCTTGACCACGCCGCCTACTGATGCAACTTCCGCGACGTTAGGGATAGTTTTCAGTTCAAATTTCAGGAACCAGTCCTGCAGAGAGCGCAGTTCGGAAAGGTCGTGTTTTCCGCTGTGATCAACCAGAGCATATTCAAATATCCAGCCCACACCTGTGGCATCAGGCCCGATTTCCGAGCTTACACCGGAAGGCAGTTTTCCCTGAACCTGATTAAGGTATTCGAGCACACGCGAGCGGGCCCAGTACAGATCGGTCCCGTCCTCAAAAATGACATACACGTAGGAATCGCCGAACTGGGAAAAACCGCGCACGGTCTTGGCACCGGGTACCGACAGCATGGTGGTCGTGAGCGGATATGTAACCTGGTTTTCAACAATCTGCGGAGCCTGACCAGGATAGCTGGTCTTGATAATTACCTGTACATCGGACAGATCGGGTAGCGCATCCACAGGGGTGTTGATGATAGTCCAGGTGCCCCAGACACTAAGAAACAGAGCGGCCATCATAACGAGGAAACGGTTGGCAACCGATCGCCGTATAATCCATTCAATCATCATCGTCTCCTCAATGACCGGAATGTGTATTTGCAGACGGAGCGGACATTGGCGACATTGTGCCGTCCGTTGTTTCCGGATGACGCATACGTTCCAGTGCGCCCGTAATGTTGGCTTCGGAGTCAATCAGGAACATGCCGCTGACTACCACCATATCGCCTTCATTGAGGCCGGTGCCGATACCGGACTGTTGCTGAGATTCGTGGAGAACGTGGACCCTTTTTGGCACAAACCGACCTTCTGCATCGACAGTGATCACGCGCTGTTCTTTACCGGTGTCAATAACGGCCTGCGACGGGATCAGCAACATTTCCTGGCTCCGGGTATTCAGTTTCAGATAGGCATTCATGCCCGGTTTAAGACGTTCGTCCTTGTTTGATACCTGCAGACGTACCTGCAGGGTCCGGGTGGTTTGATCGACGCTGGGAAGAATGTTCCATTTTTCTACATGGAACAATTTATCCGGATAGGCCGGTACTGAAATTTCAAATTGAGAGGTGTCTTTCAGGAGATAGGCGATGGATTCGGGTACTGCCGCACTGATCCAGACCGGATCCATCCCCTGAATCTGTGCCACCACTTTATCTTTTGAGATATTCATACCAGTGCGCAGGTCAAACGCCGTAATGACACCATCTATCGGTGCCTTAATGGTAAACCGGGTCTGAATACTCCGGGTTGACCGCAGTTTCTGGATATCCTTTTCCGGCATTCCGGCCAGACGAAGTCGTTCAAGCACACCTTTAATTTGCGTTGGTGTCCCTCCGGTGCCAGATAACAGTAGAAACTCACTTTGTGCTTCCACCCATTCCGGAATGGTAATATCGATAAGCGGTGTACCTTCCTTCACATGATCGCCAATCGTCAGGGGATACACTTTTTCGACGAAACCGTCAGAGCGCGCCTGCACAATGACAAACTGATACTCGTTGTAAATAACATTGGCCGGTATTGTCTGAGAATAATTCAGCATTCCGCGTGTGACTTTTTGCGTTTTTAATCCCAGGTTCTGAACCAGCGTTGGATGAATACGGATCCCATCGCTGATTTTCTCGCCGCTTTCATCTGCATATTTTGGCACCAGGTCCATGTCCATAAAGGGTGATTTTCCGGGTTTATCAAATTTCGTATCCGGTTTCATCGGGTCATACCAGAAAAGTATCTTTCGCTCCGGTGTCTTTAGTTCCGTTTGTACTGTTTTTTGTTCCGGGTTTACATACTGCAAGGCAGTAACCGATATCAGCCCCCCTGCTATCAGGCTGCTGATAATTATTGCAGCATATTTTATCTTTAAAGAAGCCATACAATTTCTCGCTGAAAAATCAAAACACCTGGCATATGCGCCTGATCATTAATTCACAGAAATATCTTTATAAGTGTTCAGGCCCACTGGATATATTCGCTCCGGGCTGTCAGTCAGGATTGGGTAACGTTAATGCTTTTGAGTAAGGCGATATTGCCCTGCTGAATAAACGAGAAATCAACGTGGTTACCGGTTTTCAGGGCATTAATGGTGTCGTCTACATTCACAAAGGTGAAGCGCATGGTCATTGCAGGCCAGCCCACCGCAGGGATAGCTCCGTGCGAAATGGTAATTTTTTTACTTTTTATATCAATGACTTTAACGACACCGTTGCCATAAATAATTTGCTGTGTCGAAGCATCACTGGCAGCATTCATATCACCATGGTGATGTGTTTCAGCATGAAGACCGGCAGAAATCATGACATAGAAGGTGCCCAATAAAACGGCTTTAAGTGAATTACGCATTTTTTATTTCCTGATTAATGAATTAAATTTACTCTACCCAACCGCCACCCAGTGCGGTGAACAGATTGATTTCGTTAACCTGATGGGAATATGTAAGATCGAGAATGGTTTGCTGTGTCGTGAACAGGGAGCGTTCTGCATCCAGCACTTCAATGTAGCTGACAGCACCACTTGAATATAATCCTCTGGCACGCTGGAGGGTTATCTGCAGTGAATTGAGATAACGCTGCTGTGCCTCAAGTTGCTGGCTAAGGCTGTCCCGCAGCGCAAGCGTATCGGATACATCCTTAAAGGCGGACTGAATTTTTTGTTCGTAGTTAACCATCGACTGTTGCTGGCGAATTTCAGCCAGTTTCAGATTGGCTTTGTTCCTGCCGGCATTAAAAACAGGAATTTCAATTTTGGGAATAAAATTCCACATTCCGCTTCCTGACGTAAAGAGGCTGGACAGCTCTGTACTGCTTGCGGAAAGACTACTGGTCAGGCTAATGGATGGGAAAAAGGCCGCTCGCGCTGCGCCAATATTGGCATCAGCCGCTTTGAGCTGGTATTCCGCTTCCATGATATCCGGGCGCTGCAGCAAAATTTGTGACGACAGGTTTGGTGGCAGTTTTACTGGTGCGATCTCACCACCTTTCATCGTTTTTTCTGACGGAAGTGCGTGGTAGGTTCCCAGCAGCAGTTGCAGGGCATTGTTTGCCTGCGCCAGATCGCCTTCTCGTTTGGCTATCTCAGCGCGGGTACTTTCGATTTGTCCCCTGGCCTGTTCAAGCGCCAGAACGTTCGCACTCCCGGTCACCAGCTGTTGTTCAACGAAAGCATAAGACTGTTGATAATTTTTCAGCGTTTCTCGCGCAATACGGAGTTGTTCGGACGCCAGTTGCTGGCTGAAATAGCTCTGTGAAACGTTCGATACCAGCAGGATGTGTACGGCACGACGGGCTTCTTCGCTGGCAAAATAGTTCTGGCGGTCAGCTTCACTCATGTTCTTAAGCTTGCCGAAAAAATCGAGCTCATAGCTGAGCTCCAGACCCGCGTCGTACTCCTGTGCGGTCGGCTTGTCACCTTTCAGACTACCGCGGTAGGTGATCCCGGATGAGGCATTCAACTGGGGATTACGATCTGCATCCGTGACGTTGAACTGGGCCCGGGCCTCTTCAACCTTCAGGGCGGCCATTCTCAAATCACGGTTGTTTGTCAGGGCTTCACCGATCAGCAGGGTAACATGGGGATCGACAAAAAAATTACGCCAGCCCGTATCCTGATAGCCATTTACCGCTGGCGTCAGGCTGTTGCGTGACAGAGAAAACTGCTGTGGTACTGGCGCTGCCGGCCGCTGATACTCAGGTGCCAGTGAAACGCAGCCTGTCAGTATAAAAATCATGCTGATGCTTAATAGTTTTAATTTGAACATAACGCTTCTCTTCCAGGCAGGCCTGGTAAATGGTTCAAATGAAGTCCAGAGTATTGATAGGGGGATTTTACAGAATGCTCTCTGTTTGCCAGGTGACTGAATAATGACAATGCTGTCATTTTTAACGTAAGTCGTTGATTACATGCTTAGGCTAAATAGAATGAATGGCATGAGTAGTCAGCTAGGGGAGCAAGATGAAAATACTGATCGTTGAAGATGAAGTAAAAACTGGAGAGTACCTCAGTAAAGGGCTTACTGAGGCGGGATTTTTAGTTGATCTCGCTGATAATGGTCTGACCGGATATCATCTCGCCATAACAGCCGAATATGATTTACTGATTCTGGATATCATGCTCCCGGATGTAAACGGCTGGGATATTATTCGTATGCTTCGTGCCGCAGGTAAAGGTATGCCTGTTTTGCTGCTTACGGCTCTCGGCACCATTGAGCACCGGGTTAAAGGACTTGAGCTGGGCGCGGACGATTACCTGATCAAACCATTTGCGTTTGCTGAGCTTCTTGCCCGGGTCAGGACACTTTTACGACGGGGTAACACAGTCATCACGGAAAGCCAGTTTAAGGTGGCTGATCTGATGGTAGACCTCGTTTCAAGGAAGGTTAGCCGCGCAGGGAAACGTATTTTGCTGACGAGTAAGGAGTTCTCCCTGCTGGAATTCTTCATTCGTCATCAGGGAGAGGTGCTGCCCCGTTCGCTGATTGCATCGCAGGTCTGGGATATGAACTTTGACAGCGATACTAATGCTATAGATGTGGCAGTAAAACGCCTCAGGGCAAAGGTAGACAACGATTATGAGCCTAAGCTGATCCAGACGGTCCGCGGCGTGGGATATATCCTGGAGGTTCCGGATGCGTTTTAATTTCTCAGGGCGCCCTTACTCTCTCGCACTGAGACTGACCTTCTTTATCAGCCTGTCCACCATAATTGCGTTTTTTGCTTTTACCTGGTTTATGCTGCATTCCGTTGAAAAACACTTTGCAGAGCAGGATGTCCGGGATCTGAAACAAATCAGTCTCACGATGAACAGAATACTGCAGACACCTGTAGCTCCGGACCAAAAAAAAATAAGTAAAATCAAAGAATCCATCTCAGATTACCGCAACGTCGCTGTTCTTATTTTGACTGATGGGGGCGACGTGTTGTTCAGCTCACCACAAGGGGCGACGTTACGCTCTGCGGTCAATGCATCAAACTTTACCGCGCATAGTCGGGCCAGGGAAATATTCCTCTGGACAGTGAAAGAGCCAGCTTTACTTATGCGCAACGGCTCTGACATGAAAATGCAGACTTACAGAATCGTTGCATCTTCAGGCAAAGCAACGCTTAACGGAAAACCACAGACGTATCAGATGATAATTGGGCTCTCGATTGATTTTCATCTTCATTACCTGGAAGCACTAAAAAAGAATTTAATTGCCATTGCCTTCGTAATCAGCCTGTTGATTATTTGCATTATCCGCATAGCGGTTCGCCAGGGACATCTTCCTCTCCGCAACGTCAGCAAGGCCATTAAAAATATTACCTCGGAGAACCTGGATGTGAGACTGGAACCGTCCAAAGTTCCCATCGAGCTGGAGCAACTGGTGATATCGTTTAACCATATGATTGAAAAGATTGAGGATGTATTTACGCGACAGGCAAATTTCTCTGCTGATATCGCCCATGAAATCAGAACGCCCATAACCAATCTGGTTACACAGACTGAAATCGCGCTAAGTCAGCACAGAACGCAGAAAGAGCTGGAAGATGTGTTGTATTCCAGCCTGGAAGAGTATAACAGAATGACAAAAATGGTCAGCGACATGCTTTTTCTGGCACAGGCTGATAATAATCAGTTGATCCCCGAACGGATAATGTTTGATCTCCGCACAGAAGTGGTCAAGGTGTTTGATTTTTTCGAAGCCTGGGCAGAAGAACTCAATGTTTCTCTGCAGTTAAACGGGTCGTGCTGCCTTATTAAAGGAGACCCACTTATGTACCGAAGGGCATTAAATAATCTTCTGTCTAACGCTCTGCGTTATACGCAGTTAGGGAAGACAGTGACTGTAACCATTGCGGGGAATGAGAATAGTGTTCAGCTTATAGTTGAAAATCCAGGGAAACCGATACCTGCAGAACACCTGCCACGTTTGTTTGATCGGTTTTATCGCGTCGATCCATCGCGGCAAAGAAAGGGAGAAGGCAGTGGGATTGGTCTGGCGATTGTAAAGTCAATCGTAAACGCTCATCACGGGAAACTGTGGGTCGAATCAGATACGGTTTCGACACGATTCATATTGCTATTACCCAGAATGGCTGCATAGTGTCCCGAATTTCTCCAGTTTTTTCGATGAATAATAAATATATTACAGAGATGTCATTAAGTTGTCATGCCTTCAACAGAATTAAGCAGGTAGAATCGTCCTCAATAAGCAGGCAGAACAGTCTTTATGGATCAATATCAGCGGAATACAGGCACTGAGTTACGTATATTATCTTTTTTAAGATGAAATCAGTCTGGCTTGTGAGTTCTTTAGTTGATGACATCATTGACAGTCCGTTATTTATTTCATTGTCAATGGGGACCTTATTATGAAAATTTTAATCTTCGCTTCCTTTGTCGGTCTTAGCTTAATTCCTTCAGCCTGGGCGGATGGAAACATTAACATTCATGAGCATGTTAATAATGCCCAGGCGGCAGCGCACCAATAACCGTCTTCATTCGTTCCTGAATCTGTCAGGGGGGAAGTATCACAAATGAAGAGTATGGATCAGCAAGAACAGGCCCTTATTGTTCATAATTCCATGAAAAATGGTGCTTCTGATGCCCATCAGAAAATGGCGAAGAACCATCAGAAGATGTCTGATGAGATGGCCGGCATGAAATCAAGTACCGCGCCATCTTTTGCAGAAATGGATGAACATGAAAGGGCCGCCGTTGTCCACGAAAATATGAGTAACGGCCAGTCAGAAGCACACCAGTCAATGGCTGCAATACATCGCGGCATGAAGTAAAACTGACGGAAGCGGGTTGCTATATCAGTCCTTAATATTTTATTCAGATGCAGAAATTCGTACCTTACAGATACGAACCATTTATTCAAATCAGCCCCTGTTCGGGGCTTTTTTGCAACACTTATAAACGAACAGCATCTTTTTATGATATTTAATTTTATTTTTTATTTTCCTGATGCAATTGAAGACTTTATCGATTCGAACTAATGCTGAGGAATTCTGTCGAAGCCATTTCAACCATGTTAGTATTTTTACATGACGCAATGTGTTATTTCTAAATAAATGGCTTGCTTAATTCTGCTTGTTTTTTCGAGTGCTGCCAAAGCACGTTAATCAATTTCTTTGTCAATTTTTTAAATACTTACGGGCGAAGCAATAATGCGCTTTCCTGAACGGTTTAGAGTTTTTCATTATGCATGACAGCGGCGTATACGACATTAAACGTAAAAAAATGACCTTCAAAATTTATTGGTTCTGATGACATTCTGTAAGCGGCTGTATTTTCATTTCGATGCTTTCTATCGTTTCAGCATGAGGCCGTTCAGGCATAACCTGAAGATAAATCGCAGATTGCAGTGCAGGTTCAGGGCGGTTAGCTGGCAGACAACACTTGAACCGGGTAAAAAAGGTAAATACAGTTACACCTTACTGCTCGTTGAGTAAACCGGGGTCTGCGGTAAAAAGAATGTTTAAAATATAAAAATGTAGCCCGCCACAGTCAGCGGGCCGGCTGAAATCAGCCTGAAAGAAGATTTACCGGAAATACATTAATGATGAGGATAATACACAACACATCCCGGATGCAGTGGCAAAGAAGAATAGAAAACTCCGGGCGAATTTTCTGTCTACATACTATCCGTTATTTCTCTTCCAGCATCATTTTACGGTGCATATCGATAATGCTCTGATGCGCAGCTGAGTTTGCATTATCCATGCTCTCATGCGCAAGAATGGCACGTTCATGCTCATTCATCAAAGAGACAGAAACACGGTTATCAGTGTTATCTGGTGCTGTTTCAGGATGCTGCTGTGCCCATGCGGACGAAGCGGAAATCAGGATCATAAGAGGGATAAGCATTACTTTTTTCATGGTGGCAGTCCTTAACGTTGAATGTAAAAGAAGAATAAACAATTACCAGCCGGGTTTACCTGTGGCCTTAGTGATGTTCATCGTACAGAAGAAAAAACGTTACGGCGAAAAATGACAGAAATGTAATTTATAAACAGTGCGTTCCAACATTACACAATTGTAATCACACAAAGTCTGTAGCTGTGGTAGCTTTCCGGTAACAAAAAATTTTTCATCCTGAACGGTAAGCACGGCTTGTGCTTCCGATGCGGAGAGAGCCATTCTCCCGGGATAACAGGAAATTGCCGGAGTTCAGTCATGCAGCTTAAAAGTTCACGACGTAATTTCATTAAAGGGATCACTGCCACTGGCATTGTGGGCGGACTGGGCCTGCGAACATTCGATGCATTCTCGGCGGTAAGCCTGATGCAGTCCCGCACACTTACCGGCACAGACTTTGATCTGTTTATTGGCGAGACGCCGCTTAATATCACCGGTAAAACCCGGTATGCAAAAACCATTAATGCCGGCCTGCCAGGCCCTCTGTTGCGCTGGAAAGAAGGCGATACCGTTACATTAAGAGTTAAAAATCGCCTTTCTGAACCGACATCAATTCACTGGCATGGCATTCTTCTGCCAGCGAATATGGATGGCGTACCGGGACTGAGTTTTCATGGTATTGAGCCGGACGATACCTATGTTTACTCCTTTAAGCTAAAGCAGAACGGTACATACTGGTATCACAGCCATTCCGGCCTGCAGGAGCAGGACGGTGTTTATGGCCCGATTATTATTGATGCTGCTGAACCAGAACCGTTTGTCTGGGACAGCGAACACATAGTCATGCTTACCGACTGGTCTGATGAAAAAGCATCAGACATTCTCGCTAAACTGAAAAAGCAGTCCGATTATTACAACTTTGCGAAACCTACCGTTTCTGACTTTTTCCGTGACGCCAGGGAAAAAGGTCTCGGCAGTACCTTGTCCGATCGGAAAATGTGGGCAGAAATGAAGATGAATCCGACGGATCTGGCAGACGTCAGTGGTGCCACATATACCTATCTCATGAACGGACAGGGGCCTGGAAAAAACTGGACAGGGCTGTTCCGTAAAGGCGAGAAGGTACGCCTGCGTTTCATTAACGGTTCCGCCATGACCTACTTTGATGTGCGCATTCCAGGGCTGAAAATGACGGTCGTGGCGGCTGATGGTCAGTATGTCAAGCCTGTTGCTGTTGACGAGTTTCGCATCGCTGTGGCCGAAACTTACGATGTAATCGTGGAGCCGGCTGAAGATGCCTACACTATTTTCGCGCAGTCTATGGACAGAAGCGGCTACGCTCGCGGCACGCTGGCTGTCCGTAAAGGGCTTTATGCTCCGGTACCAGATCCGGATCCACGCCCCTGGCTAACTATGGACGATATGGGGATGGGCGGGATGGATCACGGCAGCATGGGCGATATGGATCACAGCCAGATGCAGAGCATGAATAACGACACCATGACAGGCATGGATGGTAATGCTATGCAGGCTATGGATGGCTCAGCTGTATCCGGAGCAGCAGAAAGTATGCCGGAAATGGACCATAGCGCCATGGCCGGGATGGATCACGGCAGTATGAGTGGCATGGGGGACATGCAGAAACATCCTGCATCTGAAACAGACAATCCACTGGTTGATATGCAGGCCATGATGCCGGCGCCTAAATTAAGTGACCCGGGCATTGGTTTACGTAATAACGGCAGAAAAGTCCTTACGTATGCCGATCTGAAAAGCACATTCGAAGATCCGGACGGGCGTGAGCCGTCGCGTACCATCGAGCTACATCTCACCGGACATATGGAAAAATTCGCCTGGTCATTCAACGGTATTAAATTCTCCGATTCAGAACCGGTTACGCTGCGATATGGAGAACGCGTGCGTGTGGTGCTGGTTAACGACACGATGATGACGCACCCCATTCACCTGCATGGTATGTGGAGCGATCTGGAGGATGAGGACGGTAATTTCCTGGTACGCAAACACACTATCGATATGCCTCCGGGCACCCGCCGAAGCTATCGGGTGACTGCCGATGCACTCGGGCGGTGGGCTTATCACTGTCATCTTCTTTTCCATATGGAAACCGGCATGTTTCGTGAAGTCCGGGTTACAGAGTGAGGTAGCGATAATGTCAGTTTCAGGATGGAATGATATGACAAAGTATTTTTCACGTTCCGCTGCAGGATTGCTGGCCTGCACTGCGTTTGCCGGAGCGATAGTGATGCCCGCGTTTGCAGCACCTACGGGATCATCTGACAATATACAACAGCATGATATGTCAGGCATGGACCATTCTGCTATGCAGGGAATGGATCATGCGTCAATGGAAGGAATGATGCATGGGGCATCCGGTATGGAGGGTATGGAATCCATGCAGCCCGCGGCGCCAGCAGAAAGCCGTACACTCATTCCGCCGGTTACGGAGGCGGACCGTAAGGCAGCATTCCCGGACGTACATGGGCATAAGGTTCATGACAACAGCATAAATTACTTTGTGCTTGCCGATCAGCTGGAATGGCAAAAAAACAACAATCCGGGTGGCTTCAGCTGGGATGTAAGCGGCTGGGCTGGCGGGGATATCAATCGACTCTGGTTACGTAGCGAAGGTGAAACCACCCGAGGTAAAGCCGAATCCGCAGAAGTTCAGGCTTTATGGGGACATGCTCTGACACCCTGGTGGGACGTGGTTGCCGGTGCCCGGCAGGATTTCAGGCCCGGAAAACCGCAAACCTGGCTGGCTGCTGGTTTTCAGGGCATGGCGTTGTACAACTTTGAAAGCGAGCTGACTGCGTTTGCCGGCGAGCAGGGACGGACTGCGCTCAGGCTGGAAGCCGAATACGATGTGTTGCTGACCAATCGCCTGATCCTGCAGCCTTCCTTTGAGGCAAATATTTACGGGAAAGATGATGAAGCACGGGAAACCGGTAAAGGCCTTTCCAGTACCGAACTTGCTCTTCGCCTTCGCTATGAAGTGAAAAGAGAATTTGCACCTTACGTGGGAATTTCGTGGAGCCAGTTCTATGGCAATACTGCTGATATGGCTGCCCGTGAAGGTGAAAAAGATAATGAAGTGCGCTTCCTCCTCGGGGCTCGCATGTGGTTCTGATGCAGTTAATTCAAACAAAACAGGTATTATTATGAAACATTCATCTGCCAAATATTTCTTTGCTTTAGTTGCTTCTGTCGCGACTTTCGCTGCACAGGCGCATCCGGAACTTGCGTCTGCTGTCCCTGCTGATAAGTCTCAGATAACGGCACCGTCTAAACTGGAACTGCATTTCACCGAAAATCTGGTAACGAAATTTTCCGGCGCACGTCTTGTAATGACCGCCATGCCGGGCATGTCTTCTCATGCGCCAATGCCCGTTGCGGCGAAAGTCTCAGCGGGCAGCGATCCGAAAACGATGGTTATCACACCGGCAAAAACTCTGCCTGCAGGAACCTATAAAGTGGAGTGGCGGGCGGTATCTTCTGATACTCATCCCCGCACCGGCAACTACAGTTTTAGCGTGAAGTAATACCATGAACGATCAGACTTTTATTATCATCCGTTTTTTTCTTTACCTTGATCTTATGCTTCTTTTTGGCCTGCCTTTATTCGAAATTTATGGGGTAAAGGGAGTATTGAAGAAATCGGTATCGTTATTCAGTGTCTGGTCGTTCTTTTTTACGCTTATCTCTGCTGGCATGGTTTTGTCCCTTGCAAATATGCTGCTTGTCGCTCAGGCCATGAGTGGCGTCAGTGATCCCGGCGAACTGACTCTGCATATTATGGAGATGGTTGTCGGGGAAACTGCTGTGGGCATGAGCTGGGTTATCCGCTTCGCTGCGCTGGTCATGGCGTTTATCGGACTTGGCCTCCGGCTCAGGCATGTAGGGCTGTCACGTTATGTGCTTACCCTGTCCGGCGGTATAGCACTTGCTACACTGGCATGGGGCGGACATGCAGCAATGAATGACGGCATCAGCTACTATCTTCATCTTCTGAGCGATATTATTCATCTGACTGCGGCCGGGGCCTGGATCGGTGCACTGGCGGCTTTTACTCTGCTCTTATGCATCAAAAAGGCTGAAAAGGCTGTCTATGCCAGCCAGCTGGCCGCAGCGCTGTCGGGTTTTGCCCGGGCCGGCACGATCATTGTGCTGAGCATTGTCATCACCGCCGTGGTTAACTTCGTATTTATGGTTGAAAAGCCTCTGAGTACCCTGCCGGGCAGTGACTATGGTCTGCTGCTGCTGATAAAAACTGCTCTGTTTTTTCTGATGCTGCTGCTGGCCGCCGCCAATCGCTTCCGGCTTACACCGCGACTGGAAACGGCCCTGCGTCAGGGCCAATATAAGATGGGTATTTACCTGATGCGTAAAAGCATTATCACGGAATTTACTGTTTCGGTACTGATACTGGCAACCGTCGCCTGGCTGGGCACGCTGTCGCCGGGTACCGGTATGGAATAACGACTAACCGTAGCCTGCAGGAAAGCTGCCCATGACCACTATGCTGATCGTTGAGGATGAACTGAAAACCGGTACCTACCTGAGACAGGGGCTTCTGGAAGCGGGATATGATGTAACCCTTGTAAACGACGGGCGTCAGGGACTGGAGCATATCCTGCGACAGCATTATGATCTCATTATTCTGGATGTAATGCTGCCCTCAATGGACGGCTGGGATATTCTTCAGCAGATGCGTATGGCCCGGCACGAAGAGCCCGTGCTGTTTCTGACTGCCCGGGATAACGTCAGTGAAAAGATTAAAGGTCTCGATCTTGGCGCGGATGACTATCTGCTCAAACCCTTTGATTTTGCCGAGCTACTGGCGCGTATCCGCACCCTGCTCAGACGCAACCGTACGCAAACGTCCGGTACGCACCGCATTGCTGATTTGGTTATGGATGTCACCCGCCGGAGTGTGAGCCGTTCCGGCAAAAAGATACATTTGTCTGCTAAAGAATTTGTGCTGCTTGAGCTGCTGTTACAGCGGACCGGAGAGGTGCTGCCAAGGAGCCTGCTTTCATCTCTGGTCTGGAATATCAATTTTGAAAGCGATACCAATGTGATTGATGTGGCCGTCAGACGACTTCGCAGTAAGGTGGATGATGACTTTACACCAAAGCTTATTCACACGGTACGGGGTATCGGATATGTGCTGGAGATACGGGAAGAGTGAAGCGTAACTGGTCTCTGACATCACGACTGAGCATAATTTTTGCCGGCGTGATGATGTCCGTCTGGCTTCTTTCGAGTGTGCTGCTTGTAGCCGCCCTCAGCAGTTATTTTCGTCATCAGGATGCCACATTGCTGACCGGAAAGCTTGAGCTTGCCACAGAGCTTCTTGAGGGTGAGGTGCACGCCGGAAAGCTCGACAGCGCATCGCTTGCACGAAAGCTTTCGGATGCCATGGTTGGTCACAGCGGACTTTATCTTTCCGTTAAAACAACTGATAACCAGATGCTGGCCGACTATTCATCTCCCGGTTTTTTGGTGCCTTATGAGCGGTTTAGCGGCGAAGCTACCCGTCCGGGTATTATGCAGACGGTGGAGGAAGACAGCAGGCGTTATAACGTTATGGTCAGAAAAATTAATGCGAAGAGCGCAGGTAAACTAAACGATGTACTGATTACGGCAGCCTATGATACCAGCCTTCATGATGAGTTTATCGGTCAGCTTAAAAGATGGCTGGTCTGGTTTAATGTCGCTCTGATATTTATCTCCGTTTTTCTGGGATGGCTCGTCACCCGGATGGGACTCAGGCCTCTGAATGAAATAAACCGGCTTGCCTCGGCGATTACGATTAACAGCCTGAGCAAACGTCTCCCTGGCCATAATCTGCCAGCCGAACTGAAGGTAACAGTAGCTGAATTTAACAGCATGCTTGAACGGCTGGAAGATTCATTTAGTCGTCTGTCTGAGTTCTCTTCGGATATCGCGCATGAACTGCGTACCCCTGTCAGTAATCTAATGATGCAGACTCAGGTTGCGCTGTCACGTGAACGTGATGCCGAAAGTTACCGTGAGGTGCTTTTTTCAAATCTGGAAGAGCTGAGCCGGCTCGCCAGAATGAGCAGTGATATGCTTTTCCTGGCTAAATCTGAAAACGGGCTGATGCCTCTGGAGAAACAGGACGTTTCGTTAAACGCAGAGCTGGAAGAGCTCCTCGATTTTTTTGAACCGCTTGCCGGTGACAGCGGCAAAACGCTTTCTCTGCAGGGGGAGGCAGTTGTCAGAGGCGATCGCCTGATGCTGCGTCGTGCAATGAGTAATCTGATAACTAACGCCATAAAATATTCATTACCCGGATCAGCCATTAATGTGCTGGCTGAACACCACGCCGGCAGGGTTTTTATACATGTCTCTAACCCCACAGAAAATATCAACCGGGATAGTCTGAACCGGCTTTTTGACCGCTTTTACCGGGGCGACGCTTCCCGTCAGCATAATACGGACGGTGCCGGGCTGGGGTTGTCCATCACCCGTTCTGTTTTACTGGCTCATGAGGGCGATCTGCAGGTTTCCATGAACAATAATGTAATTACGTTCACGGCCATGATACCGGCTCCCCGGGAGGTGTCTTAACGTTTTACCAGCAGGTCGGCAATTTTCATGGTCTTGTACTGCCTTAGTATCAGTAATAGGTTTCCCGGCACATTAAAGGATATCGGGAAAATCTGAAGTCTGAATCCAATACATGAAGGAGTGACGTTATGAAAAAAACGCATTTTGTTTTTGCTTCACTGATTTTTGTTCTGCCGGCTGCCGTTATAGCTCAGCAGCCGGACTCAAAGATGTCCCAGGATATGAATATGTCTCCGGCTTCAAAAGAGTACATGTCTGGTATGCAAAAGATGCACAGCGGCATGATGAATGCCATGAAGGAGCAGGACGCTGACAGAGCGTTTGCCTCGGGCATGATTGAGCACCACAAAGGGGCTATTGCCATGGCCGAAACGGAACTGAAATACGGGAAAGATCCGGAAATGAAGAAGATGGCAGAGGACATTATCAAAGCGCAAAAAGGTGAAATTGAGCATATGGAAACGTGGCTGAAAAAATAATCCTCTTCCGCTTTGGGGTCTGTTAACGTAAAGCAGGTTTCTGGCGGAGGACCTCTGGGAATCTTTCATGAGAAAGTAATATAACCTGTCTGAACCTTCGCCCCGGGTCCAGCATTCATTTTTCAGGCGAAATGGTTCTCCGGGGCGAAACAGGGTGCTTTACTGTTTTTTCAATGCATAATCCAGTTTTTCCATATCGTTAACGACAATTTCTTGCTCGTCAGCTGTCAGCGGAACTTCCTCCAGATAACGCTTCACTGAAGCCTTACTTTCCAGCAACAGGCCTCTGGCGCTTTCTTTAGGAAGGTTAAAATCGCACCCGATACAGGCCATACGGTGAGGGCAACTGCTCCAGAATGGGTTCGTACAGAAAGAATCCCCTAAATCGTAATAGGTTGCCGGTCCGGTCAGGCTGACAGCTTCCAGATCATGATCGATTAGCACGCTCATCATATGCGCCACCCGGTCCGCCTTCACAAAAGACACAGCCAGCTGGGTAGGACGTATACGAATATAATGCATGGTGGACTGAGGCGTAGAATGACCTGACCACTGCATCAGCTCATACAAAGACATGCCCTGCGGAACACTGGCCAGGGCTGTAACTGCTGAAGCGCGCCCCCGATGGCTGGTAATTGGGCCCCGGCTGTCTTCCACAGGCACACCCGCTCTGGCACAGAGAACCGGGATGACAGTCCGGTTTATGACATCCCTGCCGACAGGTTTGCCCCGAAACTGAAACAGGAAGCGGACTTTTTCACCGGTACGCTCATCCGTAAGAGCTGCCTGTTCCTGTGGACGTTCGCTGAGCCAGATATCAACGTACTTTTTCACGACGGCAGAGATAGGTTTTACAAAGGCTTTAGACGTTTTTCCTGCCGGTACGCTGAGGTAGCAAAGCGTTCCTGCCAAAATGATGTTACCATCCTCCTGCCTGATATCATCCGCCTGCAGAGTGATGCAGCCAGCAGTAAGACGCATTAACTCGTTCTGGCGCAGCCCGGCATGTGTCCAGATAACGGCCATCGCCTGCAGCATGGACAGAGGATAGTGAATGTCACTCAGGAGATCTTCATGGCGCAGATTGAGGCTTGCCCAGATCAGCTTCAGCCAGACCGGATCATCAATGACGCGGGGATTTACACTCTGACGGAACAGTGGAGTGCCAGGCGTAGAGAGATGTCGTGCCGGACTGAATTTCAGTCGCCCCCAGCCCCAGTTTTCATAATCGATCATGAAACGGCGAACCGCATACACAAATCCGCTACGGGAATTCGGCAGCAAGGGCTCACCTATCCGGGCAGATTGCCGGGCACCTCCTCCGGTGCCCAGTGACAGCTCGCCCACCTTCATTCGTCCAACTGCCGCAATAAAGCTGGCACAGGTTTCCATTGTCCAGTCGGCCGGTTCGTGAATATCCGGATATTGCCGGGCAAGCCACAGCCCACAGCGGAGAATAAAACTGTACTGGTTCTCCCGTGATCGGGGGCGAAGCACTGACGTATCCCTCCATTTCCGGCACCACCTGACCCAGTCTGCCGCGATACCTTGCGTGGATTTTTCATGCCATTCTTTATAATTCCGCATACGCACAGAATTTTTTATGATGCCCATTGCGGCAAGTGCGTGTGAAACCCTGCCAGCTGTTTTTGCTATTCCCCGGTCGTGATAATTCTGCGCCCGCCACAGCAGATCGATCGTAAAGCTTTCAAGTTGAGGATTGTTATTCATCAGCATCAGTACGCCGAGTATGGCTGACAGAGCATTTTTCTGGTTCTGACTTTTATACCCAAGAGAAACCAGAACTTCAGTCAGACGGCTGAGCTCCTGACTAAAAATGTTCTGTCCAAAAATGGCTCGGGCATACAGCGATGGCGCGCCCTGATGCGGCAAACTGAACGGAGAAGAAAATGGGCCAAGATGAAAGGCAAAAGCGGCAAGCAGCGGCCTGCCTGATTCATTCTGCTGTAACAGAGAAATCCATTTTTCCTGCGGCCACTGCCAGCAGGGTTTCCCTGTCCGGTGTGTTTCTGCCAGAACTGAAAGAATTATGATTCTAATCAGCCTGTCACTGGTTCCACTGCGAGTGGCAATATCCTGCAAAGGCATCAGTAACAATGACAAAGAACCCGGCTGGTTGAGAGCGTCTGATCTGCGATAGCCTGTACTTAGCGCTGCCCGTTCTTCATCAGTGAGCACATCATTCAGCTGATAATTTGTACGTTCAAAGGGGCTGTAAGTACAAATGATTACTTCTTCTTTCATCAGCGAATCTCCGTCTGAAAAATAAGGCCGACAACTTTTCGATCAATTTCAGCTACTGCAGCGGCCATCCGGCCAGCTAAATCAGAACCTGAAAGATGGATGTAAATCTGGGTAGTACGCGGATCGCGGTGTCCTGCGTATGTGGCTAGTTCATGGAGTTTCCATCCAGAGCGTGCCAGGTGCGTCAGGCGAAGATGGCGGAAGGTATGTGTGGTGATTTGTGGAAGGCCTGCATCAAGAGCCCATTTCCGGACAGTTTTACTCCAGTTCCAGAAAGACAGGGGGGCACCGTGGTTACGATCAGAAGACGAGCGAAACAATGCACCTCCACGGTAACCCGCGAGCCGTAACTGCCGGAAATGATTTGCCAGCACCTGTGTTACGGCGGGACTGTAGCAGACTATCCTTTCCCGCCTGTTTTTCGTCGTTTCGGCGCGGACACGAATCAGACGATGAGCAGGGTCGATATCCTCAAGCGCCAGGGCTGTCACCTCTGCACGGCGGAGTGCACCAAAATAGGCAAGCGCGAGCATCAGCCGATCACGCAGGGAGGCAGTTGAAACATGTTTAAGAAATCTCAGCCATTGCTCATCATCAGGAATAACGGGCAGACGTGTGATACGGGGAACCAGACCACGTCCCGTATAAGCACTCCCCGGCAAACCCGCACGGGGTAATGGATTGAGACTGCATATATCCTGATAAACCAGAAAGTCATACCAGAGACGGATCGCAGAAAGGCGCAGCTGGAGCGTGGCGCTGGCCGCGGGAAAAGGCATGCCGGGTAACTGAGGGCGGATGTAGACGGCCAGGTCTTCAAACCGGGCCTTTTCAGGTTCAATGCTGTTATGGCTGCAGAACGCAAAATAATGGCTGAGGGCACTGCGGTAGGCGGAGAGTGTGGCCTGAGCCCGGCCCAGGTCGGACAGCAGTTTTAGCCAGCGCTCCGCCAGTACCAGAACGTCCTCATTTGGTGGAATCATCATGGTGTTTACCTCTGATAGCAGCATTGCTGCTCAAAGATTAGCCAGTCGATGTTGCATTCCAATTAACTTACTAAAGCCCGTAGTTCGAACTGAAAATGAACACTTTTTCTGGATAAGGCTGATTCTTTATCTGAAACCAGGGGGTTCCCATTTTAATGCCAAGTACCTTTGCATCTATGTTATTTGGAAATGACTATATTTCATACAAACGATTCTCAGAGGGTCACGCCGTGCAAAAGAAGCTGACAGACGCTTTGCCTTTACTGGCCGGAGATGCTTCGGCATGCCGCTGGATAAACCTCCAGGAAGACCT